>ENA-OROK01001449-OROK01001449.1-human-gut-metagenome-genome-assembly--contig:-NODE-1449-length-23149-cov-4.084784_pt1 | contig 23149 bp, 24 predicted proteins | sample MGYA00242127_ERZ509046 | MGnify/ENA primary metagenome ERZ509046 (study PRJEB26280, sample SAMEA2338728) | human gut metagenome | biome: human gut; feature: human-associated habitat; material: faeces... | reverse complement strand
GAATCCCATAAAAACAAAAAACGGCCTCTGAAAATCAAAGGTCGTTTTTTGTTAGATTCAGATTTTTTATATACTGCCCGTTTGTGTTGATATACTTTTAGAATAGTGTCCATAAAAATATGTGACAGTATCCACGTAGTACCCTCTGCACCAGAATTGCCGATTCCTGTACTTGAATTTCATGTTGCCCCATCGTTGATATATCATCAGACTGCTTTTTCCTTTCAGAAACCCCACCCTATTTCAACCCCAGTAGAACAAATCAATCATAACAAAAGACCGGCAGAGTAAAACCCTGTCGGTCTTTCTTTGTATCGTTTTCTATATAAGCCCTCCGAATTGCTTTTTCGGTCGGCTATGGTAGCATAGTTCCTCGCGGACGTCAACGTCCGCAAAATCGTTGCTTAAAACACGCACAGCGCGAGAAACGGCGGCAGCAGGAATATGAGCGGCCTGTCGCCGCGCGGCTCGTCCGCGTCCGGAGAGAACGGCGTTTTCCTGTGCAGCCGGAGGGAGAGCGCCGCTATTATAAACCCGCAGCCAAGCCCCGCGAGGTGTGCGCCGCGCGTGAAGCCCATGAGAAACGCAAATGGGATCGGCGCCCACACTGACAGCACAGTTCCTGCCGCGCTGCCGAGCCACAGCCGCACCGCGAGCCGTTTCTCCGCGAAATATTTATATGCCAGCAGTACGCCCAGCGCCTGCCAGAACAAAAACCACAAGATACCGAGCATCTGATCCTCCGAGTCCTGATAGTATACCCAGATTATAAAACAAAACTCCCGCAAGTTCAATACTTGCGGAAGACGGACGGGTGATACAAAAAGAAAAGACACACTCTCGTGTGTCTTTTCTGGAGCTGCTACCCAGATTCGAACTGGGGACCTCATCCTTACCAAGGATGCGCTCTACCTACTGAGCTATAGCAGCAAAGTATATGCCCCTTAAAAAGGGGCATATGTTGTGGCGACCGAGAAGGGACTTGAACCCTCGACCTCCGGCGTGACAGGCCGGCGTTCTAACCAGCTGAACTACTCGGCCACAGCTCCGTTAATATAACAAATATAGCGGAGTTTGTCAATAGGTTTTTTCAAAAAATTTGCGTCTTATATCACAGCGCCGCATAAATTTCCGCGCCGTGGCTCATGAGCCAGCGATAGAGCAGGATGTCTGCCGCCGCTATCGCCGCCGCAAAGCCCCACGCGCAGATGTTGAAGTCCACATCGCATGCAGCGTACAGGACTATCGGCGGGATCAGCGCCGCCCAGCTTATCAGCATTGTGAACAGCAGCCCCACGCCCGTTTTGACCGCCTGTGCCTCGTTGCTCCAGTCCAGACTCGGATGGCGCAGGTTCTCGACAAGGCCAAGTATGCCCGTGAACACGCCGAACAGCAGCGGGATGATTATCAGCGCCGCCGCGTCCGCCGCATCGGGGCGCGCGACGAATACCGCCGCAAGCGAGGCGATAAGCGCGGGGATCAGGCAGATGTAAAGGTGGAGCCGGAGCTTTGCGCAGAGCACCTGCTGCACCGTGACCGGCAGTGACTGCGCTATCCACAGGCTGCGCCCCTCAAGATTCACCGACGGGGCGCTGACAAAATTCATGCTGCCCAGCAGGCATATCGCGGCCAGCAGCAGCGGGCACAGCTGCGCGCTTATGCCGGGCATCGAGAACAGCTCCGTTATGTCCGCGCGCTTTATCACGAGCGCCACGGCGGCGATTATCATCATGATCGCGCCGAGTCCGGCGTTGACCATGTACGCGGAGCTGGAGAAGAATCTCGCAAATTCGCGGCCGAGCAGCGCGACGTCCGGAGCCTTGGCCGCCTCGCGCTTTTCGACGTACTTGTTTCTGACCCCGCCGCGCTTCATCGTGGCGGTGCGGATGAAGTTGCGCTCAAGCAGCAGATATGCCGCCGCGCTCACAGCGACGAGCACCGCGCATACCACCGCGAGCAAATCGCCGCGGCCGAGCGCAATAGCCGCGCCCACGGCGTATAGCGGCGACGAGCTGCCTACGGAATCGGCGATGGCCTGCGCCTGAGACTGCGCGTCGCTCAGAAGTCCGGTGTTGAGCTTTATCATCAGCCAGCTGTATCCGAGGATCAGCGCGACGCACAGCAGCATACCGATAACGCCCTTGCCCGTGCCGATATGCGCCGTAATGATGCTGAACAGCCAGCCGAACAGCGCGGACACCGCCAGCGCGAAGAACGGCAGCAGCGCGAATACCAGCGCAAAGGCCAGAACCTCATAGCTGCCGACCGCTCCCAGCGAGCAGCGGACGATGATGACGGGGATCACGACCGGCAGGCTGAACACAAGGTTTATGACGAGCAGCATCACGAGCCGGCTTATCAGAATATCGCCGGGCTTCACGGGCAGACTCAGCAGCAGCTCGTTGTCGCGCGCCTCGAAAAGCTGAGATTTGGCGAAAAACACGCTGCCGATGAACATCAGTCCGAAGTCCATCATCACGGCCATCGCGTACACGAGCCAGTCAAGCCCAATTGCGTGGAAGGGCGAGGCAAGCACGTCGAACACATGCCATATGCCGAAGCCCGCCGCGCCGAAGGCATAGACCATCAAAAACGCGAAGCCGATCATCGAGCCTTTGGTCTGCTTGCCCTTCTTCGCCGTCGCGCCGGTGAACCATTTGCCCAAGGCCGTCATGCGCACACGAAGCAGAGCTTTAAGCATTGCCGTCACCCTCCAGTTCGAGGAACACATCCTCGAGCGAGGAGTCGCCCTTGACCTCTTCCATGCTGCCGCTGGCGATGAGCCGGCCGGACTTGATTATGGCCACCTTGTCGCACAGCTTCTCCGCGACCTCAAGCACGTGCGTCGAGAAGAATATCGCGCCGCCCGCATCGCAGTGCTCGCGCATCATCTGCTTCAGCTTGTGCGCGGCCTTCGGGTCGAGACCGACGAAGGGTTCGTCCATGATGATGAGCTTCGGCGTGTGAAGCCATGCGGAGATTATCGCAAGCTTCTGCTTCATGCCGTGGGAGTAGGCCGATATTGGCTGCGCGAGATCGTCTGTACGAACGAAAATGTCCGCGTACTTCCTGATGCGCTCTATGCGGGCATCCGCCGGAACGCAGAAGATATCGGCGATGAAGTTCAGATACTTTATGCCGCTCATGAATTCGTACAGATCGGGGTTATCCGGTATGTACGCCATGCGGCGCTTGCACTCGAGTGCGTCGGTCTTGACCGACAGACCGTCCACGTATATCTCACCGGCGTCAAACTGCAGGATGCCCGCGCAGGACTTTATCGTCGTGGTCTTGCCTGCGCCGTTGTGGCCGATAAAGCCGTATATCTCGCCCGGCGCGATATGCAGCGTCAGGTCGTCCACGGCCTTTTTGCCGCCGTAGGTCTTCGTCAGACCGTTGATTTTAAGCATTTATTCTTCCCCCCTGTGCTCACTTGATGTCCAGCTCGATCGGCTCGTCGAGCGTTTCAGATACATATTTTCCGTTTTTCTTCCGCTGCCGCACGCACTCGGTCAGCAGATATTCTATCTGGCCGTTGACCGAGCGGAAATCATCCTCCGCCCATGCCGCTATCGCGTCATAGAGTTTCGCAGACAGGCGCAGCGGAACCTGCTTCTTCTCTGCCATTCTATTAATACAGGCTGCCGGAGTTGACTATCGGCTGTGCGTCGCGGTTGCCGCAGAGCACGACCAGCAGGTTCGACACCATCGCCGCCTTGCGCTCCTCGTCAAGCTGCACCGAGCCGCTCTCCTCAAGGCGCTCCAGTGCCATCTCGACCATGCCGACCGCGCCGTCGACTATCATCTTGCGCGCGTCGATTATCGCAGAGGCCTGCTGCCGCTGGAGCATGACCGCGGCAATCTCAGGAGCGTAGGCAAGGTAGGTGATGCGCGCTTCGATTATCTCGATGCCCGCGTCGGAGACCTTCTTCTGTATCTCGTCGCGGATGCGGGAAGCGACCGTCTCGCTTGAACCGCGCAGGCTGCCCTCGTCGGCGAGCCCGTCGCCGGTGGTGTCCACGCCGGGCGCCACGTCGTAGGGGTAGATGCGGACGATATTTCTCACTGCGCTGTCGCACTGGAGAGACAGGTACTCCTTGTAGTTATCGACGTTGAAAACGGCTTTCGCGGTGTCCACAACGCGCCACATGACGGCGATGCCGATCTCGATGGGGTTGCCGAGGCAGTCGTTTATCTTCTGGCGGGAGTTGTTCAGGGTCATCACCTTGAGGGAAATCTTCTTGCTCGCGGACTGGGCAGCGGCGGCCGAGACATCGGGCGCGGAGAGATTCAGCGACAGCCCTTTCGCGGAGCCGCCGTCAACGTCGCCGCTCTGGTTGAGCTTGGTCTTGGCTGCGGGGTTCACGCCGACGCAGAAGGGGTTGACGAAGTAGAAGCCCTCGCCTCTCAGCGTACCGACGTAGTTGCCGAATAGGGTCAGAACCAGAGCCTCCTGCGGCTTGAGTACCTTCAGGCCGAAGATCGGCACCCAGCCGATGCAGACCCAGATGCAGCCGATGACGAACAGCACAGTGTAGTTGTGCTTTGCCACGCTGTTTACTGCGCCGACGCCGAATGGCGTCGATACGTAATCGACGGCGTTAGCCATACCGATGCCGCCGATGATCATCGCGGCGATGCCCGCGGCGTAAAGCGCGATGATTATTATCAGGGCGCGCATACCGTGCTTTTTATTTTCAAGTATCTTTTCGGTCATTTTCTTTGTCCTCCATCTTTTTGATATCAATATGATATCACCACGTTATTTTAATGTCAAGTATTTCCGTAAAAATTTTCCGCAAAAAATCCACCGCACGGGACGTGCAGTGGATAAATGTGGATATATTATAATGAATGATTTTACGCCGTTATACGACCTGAAAGATGTAGAACTTGAGGTAGTCCGTCTCCGGAACGTTCCAGAGTATGGGGTGGTCGGGCGCCTGCTGGCGGGCTTCGATCTGCCGCAGCTCCACTCCGGCGTCCGCCGCGGCGGACTTCAGCATCTTCACAAACAGCTCCGAGGGCATGAAGTGGCTGCATGATGCCGTGGCGAAGTAGCCGCCGCGCGGCAGAAGCTTCAGCGCGCGGAGATTTATCTCCTTGTAGCCGCGCTCCGCTCCCGCAACGGTCTTGCGGGACTTGGTGAAAGCCGGAGGATCGAGAATGATGAAATCGAACGGAGCCTTGCCCTGCTTGCCCAGCTCCGGCAGCAGGTCGAACACGTCCGCGACCAGAAAGTCCATCTTGCCGTCAAGCCCGTTGCGCTGTGCGTTGGCCTTGGCCATCTCTATTGCCGAGGCGGAGATGTCCACCGCCGTGACGTGCTCCGCGCCGCCGAGCGCGGCGTTGAGCGCGAACGACCCGGTGTGCGTAAAGCAGTCGAGTACGCGGCGCCCATTTGCTAGCCGCGCCACAGCGAGGCGGTTGTATTTCTGGTCGAGGAAGAAGCCGGTTTTCTGCCCGTTTTCAACATCGACCTTGTAGAATATGCCGTTTTCGCAGATCTCCGTAACCGGAGATTCCGGGTGCGTCTCGCCGGGGAGCGGGTACCAGCCCTTGTATTGCTCCAGTCCCTCAAGCTCGCGTATTGCGACGTCGTTCCGCTCAAATATGCCGCGGATGTCCTGCTCGTCCTCGCGCAGAACCTCGGCGAGCAGCGGGAACAGCGTGTCCTTTATGCGCTCCATGCCGACGGAAAGCGTCTGCACGACCAGAAGCTCCGAGAATCTATCCACCGTCAGGCCGGGGAAGCCGTCCGCTTCGCCGAATATCACGCGGCAGCAGCCGGTGTCGCTGCCCATGACGACCTTGCGGTAGTCCCACGCGTATTTTATGCGGCGCTTCCAGAATGCCGCGTCGAAGCGGTCGTTCGCGTTGCGGGAGATGAGGCGGACGCGAATTTTGCTTTTGCGGCTGAGAAAGCCGGTGCCGAGGTATTTGCCCTTCTCGCTCACCGCGTCCACAAGCACGCCGTTTTCGGCGTCCTCGCCGCCGGAGACGACCTCCGCCTCGTATATCCATGGATGCCCCTGCTCGACCCAACGCGTGCCCTTCGGGCTTATGACCAGACGCGGAAATTCCCGCTGTGATTTCATATCAGTTCCTGCCTTTTAAAATATTGTGCTGCTATTTTACCACGTAATGCCGCCCGACGCAACGTGTCAGGTATGTATAATGGGCGACGGAATTCAAAAAGCGACAGCGCCTTTGTCGGCTGCTGTCGCTTTTTTCAGCTCTCCATCTGCTTCCCCAGAAACGATGCGACCGTCTGGGCAAGCTTGTATTCAAGCTCCTCGCATGGGATGCTGTTGCGCGGCGTGATAAACATTACGCAGCCCATCAGATCGCCCTCGGAAATGACGGGAGCCGCTATGGAAACGCAGTATTTTTCGTCGTCCGCCACGACGGGCATCGAGCTGCCGCCGGACTCCTGCCGGTAGACGCTGCGGCTCTCCATGACCGCGGCGAGCTGCTGGCTGATGGGCTTGTCCATAAGCTCGCGCTTTGCGCCGCCGGCAATGGCGATGACGCTGTCTCTGTCGCTCACGGCGACAATGCCGTCGGTAGCCTTGCGCAGGCTGTCGCATATCTGCGCAGCGAAGTCGGATAATTCCCCGATCGGGGAATACTTCTTGAATATCAGCTCCCCGTCCTTATCTGTGAAAATCTCTAACGGGTCGCCCTCACGGATACGCATGGTGCGGCGAATTTCTTTGGGTATGACCACGCGGCCGAGGTCGTCAATTCTTCGGACGATACCGGTTGCTTTCATATATCTTTCTCCTTTGTCTGAAAATCTCTGCTTTGATATTGTTTGCAGACAAGGGAAGAATATGCTTGAGGAAAAAAATAACGCGCAAAGATATGAAATTGTGCCTGTTTTCGGATAAAACAGATGCTCCGGGGAGTAAAGATTTCGAAAAAGACTGGCTGCAGATGATTGCAGAAGCGCTTTTCCGCTCAGCTTTGCTTTGACTTCAGGTATTTCTCATAAAGCGCTTTTGAAGAATATAAATGGCTGTACATGATGCTCTGCGCTGCAATAGGATCGCGATCGCGCAGAGCTTCCAGAATTCTGGCGTGGCTTATGTGACGAACGGCATCCTTGTCGATAGCCCCGGCTTCGATGTTTATGGCGATCAGATTTTTGACCATGGAGCTGATTGCTTTGGTAAGCATGGTCAAAAGCCCGTTATGTGAAGCATCGCAGATCATCATGTGAAATTTGTAGTCCAAATCGGCCTTTTCCTTGTTCGACAATTCATTTTGTTTCAGCTTCTTCCGCACCTGATCCATGGCGTCGAACTCTTCGGGGCTTGCATTGATTGCGGCCAAAGCGGCGGCGCTGGGCTCAAGGATCAAACGGGTCTCAATGATCTCGAGGACGCCGAAATTGTGCGTTGCCGTAATGCGGTCAAGCACGACGGTGAGATCGTCAACCTCGGGCTTGGTAATATAAGTGCCGCTTCCAACGACTGTGCTGACAAGGCTGCGCTCACTCAGGAGCTTCAGCGATTCCCGTATTACAGCCCGGCTTACAGAATATCTGGCGGCCAGTGCCTGCTCTGATGGCAGCTTCCGCTCCGGATAACAGCCTGCAATGATGTCTTTTTCCAGCCTGTCTGCAATCTGCCCGTACATGTGTTCGCTTTTGCTGTTTATCATATCCATAATATTCACATCTCCGTTGTTCATATTAGGTAATATATTACGAAATTCAGGGATATGTCAATAGAAATCAAAATAATCCGGGGCAGAGCAGCTTTTGCAGGATGAAATAAAACAGAAAACAGGTGAGGGAGAAAAATCTGTATGACATGTTAAAGGAAAATCTGTCATACAAATTCAAAACCCGCGTTTAAAGCCACTCTTTTTCGCTTTTGTCATAATCGTCAAAAAAATATCATATTTTGCGGATAAACAAGGCAGTATTTTGTTAAAATAAATAATTTTTCGGATGTATTTCTGTGAAATAGGCAGAAATGTTTGATTAGAGAAAGAATGCCCTTGCATTTTGCAGAATTTTGTGATTATCTTAAATTAACTTGTATGACAGATTATCGAAGCAGATGGGTTGAAAGGAGGAAAGCTTTCAGACAGTTCACAGCAAAAAACGGGTTTATTCGGAATATTTTTAAAGAAAGGATGCGCATTATGGAACAGAAGTCAAACGCCACCAGAAAAGCATGGTTGACTACTTTCTGCGTAGGCAATGTGGGATATGAAATGTTGTATGAGTTCTTCAAGAACTTCCAGAACTTCTTTCTCACGGAAATTTGTCAGTTCAGCACCACTCTCACCGCCACTGTTATCACGGTGGTAAATATTGCAAAAGCAATCTTTACTCCGATTTCCGGCATGTTAATCGACATGGATCCCTTCAAAGCGAGAGACAAGCATACACCTTGGATCAGGTTGATGTCGGCTTTCCTGGGAGGACTTTTCATTTTGATGGCTTATCTGGCCTGGCAGGGCGGCAATAAGACGTTGATTTTGGTAATCTTCAGCATTTTCTACCTTTTGCCGGTTCTACTGCAGAACGGATATCGCAGCTCAATCTCATCGATGGCCATGAACTCAAATGAAGCCAGCTTCCTTGCGGCAGGCGTCAACACCGGCTCCAACGTGGGTCGTCTGCTTACTGGCATTATCGCCCCGGTTATCATGGTGAAGATGTCTGCCGACGGCGCCACCGAGGACGCGCAAGGCTTCTTCTGGGCGGTAGTGGTCAGCGTTGCTATTGCTATTCTTGTCTACTGGGTCTCTGCTGTGGCAGTGGGAAAGACCATCCGCCCCGACCGTGTCCGCGGAGCAAAGGTAGCAAAGGCTGCAGGCGATGCAGTAAAGAAGAGCGGAAATTCTCTGGGCGCAATGATAAAGCAGGTCTTTACCGACAAGAACATTCTTATTCCCTTTATCATCGGTCTGGGCATCTTTTTCCGTACTTTTGTGGTTGCGCCCAGCGCCCCTTACTACTTTAAGTACATCACCGGCAATATGCTTCAGTATGCCACGTTCTCCACAGCCACCAATATTGCGGGAATTATCGCCGTTATTGTTTGCCCCATTATTCTGGTGACGGTATTTAAAAACAAACTGAAAATCACGCTGATTCTTTTCACCGCGATTCAGATCGCCTGCCATCTGAGCCTGTTGGCGGTTGGCGCAAACGCGATGGCATTTATCGTGATTATGACAATCTGCCAGTTCTTCTACCAGGGAACTTCCGTTCTTTTGTTCACTGCGTTTGTCAATGCCGTTGACTTTGCAGAGCTTAAAGCGAGAAAAGCAGGAAAGACAGACGTTGCTTCCGGCACGGCGATGAGTCTGCATTTCACCTCCGTCATGTTTGCACAGGTTCTGGGCGGCTACATCCGCAACTGGGCTCTGGCCAAGGCGGGCTATGTCGGCTCCAGCACAGTTGCCTCTGCCGCGCTGACCAACGGTCTGATCAATCTGTACGCATGGCTCCCCACTGTATTCCTGGCCATCGCGCTGATTGCCATTCTGTTCTATAATCTGACCCCCGAAATGATGAAGAAGGTACACGAGGAGCTGGATCCTCTCCGTGAAGAAGCAGCAAAGCAGGCTGCTGCAACCTGAATCGTAGCCGGTATATGCAGGGAGTGAAAACTCTCTGCATATACCGTTGGAAATTTATCATGGGCGTAAAAAACAAATGAAAGGAGAAAACGTTTGTGAAGATCGGCATACTTGGCGCCGGACGTATGGGAAGCCTTCTGGCAGGCTTTGCGACGCTTGGCGGAGCAGAGTGCTATCTCATCGATACCTGGCAGGAGCATGTAGATACAATTAACAGAGATGGGCTTACAATATATAATAATGAGGATGATCCTTTTACTGTAAAATGCAAGGCATTTACCAGCGCGGATCAGGTGGGCGAAAAAATGGACCTGATCGTTGTCCTGGTTATGGGTCATGTTACCAGGACAGCTGTTTCGTCCGCAATGTGCCTGGCAGATGAAAACACCTACTGCCTCACGCTGCAAAACGGAATTGGTAATGTTGAGGTCATTGAGGAATTTTTCCCCAAAGAAAAAATATTGTATGGTATTATGCCTTATGGCGGCACCATCATGGGTCCCGGAAAGGCAAAAACCATGTGTACACCTACCGCATCTTCTCACTTCGGCTCGGCAGCCTTTGAGGAACCCAATGCATTTATGCGGGAGTTTGAAGCCATTATGTGCAGTCACGGTCTGAACTTTTATGCAGATAAAAAGTCAGTTGTTGACAGCGTCATCTGGTGGAAGCTGGCCAAGAACTGCTCGGGCAACCCGGTCTGTGCGATTGTGCGTCTGCCGCTGGGACCCTATACGAATACCGAGGCTACACACAACATTGAAACGGCCCTTTTCATGGAGGTTGCAACCGTTGCAAAGGCACAGGGCATAACGCTCTCCGGCTGGGACACAGGGAAAAAACTTGCATCCGACAGCAAAATGTTCTGGCATTTGCCCTCTACTGCGCAGGATGTAAAAAACAAGAAAAAGACTGAAATCGACTTTCTTAACGGTGCCGTTGCGCGGCTGGGTGACGAACTCGGTATTCCCACGCCCTACAACCATATGATCACGGCTCTGGTCAAGATCGTCGAAGAGAACTATGATAATCAGTTCTGATCGTTTATAGGAGGAACAAATGGCTAGAAAAATTCGGATAGATGCCGCGTCATGCAAAGGCTGTGGGTACTGCGTTGATGCCTGCCCCAAAAAAGCGTTGTCTTTGAGTGATGACTTTAATCCAGCAGGATATAATTTTGCAGTTGTTGATGCTGCTGCTTGTATCGGCTGCGGCACATGTTATACGGTGTGCCCCGACTATGTCTACACCATCGTAGAGGAATAAGGAGATACGAAAATGGCAAAGGAAATATTGAAAGGAAATGTGGCTGTTGCAGAAGCGGCTCTTCGCGGAGGCTGCGACTTCTTCGCCGGTTATCCGATAACCCCTTCCACAGAGACCCTGGAGTATCTTTCCAGCAGAATGCCGGAGCTTGGCATGAAGACCCGCTTTGTTCAGGCCGAAAATGAGATCGCTGCCATGAATATGATCATGGGCGCGGCCTCAGCCGGGGCGAGAGCGCTGACTGCTTCCTCAGGCCCGGGCATCAGTTTGAAAGCCGAAGGTATGTCATACGCCGCGAGGTACAGTATCCCATACGTGGTTTTGAATGTTCAGCGCTGGGGAACCGGCCTGGGCAGCCTTGAGTCCGGCCAGGCAGACTACAACCGCGACTGCAAAGGCGGCGGCCATGGAGATTACCACAATGTCGTGTACTCTCCCCATAACATTCAGGAAATGGTTGACGATATCTATGAAGCATGGGAAGTGGCGGAGAAATATCGCATTGGCGTCACCATTTTATCCGAGGCGGTTCTCGGCCAGATGATGGAAAGCGTGGAAATGCCTCCCTTTAAGAAGAGAGAGGGAGAGCTTGACTGGGGCATCGACGGCACGGGAACAAAAGGCATGAAATACCCCGCCGGTGCCGGGATTGCCTATCTGAGCCACGCACTGAAAAAATATGAAACCGTAACAGAGGAAATGCAGCGCTGGGAATGCTATGATACAAACGATGCCGAGTATGTTCTGGTGGCTTTCGGACTTCCTGCCCGGGTATGCATGGATGTGGTAAAGAAATTGCGGGAAGCCGGAGAAAAAGTTGGTCTTCTCCGCCCCAAAATTATCTGGCCCTTCCCCTGGAAGGCCTTCCAGCAGCTGCATGAGATCAATCCTGATGTCAAAGCATTCATAGCGGTCGAAACCAATGATCTGGGCCAGATGGTTGATGATGCGGCGCTTGCAGCAAAGAAGGCCGGCTATAATGTACCTACTTACTGCTATGCGCACAGCTGCGGAGTTCCCGGAGTCAAGAAGGTCATTGCAAAATTCAATGCGATCAAAAACGGCGAGGAAAAGGAGAGGTACTGATGGCAATTGTGAAAACTCGTCCCGCTAAACTTGGGACTCACGCATTGTGCCCCGGCTGCGGACACGGTATCGTAATACGCCTCATTCAGGAAGTGATAGAGGAGCTGGGGCAGGAAAACAACCAGATCGCCATTCTGGGTGTTGGTTGCAGCTGCACGGCATCTCCTGCGTTTATGGTTGACCGTTTTCAGGCTGCCCACGGACGCGCATGTGCTACAGCTGAAGGTGTTAAGCGGGTAAGACCGGAGGTTCTGGTCTATACCTATCAGGGAGACGGCGACGGCTACACTATTGGCATCGCAGAGAGCCTTAACGCCGCATACCGCAACGAAAACATCACACAGATCGTTATCAACAACAACAACTTCGGAATGACGGGCGGCCAGATGAGCTGGACAACCCTGCCCGGACAGCGCACGGAGACAAGCCAGTCCGGCCGTGACTGCACGATCACCGGTATGCCTTTCCACTATCCGGAGATGGTTGCTTATTCCAAAGGCTTCCATGTGGCGTATTCTGCACGTGGCGCTGTGGTGGACGCAAAAACGATCAATCAAACGAAGAAAATGATCCGCAATGCCTTTGAAGCTCAGCTCAAGGGCGAGGGCTATTCCATTGTGGAGGTGGTCAGCGCATGCCCCACCAACTGGCACATGACGCCACTGCAGTGCAAGGAACGTATCCTTGAGCAGGTATTGTCGGAGTACCCTATCGGAGAATTTAAAACAAGAGAATAAGGAGGGACAACAATGAAGGAAATCATTTTTGCGGGATTTGGCGGTCAGGGCGTTCTGACCGGCGGGCTAATCATCGCATATACTGCGGCCAAAAAAGGTCTCAATATGGTTTGGCTGCCCTCCTATGGTCCCACTATGCGCGGCGGCAAAGCCAACTGCACGGTTAAATACGGGGAAACGCCGGATGAAGTGATCGGCAGCCCGGCGATGGAGGACGCAGACATTCTCATCGCAATGAACGAGCCCTCTTTGGACTATCTCAGCTCCTGCAAGCCCGATTGTAACGTATTCGTTAATGCAAATGCGGTTCCGGAAAACCACGTATACCCCGAGGGGGTTACTGTGACCAGGATCGATGTTGTTGAGCTGGCAAAGGAAGTGAACAACGTCAAGGGTCAGAATCTGGTTATGCTGGGCGCAGTTATAAAGAAGCTGGGGTTGTTCGAGGAAGAATTCGCCGAACAGGCCATGTGCCAGATGTTTGAAGAAAAGGGGAAAGGTAAGTTCAACGCCGCAAATATTGCCGCATTGAGAAAGGGCTTTGATGCTGTCTGACCATTTGCCCCGGGTCTGCAAGGACCCAATTCGCCAGTTTCCGGTGTGCGTTCAGCTTCGCACACCGGAAACACAAATATTTTCATTTTACCCGGGGAGGTTTGCCATTGTTCAGCTTTCCAAGCACATTGTAAAGAAGCCGCGATAATATTTTCAGAGTTTACCATAGGAGTTTTTTGAATGAAAATAATATTTTTAGCTATTATTGCAGCTCTTGTAATCTTTTCATTTACTTTGTCAAAGCGGATTAAAAGCGGCAAGGACTTTCTCATTCCCAACGGAGGACTTCCCTTTATTGTTGTTGCTTTTACAATGGCTGCGACCCAATTTGGCAGCAGTATGCTCATTGGAGGCTTGCAGCAAGCGCAGCAGCAGGCCGTGGGACAGGGCTTTTATCCGGCCATATATACGCTTTTGGCTGCATCAGCCTCATGTTTTATCAACATTTTTGTTTCTCCGCGCTATCGTAAATTCGGAGAATCTGTTACGCCACCGGATTTCATTGAACACAGATACGGCAAAAGCAAATTCATGCGTACTTACCATGCAACGGCATACATTTGCTCAATCACCTGTGTGCTTGTTTCTCAGTTTATCGGCTTTGCAAGCATGGGGGCGGCTGCAGGTTTTTCATATAACTTTTCTTTAATCCTGTGCGCTGCGGTCGTTTGCCTGCTGGCGTTGGGCTCGGGTCTTCTGGGCGTTGCGCTCACAGACATGATCCAATTTGCGGCAATTGTGCTGCTGCTGGCAGTAAGCAGTATTTTCTCACTGCAAAAGCTGGACTCAATAGGCGTCAGTTTCGCGCAGGTGGCCGGTGAGGCTTTCTTCCCCGCAGAATCCCTGAAAGGCAAATTCATCTATACTTTATGGCCGATGTTGATCGGCAACCTGTTCAGCTATGAGTATTTCATGCGCTTCATGTCCTGCCGTGGAGAGAAAGAGGCAAAAAAAGCCTCTGCCGCTGCCGGTGTGATGCTTCTCATTGTAGCCATACCTGTGGCTCTGCTGGGTGCGGTTGCCAACTACTGCTACCAGGGCGCAGATTCTGTGAGTGTTTTTGGCCTTATCATAAGCAACGACATGCCAAAATGGTTCGGATTTCTGCTGATTGCCACCGTGCTTATGGCGGTACTCACTTCTGCCGACTCCATGCTGACCTCGATATCTGGCATGGTCTCCCGCGATATCTACGGCGGCCTCCTTAACGCGGACAAAGACTATTCCGAGTTGAAGCATTCAAAGCTGATCGCAAAGATTACTATTGTTGTCGTTGCCGTAACCGCAATGGTTCTGGCCCTGTTCTTCAAGCAAATCCTGAAGATCTCGTTCTTCTTCTCGCCGCTTACCTCCGGAACCATGTTCGCCCCCATGATCCTTGGCCTGTTCTGGAAAAAAGCAAACCGAAAGGGAGCCATTGCAGCAATCATCTGCGCGTCGATATCCGGTATCCTGCATAGCGTCGGGGTTATCACTCTGCTTGACCGTGTGGCTGGGCCTGCGCTTATCGGGTCGGTTGTTTTGATCACAGTCAGTCTGCTCACTCAGGATACTGCCAGAAAAGGAGTGAACTCCGGTGAACTATAAATATATTCTGCTTGTCGTTGTGCTGGTTGCCGTTATGTATTTTACGATGATCCGCCCGCAGAATAAAGCGGCGTCAAAGAAACAACAAGGCCTGGAAAATCTTAAGGAAGGCGACAGAATCATCACCATGGGCGGCTTTTATGCCACCATTGTGGAAAAGAACACGGTCGATTATATCATCGCAATGGAGCCGGACAATGTACGCATGAAAATCAGCCCACGCGCCATCGCCGTTTTCCCGGATGAGATTCAAAAAGCGCAGGAAGCCGAGAAACGGCAAGCACAATGAGCGGACTCAGGATACAAGCTTTGGCACAGAGAACGGTGTCGGTCAGCGTTAACTGTTATCTGGTTTTTGATGAAGCTTCCGGTGAGTCTGCGGTAGTTGACCCTGGCGGACAAGTGGAAAATGTGTGCGACCTTCTGAAGGATCAAAGCTGTTCTTTGAAGTACATCATCCTTACGCATGGACATTTTGACCACATTATGTGTTCCGCAGAACTCAGCAGAAGAACAGGCGCACCGATCTGCATGAGCATGGCCGATGAGGCATTTATATGGGATTCCACTTTGAATGCAGCCGATTTTGCAAAGGGCAGACCGGTTGAACCTTTTGGTATAGACAGATATCTTAATGAAGGCGACCGCGTATTTTTGGGCAGAAGCTTTCTTACCGTACTGGAAACGCCCGGACACACTCCCGGGGGGATTTCCCTGTATACACCCGGGTATCTGATATGCGGAGATACAATCCTGAGAGGGACGACAGGCCGGATGGATTTGCCGGGTGCCGATCCCGGTCTGATCCGGAAAACCATACGGGAGAAGATATATACCCTCCCCAATGACACGATCATTTTATGCGGCCATAATGCGGCAACCACTGTCGGATATGAGAAGAAAAACAATGATACCGTGCGCACGCAGCGATAAACGAAAGGAGCTGGCACATGAAAGATAAAGAGGTCTATAAAATACTGTGCATCAATCCCGGTTCAACTTCGACCAAACTTGCACTGTTTGAAAACGAAGAAAAACTGGATGAAACAACGATCGAACACAGCGATGAGGAACTATCCAAATACCCGGACATTATCAGCGAACTGCCAATGCGAAAAGCCGCAATATATGAGTATTTGAAAGCCCATAACATCGATCCTTCCGACATTGACGCAATTGCGGCAAGAGGATGTCCGGGCGGAAAAAGATATCATGCCGGAGCATATGAAATTGATCAGGATATGGTAGACGCATGTATGCAGCCGGCCAACGCGGTACATCCTATGTGTCTTGCTCCCATTATTTCCTATGAATGGGTAAAAGACTTTGGCATACCGGCGTTCAACTATGATGTGGTAATGACCGACGAGATGAGCGACGTGGCGCGTATAAGCAGTTTACCAAACCTTCCGCGCCGTCCCTCCGCCCATATGCTGAATACCAGAGCTGTGGCAAGAGAACTCGCAGAGGAAATGGGGACAAGCTATGAAGAAGTAAACTTTGTCATGTGCCATCTGGGTGGGGGCTGCTCCGTAAGTATGCACAACCATGGAAAAGTAATCGATGTGGTGCCCAGCGGAGAAGGAACATTTACCCCATCCCGCGCAGGACGGATATCCATTCATCCACTTACCAGGCTGTGCTATTCCGGAAAATATACACAGCCGGAACTGAAAGATCTGTTTCAGAATCACAGCGGATTGGTTGCGCACTTGGGAACAAACGACTGCCGTGAGGTAGAAAGGATGATCCTTGCCGGCGACGAAAAAGCAAAGCAGGTGTATGAGGCATTTGCCTACAATGTGGCGAAGGACATAGCCAGCATGGCTGTGACAGTATGCGGTGAAGTAGACCGCATTGTTCTTACCGGTGGCATCGCCTATTCCAGAATGTTTACCGACATGGTCAGAAAATATGTTGAGTTTATTGCCCCAGTTGTTGTCAAGCCCGGAGCAAAAGAGATGGAGGCATTGACAAACGGGATACTGCGCGTGCTGCGCGGCGAAGAGAAAGCACATAAATTTGCAGAGGCATTTTAAAAAGAGAAAGGGATTTTACTATGGAAACAATGGTAATGCTCTCAAATCACCATGTTCATCTGAGCGAAGAAGATGTAAAAACGTTGTTCGGCGACGCAGGCCTGACGTTCAACCGTTATCTGGCGGGGGAAAGCGGGCCGTGGGCCTCCAACGAATTTGTTTCCGTTACAGGACCGAAAGGAACACTGGAAAATTTCCGCGTTCTCGGCCCCATACGCGGCTATACCCAATGTGAACTTTTGAAAGCAGACTGCTACAAGCTGGGAATCTCAGCACCTGCCAGAAATTCTGGAAACCTGGAAGGTGCGGCGGAGCTGACGCTGAGAGGCCCCTGCGGAGAGGTTACGGTTCCCTGCGGCATTTTGGCCTGGCGCCATATTCATGTGGATAAAGACACCCTTGCCGCCATGGGGAAAAACTACGGCGATTTTGTCACGGTAAAAACCACCGGCGACAGAGCGGTCGATTTTAAAAATGTGACCCTTGTCCGCGGCGGAAAAGGTCTGCTTATGCATTTGGACACTGAGGAAGGCAACGCTGCAGGCGTTGAAAACGGGAACATGCTGGAAATTGTTCTTTAAAACTGATGCGCTCAGGAAACCAGCTTTTCTATCCTTAAAAATCTGTGTTGCACGAAGCCTCAGGATGCGGTATTGTATCGTTATCCGGGGCTTTGTGCTGTATATTGACAAAAATGAGTGGAAAAGGAGGAGCGTCTTGAAAAAAACAATTTTGCTCGGTGGTTACGGCGGCCAGGGCGTTCAAACGCTGGGACGGCTTTTGGCCGTTGCTTTTACTGAGGCAGGAAAACAGGTCGCGTTTGTCCCTGACTACAGTGGAAGCATGCGCGGCGGGATCTCGAACTGCAGTCTGATCGTATCGGACAAAGAAATAGGATCCCCGATACTGAAAGATCCGGATATTCTCATTGCTTTGAACGAAGGGGCTAAGCGTGCCTTTGAAAGCCGTATTGTTCCGGACGGAACGCTGATCTATAACGCGGATCTGGTCAAGTGCCCGCCGGAACGCAGAGATATCCTTGCTACCGGTATTCCGGCCAATACACTTGCAGAGCAATGCGGTTCGGCAAAAGCTGTAAATGTTGTAATCCTGGCTTTCTTTACCCGGGTTTCATGCCTGATCCCTGCGGCGGCGATGAAGAAAACCGTGGAGCGGGAGCTGAATGCAGCAAAGCCGCTTTTTACGGAACTGAACGAGCGCGCATTTGCAGCGGGAATTGACGCCGCAGAGAAATTCCTCCGAGGGTGCTGCGCCTGATCCATCTCTTGCATATCGATAAAGGGACGGCTTTCATAGGGGCGCATGGCCTCACTGCGAAATGGGTATCGGAAATAAAAAGGCTGTTCGACATAGTAACAGCCTTTTTTGTTGTCGTTTCCGGAAACCTGATTATCGTTACAACAGAACGCTCTTGCAGTGAACGCCATCAAAAAAGTCTGATACTACTTTCCCGGTAAAGTGAGGCATTATACATATACTTTTTGCCTCCATTTTTGAGCAAAAAAATAAGCCCCGTCATGGTTCTGCTTTGAGCAATGCTCTTGCGCAGTGCAATAACGGGGCTTTGCTATATTTTTTTAATTGCTGCATCCTCCTTTCAAAACGCGGTTGCAGCTCACCGCAGTCATACAGCTTGCTTTCACCTTGTTCGAGAAGTTGGACAAAATCAGCGAAACACCAGTGTTTTCAAGGCTTTCTGACCTTGCTCCTATTATAACTTAATCGTCTATACGGCGGACTATTCCGGTTGCCTTCATGTTATATCTCCCTTTTCTGTGTGTATTTGTAATGCTGGCTGACAGTACTAGTCTTTGCTTATTATGGAAGAATATGCGGGCGCGGGTTTTAATTATTTCGATCCCGCAGGAGCGATCCTGCGGGATTTCGTCGTGCAGAATGTCTGAAAATATTGACATACAGACCGGTATTTGGTAATCTCAAATCAGACAAACCGGAAAATTCCGCGAAAGCGCAGAGAAGGGGGCGGCACGATGATGAAAGATTACGAACAAAACGAAAATAGACTAGCCTCAGCTCGCATACATCCTAAAAAGTCGATGTGTTGTTGGTTTCTAACCTTTTTCTAGTCTGTGCAGTTGCTCTTGTTCTGGGGTATTTGGGCATTGTCCATGAACGACAGATTTTTATGGCATCTGGACTTCTTATTTGCAGTATATTTCTTTATGCTGGGCTTCTTCAGTGAGTATCTTTTGACTCTCGCAAACTGCGATATTATGTCCTCGGAATAATACCCGTGGAGATCTACTGGTATGATGTAGCCCAAATTGGTATAGTCCAAGTATATAGAGGATCTGGCCATGTATTGCTGGGAGAAATGTTCGTCCTAGTTCTGAAGCCATGCAAGAAGTACGAGGAGGGCTTCGAAAACTCCGTTGGTGGCATATTCATCCCAAGTGGAGACGTCCGTTCCTCGTGAAAAATATTTACTGTAATACGGGCAAATATAAGGGAATCATAGAGGAATATTCGCGTAAAAAAGTCAGCTTTGAAAGGGTATATTATTAAAAACGTTAGATGACAGGGGCAGTTATGGTAAAAAACGCACCTGCATTTCTTGAACGGAGAAGCAATGATTGATTTGTCATTTGAAGAAGAGGTACTTCTGCACGAGATAAATAAGTACTGCAAAAGATATGAGGAGATAGATGCAAACTTTTCCGGTACGCCGAGCAGATATGAATACTGCTGCGGAAGCCGTGGAGGGATTCATAGGGGGTATTATAGCCCAAGTCTGGTTGAAGATATCGTGGTCGGAGGAGTGAACCGAGGAAGGCGTGTTATACACCCGCGCAGTAACTATCAATTCAGATACGGCTTTGACAGCGATAACCGCTTAAGTGTGGCTGAATACTACTGGGATCGTAATTGCGGAGCCACACCGGTGTTGTACTCTAAAGAATTTCTAATAAGAGATGGGCAAACGGTTGTCGCTCCGATTTATGAAGTGATTCATAGACCGGAAATTTCTGGCGTGTCTATCTGCGAATATGATGACTGCGGTCGTATTGTTAGTTATGACAGGCTGGTGTGTTACATTGAAAATCCGCGGCTCGGGGGATATAAAGAGTATTATTCTGAAAAGTACTCTTATGATAATAGCGGCCTGCTCAAAGACGTGTATCGCGGCGAAAAAAGAGAAAGCTATATAGTTTGGTATAAATATAGATTTCACCATGACGCAGATGGAAAGTTAAACTGCTATGAAAATTTTGACGGTAACGGAAAATTTACGTCATCGTACGATGTTCCCAAATCCAGACAGAGGAAAATATAAAGGCTCTTTTTTGGAGATGAGATATTACAAATAAAGATATGCTTACACGGCTAGGGGGGAGACATGAAAAAGCTGATCATTATATGTGTATTGATATGCCTGCTGTTTGCTGCCTATGAGAGCCGCATTGAACTGCCGCCGGCTGACAACACAACTCTGGCGGAAGAGCTGATAACCCATACCTATTCCGATGCCGACCTTGCCTTGATTGAAGAGAACTATGACAATATACTCGACCTCGCAAGGGACTACAAAATTGAGTGCATCCGAGACCCAAGGGAGTTTTTTGAAAATTACCTTCCCTATATTGTGCTCATGTCGGATACCGGTAAGCGGGTATTCATATATTACGATGATCCGGTGTACAACGAAAGCAATTATCACTATGACGATAACGATATATATTTCTGCCTGTTTACAGATAAGTTTATGGGCTATGATGAGATGAACAGTCTGCTTCAAGATATGGCCAATAACGGTACGACATGGGAAGAAGTTAAGAAGCTGTACCCATATGATACCGGACTTTCTTCCACGGCTAAAGGAGACACTCGGTGTATCGCAGTAAAGGAGGGGGTTTTTGTAACTTTCATATACAATGTCATACCTGATATCTCCAGAATTGACTATTACTCTGATGAAGAAATATTCTGTACTGACGATATTGTGCGCGATCACGATTTGGTTTGGACTATTAAGCCCCTGCTGACGATCGACAAAAACTGGTGAACGGACGCCAACAATTATAAAATGGTAGATATTACAGAAATTATGGATATGCTCGATTGGCATATGCCATATGAAATTCAATCCAAAGGAATATTCTTAGCAAGAGATACGGAAACGATTATTCCGTTTATACAACCGTTAACACCAAAGCATAATAAAAATGTATGGGGAAATTGTGCTCAAATCATAGCAGAGAGAAGCGACGAGGAGCTTAAGCCCTATTTAGTCGAATTGTTAGAATGGTTACAGGATATGAATTGGCCTGGGGCGCTTTTCATTTTAAATAGGCTGCAAAAATACTCGGATAACAATTCTATCCGCAATGCAGTAAATGTTTGCATTGAAAAAGCAAAGAAGAGCAGTGATGAGGCCTGGGAAAGCAACTTACGTTTGCTGCAGCAATGTGCAGAGGGTGACTATGCCGAGATATAATAAAGATAACGTCAAAGGGTTAAAAGAGCTGCTATACAACAGCTATGTTCACGATGCGGAATTGGAAAATGCGGAATTTGACTTTAAAGAAGACAGCATTAAGATCACATTATTCAATCCGATTTTCGGCGCAAAAATCAACTTTATCTTCCTCAACATAGAGACTGCCCTCACGATTAAAGGGGACTGGCAGGGGGAGCGCGCAACGATCGTTTCACTGACTGTGGAAGAAGATTTTTCATATTTGCAGAAATATCTCCCGAATCACGGCGAATACATGGACTCGCTGTACCTGTTGTTTCAGACGTTTTCCGGAAACGAACTGCATATTGTATCAAAAGAAGTAATAGTTGAAATCGTTGAGACAAACTAAAACGAGCCTCCGGCGTTCCGCCGGAGGCTCGTTTCTCATCATTTACTTGTTTCTCATCAGCGTCTTCATGCGCAGGCTGTGGTCAAGGATGCTCTTGCGCAGGCGCAGGTTTTTCGGCGTGACCTCAAGCAGCTCGTCGTCCGCGAGAAACTCAAGGCACTGCTCAAGGCTCATCTGCTTGGGCGGGATGAGGCGCAGCGCTTCGTCGGAGCCGGAGGCGCGGGTGTTGGTCAGGTGCTTGGTGCGGCACACGTTGACCGGCACGTCGTCGGACTTCGGGCACACGCCGACGACCATGCCCGCGTAGACCTTGGTGCCCGGCGTGATGAACATCTGGCCGCGCTCCTGCGCGTTCCAAATGCCGTAGGCCACGGCCTCGCCGGTCTCAAACGCGATGAGGGAGCCGGTATTGCGGCGGGCGATGTCGCCCTTATAAACGTCGTACTTCTCAAACACGGAGGCGAGGATGCCTTCGCCCTTGGTGTCGGTAAGGAACTCGTTACGGTAGCCGAACAGGCCGCGCGACGGAACGAGAAATTCCATCTTAATGCGGTTGCCGACCGGCGTCATCTCAAGGAACTCGCCCTTGCGGGAGCCGAGCTTCTCCATGACCGAACCCATGGAGTCCTGCGGCACGTCGACGACGACGCGCTCGATAGGCTCGCACTTCTTGCCGTCGATCTCCTGATACAGCACGCGCGGGGGAGACACCTGAAATTCATAACCCTCGCGGCGCATGGTCTCGATAAGGATGGACAGGCTCATCTCGCCGCGGCCCGCGACGTTGAAGCTGTCGGTGCTGTCGGGAATATCGCTGACGCGGAGGGAGACGTCCTTCAGCGTCTCGCGCATGAGGCGCTCGCGGATCTGGCGGGAGGTGACGAACTTGCCCTCGCGACCCGCGAAGGGGCTGTTGTTGACGGAGAAGGTCATCTCCAGAGTCGGAGCGCTGATCTTTACGAAGGGCAGAGCCTCGGCCGCGCCGCGGGCGCAGATAGTGTCGCCGATCGTGACGTCGCCGATGCCGCTCATGGCGATGATGTTGCCGGCACCGGCCTCGGTCACGGGGACTCTGTTCAGCCCGTCAAACTGATAGAGCGAGACGGCCTTGGCTTTCATCGACGGCTCGTCGGGCGTATGATAGTTGCAGACCTCGATCTCCTGATTCTGCTTGATGACGCCGCGCTCGATGCGGCCGATGGCGATGCGGCCTACGTACTCGTTATAGTCGATGCTGGAGACGAGCATCTGGAACGGCGCGTCGAGATTCATCTCGGGCGCGGGGATGTACTGAAGAATAGTGTCGAACAGGGGCTTGAGATCGGTGCCGGGGACGTCGGGCGAATAGCTCGCGGTGCCCTGACGGCCGGAGCAGAACAGCATCGGGGAATCCAGCTGCTCGTCGGTCGCCTCGAGATCCATC
>ENA-OROK01001440-OROK01001440.1-human-gut-metagenome-genome-assembly--contig:-NODE-1440-length-23253-cov-4.383654_pt1 | contig 23253 bp, 25 predicted proteins | sample MGYA00242127_ERZ509046 | MGnify/ENA primary metagenome ERZ509046 (study PRJEB26280, sample SAMEA2338728) | human gut metagenome | biome: human gut; feature: human-associated habitat; material: faeces... | reverse complement strand
TTTATCTTCCATTAATTGTTCTAATTCGTCACTAACATTTTGCTCTAAAAATTCTTTTTTAGGTCCGCCAGAAATTGCTATTACAGTATCTTTGTCAGTTATGCAGGCTATATGACCAGTTGTTTTTGATAATGTTTCAGCATAACCTGTTGCAAACTCTGATAACTCACCAATAGGAGAATATTTTTTCAAAATTACTTGACCTTCTCTATCTGTAAATATTTCAAGAGGTTCGCCTTCTTTTATACGTAATGTTTTTCTAATTTCTTTTGGAATTACAACTCTACCTAAATCATCTATTCTTCTTACAACACCTGTTGCTTTCATAATCTTCCTCCTTTTTGTTTTTAAGTATATTCTTATTATGACAAAAAAGGAAAAAAATATACATAAAAATTTTTCTTGAATTTGTTAAAAAAATATATTATAATAGATGTGTATTTGGGGATGTAATGGTTTCGACATTGCATTGGAATCACAGATAGCGAGTAGTGGATTCTCGTTTGCCACTTAAAAAACGAGAAAACTAAATATAAACGCTGATAATACAGAATTAGCATTTGCTGCTTAGTTTGCGGCAACGCCAGTTAAGATATCCCCGCATATTTTAATTTGGTGTCATTTAGCGGGAAACAAAGCTATTTTTTCTGCGGAAATAGTGGGTATTTAGCAGATATATTTATTAATTGTTTGTTTGTTAATGATTAATAAATGAATTTCAATAACAAACTGCACTCGGAGAAGTTTGTGTGGATAGTGTTATGGACAGGGGTTCGACTCCCCTCATCTCCACCATTGACGTATCTGTTCGAACTAATAGAACAGAATTGATACAAAAATCAATCAGAAAATAAATCTGGTTGATTTTTTTGTTGTCTAAAAACAATATTAAAATCATCCAAGCGAAAGGATGGTGTATAAATTGAAAATAATTAAACAAGAATTACAATTTGAAGAATGTCTAAAACAGAGACTTGAATTTATATGTGAATTTGCTAAAGTTACCCCTACTTTTATAAATGGTAGCATTAGGAAATTAGAAAAAACTAATCTTACATATATTGAGCCACATAAAGTGATTATTAAAAGTATTACTTTTTTAGTTTTCAATTATTCTAATGATGTGTATATTTCAAACTTATCTAAAAAGATAAAATTATCAGAGTTAGAAGAATATTTGAAAAAAATATAAATTTGTAAATATTTGACATTTCTTGAAATCGTGATATAATATAGCCAATTAATTGCATATAGCTGTTCGTCAAAAGCTATATGTTTACGAGCACTTTGAAAAATTTATATTATATTACAATTATATTGTATTTTGTTAAACGGATTTAAGAGATGTCAAAAGTACTCGTATTGTACTTTGATGTCTCTTTTTTGTTAGATTGGAGGTTTGAAAATTGAAAGATGAAAAGAAAAAGTGTGGCTTATATATGAGAGTATCAACAGAAGACCAAGCAAGAGAAGGTTTTAGTCTCCCAGAACAAAAAGAAAGATTAGAATCTTTTTGTAAATTTAAAGGTTATGAAATAATAGATTATTATCAAGATGCTGGAATTAGTGCTAAGACTGGTAATCATAGACCAGAATTTGAGAGATTAAAAGATGATATAAAAACTAAAAGAATAAATACTATTGTTGCTTTAAAGTTGGATAGAATAACAAGAAGTATTTATGATTGGGAAAATTTAATGACATTTCTAGATGAAAACGATGCTTATTTGGATTGTGTAAATGATGAAATAAATACAACTAGTGCAAATGGTAAAATGATTTCAAGGTTATTAATGAGTGTTAGTCAAAATGAAATCGAAAGAACAAGTGAAAGAACTAAAGTAGGACTAGCTGGTGCAATTAAATTTGGTCATATTCCACATATTGCCCCATTAGGATATAAACATGAAGATAAAAAACTAGTAATAGACTATGCTACAAAAGATGTTATAGTTAGAATATTTGATTTATATTATAATGGTTATTCTTATCAAAAAATAAGTAATCTATTCAATAAAGAAAAAGTATTAGGAAAAGATAATTGGAGAGATTCTACAATACAAACCATTCTTGAAAATGAAATATACAAAGGTGATTTTATTCACGGAAAAAGGACAAAAAATCCAACATATTATGAAGATGTTGTTGAACCTATTATTTCAAAAGAGATGTGGGCTGATTGCCAAGTTCAGAAAAAGAAAAATTCAAGGAGTTATCAAAGAACACTCACCTATTTGTATTTACAAAAACTAAAATGTCCTAAATGCAATCGTATTTTAGGTGGTAAAGCTACTACAAAGAAAAATGAGAAAACATACTTCTACAATTATTGCAATAATTATAAAGTTCAATTTAAAGAAAATGTAATAAATGAATATTTCGAGTAATTTATAGATGAATTAACTGAGTATGATTCTGTTGTAAATCAATTCTTTTTGCCTATGATAAAGCAAAAATTTGATGAACCAAAAGACCAATTAGAAAAAGAAATAAATAATCAGAAATCTAAACTTGAAAGGATAAAAAAAGCATATATCAATGGAGCTTTTGAATTAAAGGAATATAACGAAGAAAAGCATATTGTTGAAAAAACTATTGTAGAACTTGAAGAAAAACTAAATATTACAGATTGCACAGAAGAACTAAAATTTACTCCAAAAGATATTTTGATAAAAAGAGATATTGATTTTATTAATAAAATAAAACTAGATAAAGAATATCAAGAGAAAACTAAAACTTGGAAAGATTATACAAGAGAAGAAAAAGCTGATTTAATAATGAGATATGTCGAAGATATTGAACTTACTTTAGTCGGAAATGAAGTAATTTTAAAACATATAAACTTTAGAGATTCAATTTGTAAACCTTGCCAAGAATTATATGATAAAGGCTATATTGATATTACAAAGCCTATGATATTAGGAAATGTATTAGGTAGTGTTAGGTTTAGTAACTATTTACCAGATGAGGAAGTCTGTGAAATAATAATGAGGTTACAACAATATTATGATGTTCATTTTACAGAGGCAACATATTATTTACAAAAGCAAATGTTTTATTTTAGCTTTGCTGAAGATAATAGTGCTATTGTTAGAGTGTTCCCATTAGAAGATTATTATAAATTAGATCCTAATAATAAAATGGAAAAATACAGATTTGGAATTTTATATATTAACGAAGAAGATAAGTTTGAAATGCAAGATATTGATACAGCATTTGATTATATTCCAGATGAAAGTAATGATAGTGTAATTTATATGAAAGAACCTGTTCCTATTTCAGTGGGTGTTAAACCAGTAAAGTTCTGCGAAGATGAGCTTGATAAAACAAATTAACAGAGCAACAGTGCTCCCCAAAAGTAGTGCTTTTGGGGAAAGGGGAAAAGCAATGAAACGAACTAAAAGGTCAGATGATAATATGACCTTTTGTAAAGTGAAATTTGCTTTGACGAGGTGATAGTTAATTTGAATAAACTTTGTCTATGTAAGATAAATTTTATTGCCTCGCAGAGCCCCCATGTTATGATAGTATGTCATAACATATAGGGGGTTTTAGGACTTATGACAAGGTCAAAATCCTTTATAAAAATACTTCGTATTTTTATAAAGCCTTCGGCTTAAAAAGAAACTTCAAGGAGGTGCTTATATGGGATTAGAATTAGCATATTCATTTCATCTAGGAAGTGATAAGATAAAAAAGAAAAATAATGTTGAATTTGAATAATTAGTTATATAAAAAGGTATAAAAGTCTTTAAAATATTGACTTTTACAAGAGTTTATAATAAAATTATGAAAAATATTTTGAAATAATAATTTATGTTTGTATAACCAATAGGCATATTAATACAAATCAAAAAACAGTACAAACATTGTACTGTTTTTGTGTTAATTGGAGGCATCAATTGGATTCGAACCAATGGTCAAAGCTTTGCAGGCTTCTGCCTTACCAACTTGGCTATGATGCCATCAACTAATTCCAAGTATACTACAATAATTTATAATTGTCAATTAATATTAGAAAAAATGAGAGGAGCGAATTTTATGGAAAATAAGTTTTTGATTTCTTTGCCGTACATCTATCCCGTTTGTCCAATAAGCATCGATCATGCTAGAATGTTTGTTGTAGCAGATATAAATGCAAGAATGCAAAGAAAAAAAGGAAAAGAAGTATGTTTTCCGATTGCAGCACATTTTAGTGGTGTTACTGCTGAAAAAGCTTGTGAATTACTAAACAAGAAAATATCTAAAGATGAAGAAGGATATACAGAGAAAGAAAAAATGTATAATATTTTTTTGAAGGTATATCAAACACCAGATAGTATTATAAGAGCATTCAAAACACCAGAGGACATATTAAATTATTATTCATATCAAACTATTTGGAATTTAAAAGAAATAAACGTATCATGTGACTATGAAAATTTTTATACAACTAATACAGAAGAATTTGAAACATTTGTAAAAGTTATGTTTGAATTTTATGAAAAACACAAGATATTAATTTTGAATTCAAAAAATGAATTGGCTTTAAATTATGATGATGAAGAATGGAAAGAAAAAACATTAGAAAATTTTAAGAAAATAGATTTTATACAATCATTTCATAAACCTAACTTTATAGGTGCATTTGACAATATAAGAAGTGACTGGGGATTATTAAGAGAATATGGAATGGGAATTAAATATAATGAAAAATATATAATTGACCCTATGTTTGATAGCGAATTATTTACTTTATTTGATTTATATATGAAATTCAGAAAAGATAATGAAAGTAAAAATGTTTATGATATATTTGAGAAAGTATTTGAAAAATTGAATAAAGATGAAATAGAAGAAAATAATGATTTACCAAGCAAAATAGTGAATTGGATGGGAACAGATTTATTTGTATGTGAAGAACACTTGAAAACATGGGTAGTTAAAAAGACATATGCAGAAACATTATTGTTAAAACCTAGATATCATACAAAGAAATATTTTATAACAGGTATGGGATCAATTAATCATCAAAGAATGTCATCATCAAGAGGAACGGCAGTATTATTGAAAGACATGATTGAAAATTATGGAAATCATAATGCAAGATTAATAATATTGATGACAGGTGGACATCCATCAAAATTATATAATTATGATGTTAATTTGCCAAAAACTGTAATAGATATGACTAAAAATTTTAAAGAATATATAAATTTTTTAAATTCAATATATATGAAAAATAGAAATGCTAGTATTAACAATGAATATGAAAAAGATAAAGAAGAAATAGAAAAAAATATTGAAACTGGATATTATCAACAAGCAATAGTACATATGATGAAAATTATGCCTAAAAAAAATAAACAAATAACTCCAAGTCAAGCTAAAGAAATTTTAAATATATATAAAGAGTATTTAGATATTCTTTTGCCAAATTTTTTAACAATTAATTTATAGGAGTTTTAATTGGTAATATTATTAGGAGGTGGTGGTGCTGGAAAAACCACCATTCAGAATGAGTTAGTAAAAAGGGGTTATAAAAGAGGAATTCTTCATACAACTCGAAGTAAAAGGGCAAATGAAATTAAGGGAAGAGATTATATATTTGTAAATAATAGTCAATTTGATAATTTGAAGCTTATAAATCATTTTGCAGCAACAACTAAAATTGGAGAAAATCAATATGGAATTGATAAGAATATTTGTGATGAAGATGTAATTTTGGTTACCAATATAGAAATGATTGAACAGCTTAAAAAAAATTTAAAGTGTAATATTGTTTCGATATATATAAAAACAACAGATAAGCAGCGAGAAGAAAGATTACGTATACGAGGTTCGTCAAAAGAAGAAATAGAGGAAAAAATTACTAGAAATAATATATACCAAGAAACTGAAGAAAAATATGCGGATTTTATAGTAGAAAATGATGAATTAAATATTGCAGTTGATAAAATAGAAGATATTATAGAAAATATTGAAGGAAAAAAGGAAATTATAGATGCACATAGTCATATTGGAATTGATTATAAATATGGAACATCAAAATTAGATGAGTATGTGGAATTTTGTAAAAAAAATGGAATTACAAAAGCAAATGTTATGCCCCAGCCTAACCCTGCATACGTTATAAACGGCAAAATAGTACCTTGCATGACATGGCAATACAAAGATGGGAAAATAACATATGAAACATATGATAATACAAATAAAAATCCTTATAAATATATAAATTATTATTATTATCAACAGTGTAAAAATGTAAAGGAAATGAATATAAATTTCATACCTTTAATTCATCCAATATTAGATGAATTACAATATGTAGAGGAACTTATAAAGAAGATAAAACCCATTGCAATTAAATTACATGGTATTGGAAGTGGAATAGCCCCAAAAGATATTCCACAAGAATTTATAGAGTTATTAAAAAAATATAATTTACCTGTAATAACACATGTAGAATGTGACACAAGAGAAAATACAGATTATTCTGAAGGAAAAAAATATATAAAAAAAGTAAATAATGCTTTAGATTGGACAAAATTTATTTCTAATAATGGACTTAGAGGAATGCTTACACATGGATTGGCACTAGATAAAAACGCTATAAAAATAATAAAAAATGACAAAAATATAATAATTGGACTCGGACCAGATCTATTAATAAGTAGTCAACCATATAGAATTAATCGTAAAAACTATGAAGGTGAATATTTAGAGTTATTAAAACAAAATATTCCAATAGAACAACTTGTTTTTGATGTTGACTATAATTGGAATATAAATCCACATACCAATCAAATTGATAATGAAGCTGTTAAAAGAGTCAAAAAAGTTTGGCAAGATAAAAAAGAACAAGAAAGAATATTTTGTAAAAATATATTAGAATTTTATAAAAATAGAAATGTGGAATTTAAAAGCGATATTAAAGAAAGAGGAGAAGAAAGATGAGTAATGAAATAAGAGAATGTAAAAAATGTATAAATACAACTGCTAATCCTTCAATTACAATTGGAGAAGATGGATTATGTAATGTTTGTAGAGACTATTCAAAAAAATTTAATCAAGAAACTTTAGATAATGAATTGGAATTTTTAAAAACACTTATAAAAAATGAAAAATATGACTGTATGGTTGGATTATCAGGTGGAAAAGATAGTTCAGCAATGTTATATACTGTAAAAAAACTAGGTTTTACACCATTAGCTTTTTCCTTTGAAATCGGATATAACAAGATGACCAACAGCGTAAAAGAAAAAATAAAAAGAATAACAAACAATTTAAATGTTGATTATGAAAGAATTAATATTCATAAATATATATCTGAAACAGATAAAGAATGTTTAAAAATGATGGCAGATTTATATGATGAACCTGTTACAGAAGAATTTAAAGAAAAGTTTAGAAAAATATATAAAGAAGGTAGAAAATATTATTCTACAAAACAGCAAATAGCATTCCCTTTTGTAAGACCATGCCAAATTTGTAGAAAAATTGCAATAAAAGCATATTACAACGAAGCAATAGAAAGAAATATAAAAATAGTATTTGTTGGTATTAACGAATGGACAGGCTTAAGTAATGGAACATATTCTGCAATAAGAAAATTAAAGCCATTTGAAGACAAACCGGAAGTATATATTGTTCATTTACCTTATTTAATTGGAAGAAAATATGAAGATTTACCAGAAATTTTACAAGAAATTGGATGGGAAAGAGAAAATGGTGATCATGAGGTAGATACAGGGGGAAGCGCATGTTTATTAGCAAGAGCGTGTGAAGAAAAGTCAACAGATATTTTGGGATTTCATTTGGATTCAGCAAGATTATCAAGAGAAATAACAGTAGGATTTATAGACAAAGAAAAGGCAAAAAAAGCAATAGCAAACGGAAATAGAAAATCTGAATATAGTGTTAAAGAAATATTAGAAAAGGAAAATATAATATGAGTGAAAAAACATTTAAAAGAAATGTAAGAATAGCAGTATCATCAGTGTGTAATTTAGATTGTGTTTATTGTGAGGGAAATAAAGGATATAGAAAAGATAAAATGGGATCAATGGAAGATTTTAGAAGAACGCCATTAAGTCAAGGAAATATAACATATGAAGAACTGATGAGTTTATTAAAAGTATTTAAAAAAGTGGGATTTACAGGTGTAACATTGACAGGTGGAGAACCATTGCTTAACAAAAATTGGGATAAGATTATAGAAAATACACATAAAATTGGATTTGAAAGAAATGAAATAACAACAAATGGTATTTTACTAGGAAAATATTTCAATGAAAAAGGTAAGATGCCTGAAGGATTATCTCTGGTTAAAGTAAGTTTTGATACTATTGATGAAAAAAAATTCAAGGAAGAAACAGGTGGCGGAAATTTATCGACAGTAATTGAATCCGTTAAAACAGTTAGTCCATATATTACTGTTAGAGCTAATAAGGTAATGTTAAGAGAGGATTTAAATACTTTAAAAGAATATTTAGAAAAATGTAAAGAAATAGGATTTGATGAGGTGATTTTATTAGATTTAGTAATGTACCCAAATAGAAATGATGAAAAGGATATTAAATTTTTTAAAGAGCAATATGTTCCTTATAATGAACTTCTTTCAGAGTTAAAAAAAATAAATAATATTGAGTTTAAAAGAAATAAATACGGTCATTCAGCGGTAATGGAAAATGGGTTAAAAATAATATTAAAAGATAGTAATTTAACATTAAGGGATGAGCAGTGTGAGAATTGTCCGTTATACTGTCAAGAAGGTAAGTTTACGGTGAGAGTTGCAACAGATGGAAATATAACTATGTGTCCTGATTATAGAGCTGAATTAGTTTCAATTAATGGTTTAGAAGAACTTAAAAATGGAAAATTGGAATCAAAATTAAAAAAACTTTTTGATTCCTTGAACAATTCAAATGAATATGAAACCATTGATAAATTTAAAGAAAAACATAATTTATTGTAGAGGATGAAAAAATGAAAATTGTATTAGAATGTAAAGACAAAAAATATCAAATGCATTATATCGAATATGCTTTGGTTTTAGAAAAAGAAGGAAATAAAATAATAAAATCAATTGAAGAGAATTTAGGTTTAAAATTCAACGAAGAAGAAGTGAAAATCGATATATGTGAAGGATATCAAGATAAAGGTAATTTTTCAGGAAGTTCTATTAAAGATAATATGGTTTTTAGATATAATAATAGATGCAAATGTGGTACATTTTATCATGAATTAAGTCATAGAATAATAACAGAATATGATATGTTTGAAAAATTAAAGGAAAAATTTAATTTAAAAGATGAGCATCAAATAATTGATTTATTTTTATACGATGCGATAGAAGAAACATACGGAGCAGAAGCAGCATTATTTAGAGTTGAATATGAAAAGACATTTCCTGAATCAGAATTTAAAGAGAGCTGGGATTATGCTCTTTCAATGAATAAAGAAGAAAGAAAAAATATATTAAAAGAGATGGTTAATGTTGTCAAATAATAAAATTTTAGTAAGTGCTTGTTTATGTGGAGAAAAGTGCAGATATAATGGCTCAAGTGTATCTAATAATGTTGTAGATACGCTTGAACAAAAAAATATAATAAAAATTTGTCCAGAATTATTAGGTGGACTGTTAATTCCAAGAGAACCATGTGAAATAGTTGGTGGAACGGCAAGTGATGTAATAAGAGGTAACGCAAAAATTTTAGGACTAAGTGGAAAAAATTATACAAAACAATATATGCGTGGTGTAAAAGAAGTTATAAATATCACTAAAAAAAATAATGTAAAAATGGCAGTATTAAAGCAAAAAAGTCCAAGTTGTGGATATGAAAAAGTTTACAATGGGGAATTTTCAGGTAAAATAATAGAAGAAAATGGAATATTAGCAGAAGAATTATTAAAAATGGGAATTGAGATAATTCCTGTAGAATAGGAGGAAAAATGATAATTCGACCTGTAGAAAAGGCTGATTTAGATACAGTTGCAAAAATAAAAGTTGAAACATGGAATAATAGTTATAAAGGAATTGTAGATAATATTTATCTTGAAAAAATGGATTATAAAAAAACAGCCAATAAGTGGTTAAAAAATTTTAATAATGAAAATTTTATTGTTGCAGTTGCAGATGATCAAATTATGGGTTTTTGTAGATATGGGAATAGAATAGATGAGATAGATAGATTTAAAGACTATGATGGAGAAATATATGCAATATATATCGATAAAAGATTTCAAAGACAAGGTATAGGAAATAAAATGGTAGAATATGCTTGTAATGAATTAAAAAAACAGAATAAAAATAAAGTACTAATTTGGTGTCTTAAAGATAATTTAAATGCAAGAAAATTTTATGAAAGAATCAATGGGAAAGTATTAGGGTTTAAAAATTCAAATATTGGTGGTAAAGAATATAATGAAATTGCATATGGATATTATTTAAATAATTAAAAATTAAGTTAAATAATAAAAAAACTTGAAAAATAAAGGAAAAACTGATATAATGTTTTATGTAAATAGCATATTCATATTAAGAAAAATTTCTTAATATACTAAAAGTTATTATGAATGAGCTATTACATTTCAATAAAACAACATTAAGGAGGACATTGATATGAAAATTTACAATGCTATGACTGGCAAAAAAGAGAACTTTGTTCCAATTGAAGAGAACAAAGTGAGGATGTACGCATGCGGAATTACGGTATATGATTTATGCCATATAGGGCATGCAAGACAAGCAATAGTATATGCAATGATGGCTGATTATCTGAAGTTTAGAGGATATGATGTTAAATATGTGCGTAACTACACAGATGTCGATGATAAAATCATCAACAGAGCAAATAAGGTGGGAAAGAATGCGTTGGAATTTTCGAGAGAGCAGATTCTTGAAACTGAAATTGACATGGAAGGACTTCATGTTAACGATGCAGATGTAAAAACAAAAGCGTCCGAATATATTGATAAGATTATTGATTTCATTTCAAAACTTATCGATAAAGGGTATGCTTATGTAACAGCAAAAGGAGACGTATATTATGAGGTAAGAAAATTCAAAGAGTATGGAAAGCTTTCTCACAGAAATGTAGATGAACTGCTTAATGGAGTTCGTATCGATTTAGAGGAAGGAAAGAAAGATCCTATTGATTTTGCATTATGGAAATCAGCAAAGCCAGGAGAAATTTCATGGGAATCCCCATGGGGTAATGGAAGGCCTGGATGGCATATTGAATGCTCTGTTATGGCTTTAGATACTTTAGGAGAAACAATCGATATTCATGGAGGTGGTAGAGACTTACTTTTTCCACATCATGAAAATGAGATTGCTCAAAGTGAAGCAGTAACAGGTAAAAATTTTGCTAATTATTGGACTCATTGTGGTCTTATTAAAATCAATGGCGAAAAAATGAGTAAGTCTTTAGGAAATTCTCTTACAATTCGTGATGCGCTTAAGGAATACAACTATGAAACAATAAAGTATGTAATGCTTTCAAGACATTATGCTTCTGATGTTGACATTCTTGATAGTGATTATCAGATTGCAGAAACCCATTTGTATTATTTTTATAAAACTCTTGAAAAAATGCAGAAATTTATTGAAGAGTACAACGGAGATGCAACAAAAGAAATGTTTGATAGCGAGTTTTCAAAAGAAATTGTTACGAAATTTATTGAGGTAATGGATGAAGATTTCAATACATCAGCAGCAGTTGCTAATTTGCATAACATTTTTAAGTATGCCAATGCAATTATGAATGAGGCAAAAAAGAGTACTAGACAGGTTACAGCAAATACCTTAGCTAAAATGGTAAAGGATATTCGTAAGGTATATTCTGTTTTAGGGCTTTTAGAACAGAATCCAGAAAAATTTATCATTGAGTTGAAGGAGAAGTATTTAAAGAAGCTTCAGATTAGTCCAAAAGACATTGAATCTTTTATTTCTGAACGTGCTAATGCTAAGAAACTTAAAGATTATAATAGAGCTGACTCAATTAGAGAAAATCTTGAAAACAAAGGAATCATTCTGAATGATACAAGAGATGGAACTGAATGGGATATTAAAGCTTTATATAAAGTGTTCTAAATGGATGGATATAGGCAGTAGTAAATACTACTGCCTATATTTTGAGGATAAAGACATGAAAAAATTTTTTCAATCGCTGTAAGTTAAATATATCAGTGATTATAAGGAGCTTTTTACTCAAAATTACGTTTTTAATCAAAATGAAATTTTTTAGAAAATCATTTAATAGAAATATTGATTTTTCAATGGTTACAGCGTATTTTTTATATTTTAAAATGCTTGAGACTATTGATTCTATTGAGGTTGATGCTGTTGAAAATAAATTTCATGTCTTTATCCTGTTAAAATATTGATTTATTTTGTTAAATATGTTAAAGTATTAATAACAAATCGAATTATATTTTTCGCAAACGTGGTGTCTTAACGCACCAATGATTAGCTTGTCATACAAGACGAAAAAACAAGAGATGAAAGAGGTAAAAGCAGTGAGATATTTATTGCTACTAATAACTATGCCGAATTTAAAAAACAAGGTTAGAAAAGTTTTCTACAATGGATGCAGATGATATTGCTAATTCGCAAATATCTCAATATGAATATAGAAAAATAATTGGTATGCAGTATCAAGATATAACTTTATCACAAGAAGATATTAAAGCACTATCATTATATAAACATGGATTGTTTAATTATATTAATGGATTTTTAAGAGGTGATTTAAGTTGTATTAACGAAAGAAAATCAAGTGAAGAAACATTTATAAGAGATTATATGTCACAGATTATAGAGTGTATTGGTAGAATAAGTGAAATACAAAAAAATTTATTTCAACTAAAGATATGACTTTGATAAGAAGAGATGCAAGAATTAATGAAAACATAGGAGAGCAATTAGAATATGACAATTTTGTTTCAACATCTGCTAATCCTAGATTATTTACTTAGGTGCTAGATGGGATAAAAGGAGGAGAATTTTTGTTTATAAAAATACCTAAAGGAACTCCTGTAATTCCAATGGATATAGTAACAGAAAAACAATGGCTAATGCAACAATAGTAAAACAAAAAAATTCAATCGAAATAATGGAAAAAAGATTGGAAGAAATGAAAAATATGATTGTTCAATATGGTGGACAGGAAAAGTTAGAAGAATTATTAGAAGAAAAAATTTCATTTAACCAAGAAGAAATCCTAGATGTAAAATGGATTTCAAAAGAAGAAGTAGAAAATATGAGTGGTGAAGACCTGAGAGACGAAAAACTAATCAAAGAAAAATTTTCAATTTTTCTTATCTGTTCTATTGTGTAGTGTTACAATTGATGTGAACAAAAATGATTTTTTTCAACAAAACCTTGCCAAAAACGGAAATAAAAGGTATAATAAAAATATACTAAAAAATATAACGAAAAGAGAGGAGCGATTTTTATGCAAATAAAAATAACAGGAAAGGAACTAAAGGTAACAGAAGCAATAAACGATTATGTAGAAAGAAAGATGGACAGAATAGCAAAATACTTTGATAATGCAGAAGCAGATGTAACAATAAGAGTAGAAAAAAATGTACAAATTGCAGAAATAAAAGTATCAGCAAATGGTGAAATGTTCAGAGCAGTAACAGAGGATAAAGACCTATATGCTTCAATAGATAAAGATATAGATATATTAGAAGGACAAATCAGAAAATCAAAAACAAAAAAAGATAAAATGATGAAAGAGGCAAGTTTAAAATCATTAGATGTTGAAGGTCCAGTACATGAAGTTACAGATGAAATATTAAAAACAGAATATTATGATATTAAACCAATGACACCAGAAGATGCAAAATTAAAATTACAAGAAAGACCAACTCAAATGTTCTTAGCATTTGTTAATGTTGAAACTTCTAAAGTTAATGTTATCCATAAATTAAAAGATGGTAAAAATTATGGTTTAATCGAACCAGAAGCTTAAATTAAAATTGAATAGATAAATAATGAAAATAGTAAGATGTTATTTATAATGTTCTTACTATTTTTTTATATACTAGGAAAGTTTCATTATACACAGAATAATTAAAATGAAAAAATAAAGTATACAAAAAAAGTAAAAATTAGAAAAAATTTGCTGAATAATATAAATAAAAACTATTGAAAAATTTTTTCAGTAATGATATATTGAATGTGATATGAAAAAAATCGACAAAAAAATACAAATAAAAATAATTAAAATAATATTAATAGTAATATGGATGGCAGTAATATTTAATTTCTCAAATCAAGGAGGAACCAAATCAAGTGGGACAAGCCAAAAGGTAACAGAAGTTATAATGAATATTGTATCAAATGGCTCTAACATAGAAAATGAGCAAAAAATGCATGATATTGAAAAAGTTATTAGAAAGCTCGCACATTACACGATTTACACCATAGGTGGATTTCTAATAATGAATTATGCTTATACAACTGACAAAACTGAAAAGCAGAAAATTGGAGGAAGCGTGCTTTTCGGTGCATTTTATGCGGGAACTGATGAACTTCATCAATATTTTGTACCTGGAAGAAGTGCCAGACTGTTTGACGTTGGAATCGACACTCTAGGTGTGCTCACAGGAATAGGAATCTACATAGCACTTAGAAAGTGCATAGAACGAATTTTGAGAAAGAATGCAGAAGAATTAAAGGCTAAAATGTAGTGTTACCAATGTAACAATTAGAGATTTTAGAGGGGGAAACTAAAGTGAATACAGATTTTACTAGAGAAAACGCTATAGAAAATATTGCAATATTAAAAATACCTACTAAAAGTTATAGAAAACGTTTAGAGAGACCAGAAACATATAAATTCGTAAAAAGGTTTTTTGATATAGTATTAGCTTCAATAGGAATGATAGTACTATCACCAATATTTTTAATAATATCACTAGCTATAAAATTGGAATCTAAAGGACCTATATTTTTTAAGCATACACGTATAGGAAAAGATGGAAAAATTATTAAAATTTATAAATTTAGATCAATGGTAAATAATGCAGAAGATATGATAAAAGAATTTACACCAGAGCAGATGAAAGAATATAGAGAAAATTACAAATTAACAAATGACCCTAGAATTACAAAAGTAGGAAAGTTTTTAAGAAAAACTAGTTTAGATGAATTACCACAACTTATCAATATTATAAAAGGGGATTTATCAATTATAGGTCCTAGACCAGTTGTATCTGATGAATTGAAAAAGTACGGAACTAATACTAGAAAGTTCTTAAGTGTAACTCCAGGTCTTACAGGTTATTGGGCTGCAAATGGAAGGAGCTGTACATCTTATGAACAGCGCATGCAAATGGAGTTATTTTACATAGATAATTTGTCTTTGAAAATGGACATTAAAGTGTTCTTTAAGACGATTGAAGCGGTAATTAAGAGAGAGGGAGCAATATAACATGACAATTGATATAATATGTCCATTATATAATGCAGAAAATGATATTGAATTTTTACATAAATCATTTCTTGAACAGAAAGATGTTAACATTAATGAAATAAAGTATGTTCTTACAGAAGGAAATGACAGAACAGAAGATAAATTAAAAAAATTGAATATAAAATATAAGAAAATTAGAAGAGATGATTTTTCTCATAGTCTTACAAGAGAAAAGGAAGCTTTTGAAAGTGAAGCTGACATAGTAGTGTTTGTTACACAAGATGTTAAAATTTTAAGAGATGATTGGCTTTATTATTTAACAAAAGACATAATTGATGGAAATGTAGATGCATGTTATAGTAGACAATTGTGCAATAATAATACAATAGAAAAGTATACAAGAGAATGTAATTATCCAAATGAGTCAAAAATTGTGAGCAAGAATGATATAAATACAATAGGATTAAAAGCTTTTTTCTTTTCAGATGCTTCTTCTGCAATAAAAAGAGAAACTTTTGTGAAATTAAATGGGTACGATGGAAAGAATTTTCCGACTAATGAGGATATGTATATTGCTTATAAATTAATAACAAATGGATATAAGATAAAATATTGTGCAGAATCAGAAGTGGTCCATTCGCATAAGTTTACATTGAAACAATATTACAAGAGGTATAAAGATACAGGAGTATTTTTTAGACAAAATAGTTATTTGAATAAATATAAAGTAAATCAAGCAGGTGAGAGTATGGCAAAATATGTTTTGAAAAGAGCTATACAAGATAAAAATTGGAGTGTACTAGTTAAATTTGTACCTAATATGGCTGCTAGATTTATTGGAATGAAAGTGGGAAAATTTAATGGAGAATTATACACAAAAAGAGCCAATTAGAATCTTAAACGTTGTACCAAATATGAGAGCAGCAGGCATTGAAACTTTTATTATGAATGTTTATAGAAATATAGATAGAAAAAAAGTACAATTTGATTTTTTGGTGCATAATGAAAAAAAAGAATTTTATGACGATGAAATAGAAAAACTAGGAGGAAGAATTTACAGATTATCATTTAAAGATGATAAAAATATTATAAAATATATAAAAGATTTGAATGACTTTTTTAAAGAACATAAAGAATATAAAATAGTACATGGCCATATGCAAAGTATGATGCCATTATATTTATATATAGCAAAAAAAAATAAAGTTCCGGTAAGAATAGCACATTCTCATAATGGAAATTATGAAAAAACAATAAAAGGATTTATATTGCACGTGTTTTCTAGAATGGATAGATATGTCTCAACAAATAATTGGGCATGTTCAAATGTGGCAGGGAAATATTTGTTTGGCAATAAAGAATATGATATTATTTATAATGGAATAAATGTGGAAAAATTTAAATTCGATTTAGAAATAAGAAATGCTGTAAGAAAAGAAAATGATTTTAATGATAAATTTGTAATAGGAAATATTGCAAGATTTGAAATTCAAAAAAATCATAAATTTCTTATTGATGTATTTTATGAATTTCAAAAAATAAATTCTAATGCAATTTTGGTATTGATTGGAGAAGGAAAATTAAAAAAGAAGATGGAATCCTATGTAATGAAAATGAACATACAAGACAAAGTTAAGTTTTTAGGAATAAGAAAAGATACTGAAAGATTGTATCAAGCAATGGATTGTTTTTTACTGCCATCGTTGTATGAAGGATTACCAGTGGTAGGGATAGAAGCGCAGGTCTCTGGGTTACATTGTATATTTTCAGATACAATAACAAAAGAAGTGCAAATAAGTCCCAATACTGTTTTTTTAGGGATAAAAGAAAAAAACATAGAAGACTGGAAAAATAGTATTTTTCCAGAAAAAGAAATTAAAAGGAATAGTAAAATAAACATGCAAAAGTATGATATAAAAAGTATATCAAATTTAATAGAAAGAAAATATATAGAGTATGAAAAAGATTAATATAAAAAATATATTAGAAATTTGTTTGATATTAGTTTTGTTTGAACCTACAATTTTTGTTAAATTTAATAAAGCTAATATGATTTTTATTATTGGAGCTCTTATGAGCTTTTCATATGCATTAATGATAATTATAAAAAAAAATGAAAAAATTTCAAAATATCTTATATTGTTTGTATTGTTTAGAGTTATTCTAATATTTACTACAATAATAAGACATGGTGACATATTGAAAGTAGGATATCAGAGTGTAATAACTGTAGCGTTATTTATGTATGGGATAATTTTTAAAGAAAAAAAAGAAATAGATAGATTAATAGATATTCTGGTTAAGATTTTTGCTTTGTATTTATTTGTAAATATAATATTATATATAGCCTTTCCAAAAGGATTATATACAGAACGAGAAGGAATTCACTTTTTAGGAATACGAACAAGATTTACAGAATATGCAATTGTGTTTATTATGCTATGTGTGATAGATTATAAACTTAAAAATATTGGGTTGAAAAAATTTGTTGTATATATAATAATAGCAATGTTAAATATAATACTTCCAACTATAGCAACTGCAATAATTGGCATAACAATTATGAGTATTACATATATGATATTAGCGAAGAGTAAGATAAAAATAGACTACAAAATGTTATTGATAATTGGAATTATAATAAATTGTCTGGTTGTATTCTGTAGAATACAGAATATTTTTTCTAGCATAATTGAAAATGTTCTAAATAAATCAATTACGTTAACTGGAAGGACAGAAATTTGGGATTTATCATATGAATATATATTTAATAAAAATATAATATTTGGAAATGGGTATCCTGAAAATGGGAATTTTGTTTTCTGGAGAGTACAATTGTGGCAAGCACACAATCAAATTTTACAAATTTTATATGAGGCTGGATTAGTAGGAAGTATACTGTTTTATTATATGTGGATAAGCTTAATGGGAAAATTGAACTATAATCAAAACAAGAATGAATGTATTTATATAATTGCCTCAACAACATTTGCATTTTCGATTATGATGACTACAGAGATATATTATTACTATATACCTTTTTATGTATTATGGTTAGTGAGCTATTATAGCAAAGATATATCTACGGAATGCAAAGAAAGGGAGACAGGATAATGAAAAAATTTAATGTTAGACTACATCAGATTGTAGTTATTATAAAATACATATTTTATTTTGTATATTGCAAGATAAAAAAAATTAATAATAATGATATGTGGATTATATCTGAAAGAGGAAATGAGGCAAGAGATAACGGATATTCTTTTTATAAATTTATAAAAAAAGAACATAAGGAAATAAATGTAAAATATATAATAGATATTAATTCAAGTGATGCAAAAAAGATAAAAAACAAAGAAGATATTGTAGAATATGGTTCTAAAGAACATTACATATTATTTTTAACTGCAGGAGTATTAGCAAGTACTCATATAATGGGGTTTTCGCCAGAATTTAGATTATTTACAAGGTTAGATAGATATAATCTTGTAAAATTACATGGAAAAAGGATTTTTTTACAGCATGGCATAATAAAAGATGCAAGTCCTGGATTAAATAAAGAAAATGTGAAACTGGATATGTTTGTGTGTGGTGCAAAAAGAGAATATGAATTTCTATTAAAAACACTTAATCAGGGACCTAATGTTTTGAAATATACAGGATTAGCAAGATATGATTATTTAAAGAGTAAAACAGAAAAAAATATATTAGTAATGCCAACGTGGAGAATGAAATTATTTTACCATACAGATAAATTTAAAGGAACATCATATTTTAAAGCATGGAATGGGTTGTTAAACAACGAAACATTACATCAATTGTTAGAAAAATATAATTATAAACTAATTTTTTATCCACACTATGAAATGCAACAATATGTATCTGAATTTAATACTAATAGTGAAAATATATTGATAGCTGATTTTGAAAAATTCGATGTTTCAGATTTATTATGTAGAACATCTATGCTAATTACAGATTATTCAAGTGTTTTTTTTGATGTTGCATACATGAGAAAACCAATAATATATTATCAATTTGACTATAAAGAATTTAGAAAAGAACATTATAGTGAAGGGTATTTTAATTATATTGACGATGGATTTGGAAAAGTAATAACAGAGAAGAAGACTTTGATACATGAAATTGATAAAATATTAAAATCAGGTTGTTATGTGGAAGAGATGTATGAAAAAAGAAGAAACAATTTTTTTGAATATAATGATAAACAAAATTGTAGGAGAATTTATGAGGAAATTGTAAAATTAAAGAATAACATTTGAAAATTGACAAATTAAAGGGAAGGCGCGTACCTGATTAAGAATGAACAAGACATTGATAAGAATATAAAATATAATATTAGATCTTATCTAAAATTTGTTTGTAAAGAGTTTCAATTTGAGAAACTTTTATAAACCGATTATGAAAATAAATGAAGGAAGGAGGGTATGATGTATTTTTTAAATATATCATACGAAGAAAAATGATATATAAAAATATCCACGGAAGGCTAGGCAATCAAATGTTTCAGTATGCATCTATAAAAGGAATAGCGAGAAAAAATAAGATAGAGTCTGATAAAATAGTATTGAACTTTAAAAACGTATATAAAAATGATTTCGAAAATGAATTACAGAATTTTAATTTGTACAATGTAGAAGAAGTTGAAAATAATAATTTAGACTTTATTCAAAAAATATTGATTGCACAAATATTTGTAATTGAAAAAATAATAGAAAGGATGTCAAGTACAGAAAATTTTGAAAAAAATAGAAATACGTTTGAAAAGAAATTTGCAAACTTTTTAGAAAAATTTGGGATATGTAGAATGGTTGATGGATACTATGATTTTAAATTACCCAAAAGAAAAAAATATTTTTTTTCAGGAGGATTTGAATCGAGTAAGTATTTTGAGGAAATAAGAGAAGAGATACTTAAAGAGTTTACTCCTAAATATGGTAAAGTTGAAAAAAATAAAAGTTTATATATAGAAATTGAAAATACAAATTCTGTATGTATTAGCATTCGAAGAGGAGATTTTTTGGATGAATGTAACATAAAAAAACATTTTGTATGCAATGAAGGATATTTTAAAAGAGCAGTGGAAATAATGAAACAAAAAGTTGAAAATCCTAAATTTATTGTTTTTTCAGACGATATTCAATGGTGTAAAGAAAATTTAACGTTTCCAAACGGGACCTTATTTGAATCAGGAGAAGATCCTGTATGGGAAAAACTACGCTTGATGTATTCATGTAAAAATTTTATTATTTCAAATAGCACATTCAGTTGGTGGGCACAATATTTAAGTAGAAACAAGGAAAAGGTAGTAATAGCCCCGAATAAATGGAAAAATTCGGGAGTGTATCAGGATATATATGAAAAAGATTGGATTTTGATAGATACATAAATATATATTTAATAAAAGAGAATATAATGCTTGAGTTGAAATTAAAGTATTATAGTACAAGGAGTATATGATGTTTAAGATTGGAATTATAACAATAAATGATAATAATAATTATGGTAATAGACTACAAAATTATGCAGTACAAGAAATATTAAAGAAAATGGGGGGAAACCCTGAAACAATAAAAAATAATGTCAGATTGAATAATAAAGTGAATATGTGTGTGTTTGTTAGAAAATATATTAGCTTTGTACAAAAAAATATCAAAGAAAAAATCACAGAAAATAGAGAGAGAAGAAAATTTTTCGGAAAATTTAATAGTTATATCAATTTTTCAAAGAAACTAGCAACAGCTTATACAATAACAGATAAAGACTATGATTTCTTTTTAGTTGGGAGTGACCAGGTTTGGAAACCAACATATGGAAGATTAAGTGACATGGAGCTATTAGAATTTACAACTTCAAATAAAAAAATTGCTTTTTCAGCAAGTTTTGGAATAAATGAATTACCAGAGAAATACAGAAAAAAAGCAGCTAAAGCATTAAAAGATTTTAAAGTTATATCAGTTAGAGAAGATGCAGGAAAAAAAATAGTAGAAGATTTAACTGGAAGAAAAGATGTACAAGTTTTGATAGACCCAACAATGGTACTTACTGCTAGTGAATGGGACAAGGTTTTAAAAAAGCCTGAGCAATTGAAATGTGATAGATATATATTAAACTATTTTTTAGGAGAATTGTCAGCAGAACGAAAAAAAGAAATTGATAGAATAGCCAAAGAAAACAATTGCGAAGTAATAAATATACTAGATAAAAATAGTGAATTTTATCAAACTGGACCAAGTGAATTTTTATATTTAGAAAAAAACGCATTTTTGATATGCACAGATTCATTTCATTCTAGTGTATTTGCAATTCTTTATAATAGACCTTTTATAGTCTTTGAACGAGAACAAAAGTGTTTAGAAAATATGAATTCAAGAATTGAAACATTAATAAATAAATTTGAATTAAAAAATAGAAAATTTACTGGAAAAATAACAGAAGAGAATTTGAAACATGATTATACAGAAGCTTATAAGATTCTAGAAATAGAAAGACAAAAATCAAATGAATTTTTAAGAAAAGCGTTAGATATAAGTGAATAGGAAGGTGCAAGATGAAAGTAAATGAAAAAAAGATAGGAGTAGTATTATCATATTTAGTAATTGTATTAAATATGTTAGTAGGAATAACGTATACACCTTTTTTACTAAGAATGTTAGGACAATCCGAATATGGTTTATATTCGATTGTCTATTCTGTCATATCGTATTTGACAGTTATGGATATGGGCTTTGGAAATGCAATAGTAATATATACAGCACGTTATATTAATCAAGGAAATAAAAAAAAGCAAGATAAATTACATGGAATGTTTATGGTAATTTATTGCATAATAGGAATTATAGCTGCAATCTTGGGAATAATATTATATTTTAATGTAAATTTATTGTTTGGTAATTCAATGACAACAACAGAAATATCAGAAGCCAAAACAATGATGTTAATACTAACTTTTAACTTAGCCGCAACATTTCCATTAAGTATATTTGGAAATATTATTGTTGCTCATGAAAAATTTATAGTGAGCAAAATAATAAAAATTATTCAAATAATATTGCAACCAATGCTGATGATACCATTACTCTTTATGGGATATAAAGCGATTGCAATGGTAATAGTGATAACTGTTGTTAATATTTTTTGTTTGATGTTAAATGCGATTGTAGCAATAAAAAAATTAGATGTAAAAATAAAATTTCAAGGATTTGATTTTAAATTATTAAAAGAAATATTTGCATATTCATTTTTTATATTCTTGAATCAAATAATCGATAGAGTGAATTGGAGTATGGACCAATTTATACTAGGTTCAATAGCTGGAACTGTTGCAACTGCGATATATGCTGTAGCTAGTCAATTAAATAATATGTATATGAATTTTTCAACAGCAATTAGTGGAGTATTATTACCACAAGTAACCAAGATGGAAGATAATAAAGCATCAGATAAGGAATTTACAGATATATTTATAAAGACTGGGAGATTGCAATATATATTAATGGCATTAATAATAACAGGCTTTGTACTATTTGGACAAGTATTTGTTAATTGGTGGGCAGGAGCGGGATATGAAGAGTCATATTATATAGCTTGTATTTTAATGATTCCACTAACTATACCATTAATTCAAAATATAGGATTAAGCATATTACAAGCGAAAAATTTATATAAATATAGAACAATAATATTTTTCTTTATTGCTATATTAAACATTGCAGTGAGTATTCCATTAACTAAATCATATGGAGGAATAGGAGCTGCTATTGGAACATCTTTAGCTCTAGTGTTAGGACAAGGTATTATTTTAAATATTTATTATCATAAA
>ENA-OROK01001438-OROK01001438.1-human-gut-metagenome-genome-assembly--contig:-NODE-1438-length-23278-cov-3.244973_pt1 | contig 23278 bp, 17 predicted proteins | sample MGYA00242127_ERZ509046 | MGnify/ENA primary metagenome ERZ509046 (study PRJEB26280, sample SAMEA2338728) | human gut metagenome | biome: human gut; feature: human-associated habitat; material: faeces... | reverse complement strand
ACACGGTGGATGTAGCTCAGTCGGTTAGAGCGTCGGATTGTGGTTCCGAAGGTCGTGGGTTCGAGCCCCATCTTCCACCCGAAAAGGTCTTCGAAAGAAGACCTTTTTTGTTGGCAGATAGCCGCAAATCAGCGCAAACAATCCTGTATATCAACGACATGCGGAATTATTTCGTTTTCAGGCCATTGATAAAACGCTCCGAACAGCTTATCGGACGGGAAATGCAGAAGATCGGCCAAGTGTTCGCCGCGGCAAACTGAACGGCGGTAAATAAGGAACCGGGCATCGGAGCAGTTAATGGCTCCGATGCCCGGTTGCCTATCAAAAATCTACTCCGCACTTTGGCTACAGCAGTTCGGTGCCGCAGGGAAAGACCTGCATGGGGTACGGTTCAGCAACCGTTTCATGCGACAACTATTTTTCCGGCGTTTTATATCCGATCAGCCGGGGCTGCTTGCGGGCCTGCGGGGTTTTGACAGACAGGGCGGCGATTGCCTGATAGATATTGTCCAATTCCTTGCGCATATCTTCCGACAGATCGTTTATGGCTTCGGCGTTGTCCTCGTCGGTACGCTCCAGCAGGGCCAGTTTCGCGCGGATTTCGGCCAGTTCCGCCGTGACGGTCGTCGTCGTGGCGATGTAGTTGCGCATGGCGACAAAGGCCCGCATGACAGCGATATTCACCTGAATAGCGGCGTCACTTCTTAATACGCTCGAAAGCATGGATACACCTTGCTCGGTAAAAGCAAAAGGCATATATCTCGTGCCTCCTTTGTTTGAGGTCACAAATTGTGACCTCAAACTGTCTTTCAATGAGTTATACTCATCTATGGTTATTTCAAACATGAAATCCGCGGGGAATCGTTCGATATTACGGCGTACCGCCTGTTTCAAAACTTTTGTTTGAACTTGGTACAGTGGTGCCAGGTCGAAGTCGAGCATCACGCGCTGGCCGCGGATTTCGTAGATTTTATTTTGGATAAGGGTTATATCATTCATAAGTTCGGGTTGTGGGGGCTGATTCTGGTGTCGGCAGTTATTTCCATTTTGGAAACAACTGCTTTTTCGTCAAGTTCGCGGCTGTCGAAGATATTTTTCAGGTGCTTGCTGATTGCAGGGACTTCCACGCCGAAAATTTGAGCCATTCCTTTCTGGGTCGTCCAAATGGTTTCGGCGTCGGCGTCGGCAATTACCTGTATGCTGGTTTTGCCGTCCTCCGAATTGTAAAACAGAAAATTCGTATAGGCTTCAATTTCATTTGCCATAGTAGCGGTTATTTGTTTTTCTGCCGGGCGTAGTAGTCGATCTGCGCCGCGCAGACCCGTTCCACGATGTCGCGCAAGTGTTCGACTTTCGGCAGCAGGGCGTCGATGTCCTCTTTGGTGATTTCGAAGTCGGGGTTGTAGCGGGATTCGACATAAGCCCGTTCCAGGAGTTTGAACAATCGTTCTTCCTCCGGCGTGTCGCGCGGAAACGCTTTGAATGTTTCGGTCGTGAAACGCTTACAACGATTCATAAACTCGGCCAGCTTGTGTTCCTTTGGACTGTATAAGGTAAATACCAATTCTATGGTTCGGAAAAAATGTTCTGCTGCTTGGTGTAAGTAAAAAGAAGCCTGCTTGTAATCGTTACGTCCTGCTGCATGGGGAACATCAAGATAGAAACTCATAGCTCGCCCGAACTTATTATTATAGTATTTCTGCGCCCGTTCCTGAATTTCGTTGAAATTCAACTTACGGCGGCGGGCCAGTTTATAATCGCCCGAATCATACAGAATGATTCCCTGTCGCTTTATCTCCGTTTCAAAATAGTGGGCTTTCGTCAGCGCATAGTTGAAGTCGTCTATCCCGTAATTGATAAATTGGGGCTTGGTATGGAAAGGTCTGTTCTTGTGCTGAAAAAAAGCGTCGGCAATTTTGTCATACAGCGAATACTCAATCGCCCCGATTGGCTTGCGCGTCAGGATCAGTATGTCGTAATCGCTCATAAAGTAGGTCGGTACGCCGAACTCGATGCGCTGGTCGTAATCGACATAGGTATTCCGGGCATAACTGCCGTACAGGATAACCATGCCGACATCCTTTATGTTCCGGCGAACCAGATCGACAAGCTGTTTCAGGTCGTTCCGTTTATTTTCGGGTAAGAAGTTGACGCTCTTTTTCATAACTACAAAATTATGAAAAAAGTTGGTAAACCGCTTTGACCTGTCCATATTTTCGCTATATTTGCTTATCATTCCTGCAAATAGTCTGCAAAAGTTTCCCAAAAGGGGTGGCACGAAGCCACTTAAAAGAAACTAAAACAGACGATTATGCGGAATTATCAGAACTCGGCATAGCCGACGGACATAACTATAAAGGGTAAACAACTCTTTATACCGCACCACAAACATAGGAACCTCTTTCGGGAGGGTTTGAAGCTGGTATAATGGTTGTCAGTCCTTGTTATGTCCCGCATATTTTTTGCGGGGCACGACAGGGGCGCAGGACAGCTACCAACTTTAGGTTTTCCACGACCTGCGTATGGGGCTGACACCGCGCCCCCTTTTTTATGCCTATCCGGGGCGCATTTCCAACAATCCACACGAATCTATGGAACCCCGTTGCGTCCTGCCGTCCATGCGTACTATCTCCGCACCTGCGGATTGCACCCGCCCCCTGCTTGGGAGCGGGCGGAATCGGTATGACGATAGCGTCACCCGGTTGTCGGGTGCCTCTGTGATTTTACCGGAAAAGAAAAAGGTTGGAGCAGCGATTGTATCTTACAATTTCTGTTCTGACCTTTATTCGTTGGTGGTCGCAGGATATCTTACTATTTCTTTTTCGGCATCCGCTCGACTTCTTTACCCGTTTTGGGAGGCAAGTTGATAGGCATGAAAAACTCGGAAAGGGTTATATCGTAGAAAGTACAGATTTTGTGAAGGGACATCAAGGTTGGTACACGTTCCAGCATTGCGTAGCGATTGATACTCAACCCGACCTTATCAATCAAAAACTCTTGCGTATGGCCGTATTGATCCCGAAACTCCTTGATTCGTAAAGCGACTATTTCTGCCAATGCAGGATCTATATATTTTGCCAAAGTTATTTGAGAAAAGTTATTCTTTCGGTGGGTAGTCGAACAGTTCGACATCAAAAAACTCCCGAACCGAAATTTTGTAGTGCATGCAAATTTTAAGTATGGACATCACCGTAGGCACTTCGCGACCGACTTCATATTTATTGATGCCTAAATGAACGTTGTCGATAAGATTCTCTTGTGTTTGGGCATGCGTGTTCCGTACTTCACGAATACGTTGAGATAGTTTCTCAACAAATACTTCGTCTTTGAAATATCGTTCTTTTTTTGCCATGAACACAAAAGAATAGCCAAACCAAGAAAAACTTACATTCTCGCGAATACTTATTGAGAACTTTTTATTATATTTGTGAGCGTTCTTTTTTAATAACAAAAACTATGTTACATTTGCAGTACTTATTAGGCAAAGTGACATATTGTAAAGGTTAGGACAGACCTTTATACCTACAGAAAACTGCTACCCTGTTGTAGAAATACAACAGATTTCAATGATGGTGTAAAATTTGTCTGAAACCCTTGTCATGCCTGCGGTCGTGTGCCGCAGGCGGGCTTGGGCGTAAGGGCAACTACCATCATTAGGCTGTAGCAGGCCGTCTGTAGGGGTTGTACCTGCGTCCTCGCCCTTTTTATGGGCGGGTGCAAGCACACCGCATCCGGCCCACCAATACCGCGCCGGGTGCATCAAGGTTATCCGAAACACCCGGCCCGCAGCTTCACACAGGAGCTTCGGGCGCAAGGACAGTTTTCCGATCCAAGGCTCGCGAGGCCGACCGTGAAAGGCTGTACCTGCGCCCATTTTCGATGGGGTCGGGAATGTTGAACAACAACTAACCCCGGCAATATGTTACGACAAATCAATCAGGAAGAGAGTATATTGATGTCTGTTGCTACCAACGGGTCAGCAGGCGTTACCGTGTTTGTCAGGGTTTCAGACAACAGGTATGCGCGCGTGCCTGCTGGAGCAGCCGAGCGAGATCGGTTAACTTGGGATAGTTATTATCCGGCTGCTCCTTTTTTCGGTCTATTCAGTCAATTCCACGATTATAACCGAAATGTTATTTCTTTACGCCATCATTCAGCAAACGGTAAAGTAAGTTTATTGCGATCCAATGAATTGATATACCCAAAATTGTCAGGCCCATTCGTCGAATTTCATAAGGCAATATTTTGGGTAGGGGGATGGGATCCGTACTCCCTCCCCCGTTTTTCGAATCGTTCGTCGAAAACTATTATATGTAGTTTCAGCCGAGGGTCAACGGAACGCTGCCCCGCCGTACAATCCGGTGCGGCGGAGTTGGCAGCATGTGCCCGGGCTTTTGGGATGCGGCTTTGCCGCGCAAAACAGGAAATCCCGCCTTTCAGCCGCAGCTAATAAATCCTGTCTGAAAGGCCGGCCCTTTATAATCTGGTCTTGCCGTCCTGCTCCCTATGGAAACGGGCAGCCTGTTTGCGCGGCATCTACGGGGCGGGCGGATTCTCCGGCCTGCTCCGGGGGCGGTTTCCGCGTTGAATTCTTCTATTGAGTGAAGTTGCGTCACTGTGTTCAGCGGAACCGCCCCTTTTTTCATGCCGACACTCCCGCATGCGAATCGGCAAAACGGCACACGCATTGATGAACAACGTAAAACTCCATGATGAACGAAAACGACTTCGGCTCCGAAAAAGTCCTGCGGGCAATCAATCACCTTTACATGATGCAGGTGTGCATCTGCATCGCCGCCCTGAAAGAGTTGCGCTCGGCGGAGCTGACCGACAAAAACATCATCCTCCGGACAATTATGCGCGACATGCCCGACTGCGGCATCTGTGCCGATCTCACGGCCGAAGATTACGGCGTCGATTTTTGGGCCCACCGGGCCGAGTATGTGAACGAATCGACGTTCAATCTCTATGTCACGCAGGCCGAGGAGAACGTGCTGTGGAACATCGAGAAAAAAGGCCAAAAACCGGGGCGTCTGGCGGTTCCGCAGCAGCGGATCACCGTGCGGGGCGATGGAATGGGCACAGCCCCGGTTATTCCGCTGGCCTATCTGACGGTGTTGAGTGCCAAATTGGTGGCGATGGCTTTCCCGAACGAGCAGACAGCCGCGGAATTGTCCGACTACGACGACGAGCGGGTGATGATCGTCCTGGGCGAGCGTTTGCAGACGATATTGGAAGATTTGGCCGGGATGCCCGACGGGGATGACGGCGCAAGCCCGGTGAGTTGAGCCGCGCCCGGAAAAAACGGGGCGGCCCCGAAAGACCGCCCCGCCGCTGAAAAGTTGGCGTCACTCCTGTTCGACAGGTTCTTTTTTAACCTCTTCCGGCTCTTTCCGCCGGACGGGCTGTTTTTTCACTTGCAGTTCGCGTTCGAGCAGCTTGTCCACCAGTTTGCGTTTGGCTTGCTGGGCCTCGAGCGGTGTGGGCGGAACGTCCGAAACATCCATTTTCAGATAATCCAGATAACTCTGATACGAAATGCCGAAGATGTAGCATCCGAGCCGCTTCCAGACCCGTTTGTGGCATTTGGCCTTGTATTCGGGCTCGTGATACATCCGGTTAAATTCCTGAACCGCCTTGACCCGCAGGCGCATGTAGTAATTGTTGTAAGACATAAAATAAATAATTTTAGTTATTCGAGCGACATTGCTCACTAAAATTTACGCAATTAATTGCGGTTCAGGTTAAAAGAGAAGTCCCTTAATTCTTCGCGCGTGGAAAGTCTGCAAAACAGGTATTCGGCGGGCAGAAAAGTCCAATGATTATACTTTTTCAGATCCGCCGAGGAAGTTTCCAGACAGATGCGGCCATCGGTGTCCCGGTCGTTGACGATTCCCCACAGCGACGTTCCGCTTTCGCAACCGGGGTCGGTCGCATGGAACAAATAGACATCGCCAATACGAAATTTGCAGGTTTTTATAGTCATATCAGGTTCGTTAGATTTCTATGGCGGCAAAGGTGATAATCATAAAACGAATCTCCAAGCCGTGTAGTAACTGTAACGATATTAAAAGGAGCGAGGGGGTTAAATGAAAAATCCGGATGCGAATTGCATCCGGATTTTTATTATTCGGCCGACCATCTGCGATTGAATTCTTCGGTCAGGCGGACGACCTGCCCAAACAAGAGCGTCAATTCCTGAGTATATTTCTCCAGCCGTGCCAGTAAAGCCACGGCACGGCGGTCGTTGAAATTGGTGTGGATGGCTTTGACGGTCTGGTTGTAGTTGACCCCGACTCCTTTCCCCAAGCTGCGCAGGCAAGAGGCCAAAATTGCGGTCGCCCCGGTGCCCGGACAACAGCTATCAGTGTCCGATCCTCCCAATCCCACAGGCGGGGCAAGCCGTCAAAACGCCGGATATTAAATCCGCATATCCACCGGCAACTCTAATTCCCGTTTACCAAAACAGCAAACAGCCGAGCATGTAACACAATGAAAAACAGCATGTTAATTTTCAGAGCGAGTTAACATACATCTCATTTCAACTCCGGCGGACTTGAATTACACCCGCAATTAGGTACTTTTGTATAAGTACAAAAACTCCTGACGGACGAATGCTCCGACGGGACTTGCGAAACGTAAATGAACCTGACCCACCAACCTGCGGGGAAACCGTCAATGCGGCTCATACGCCCTTTCCCGGGCGGCGGGGACGACCCGTCCCGTCGCCGCGGTGTGTTTTATCCCCGACCGTCCCGCATCGGGTTCGGGGCGCATCTCCCGCACCGTGGGACACGCCCGGGGAATTCCGGATAAAAACCGCCGCAACCAACGCGTCAACCTATTAAATATATACCCTACTAAAACCAACATTCATGAAAAACTTCTACTGCAAATGCCGGTTACACTTATGGCTCGCCTGCCTGACGGCAGGAATCGGGCTGTCAGCGTGCTCTGACGGCGACGAGGGGGGGGGAATTCGGGATACCAACCCGACAAACCCATCGAACTCGAATCGTTCTATCCTAAAACCGGGCCGATAGCGACCCAGGTAATCATCAAGGGCAAGAACTTCGGCACCGACGCCAAAGCCCTCAATGTCTATTTCAACGAAAAACGCGCAGCCGTAATCTCCTCGACGGGAGACCGCATGCTCGTCCTTGCCCCCAAACTCCCGGGCGAAGAGTGCGTCATCTCGGTCTCCGTGGGTGAGAACGAGCAGAACAAGGTACAGTTCGACGAACTGTTCGACTACATCATCCAGACCAATGTTTCCACGATCGCCGGGGGCATGAAGGGCACTACCATGCCCGAAGGAACCACCTCGCTGATCGGGTCGTATTTCTCGTCGAAGCCCGAATCGGGAATCGCCGTCGACAAGCACGACAACCTCTACGTCCGCTTCAGCATAGACGACGGAGGCAAGCACCGCGTCTACATGATGAACGAGGAGGCCGGAAATATCAAAGTCCTCAACGATTTCGGCATCCTCGTAACGGGTATCCTCCTGAGCACCGACCTGGCCACAGGCAATGTATATTGGTACCACACCAACATCGGGAACAAGGGATACGGATATTTCGATCCCGTCGCCGACTACGCCAACACGAACATGGGAGACATCAAGTGGGATCACGACCTGTTCTATACCGACGGCAATTTCGCTCCCGTATGGAATGCCATCCAGACCTTCACGATGTGCCCGGCCGACAATAAATTCTACTTCTACACCAACGAGGGCGTCGTGGCCCGCTGGGATCCCGCCACCGGAAAGGGCGAGGATCTCACGCCTCCCGGCCGCTTCATAGACTCCCAAGGAGACATCATGGGCGTCGTCTTCGATCCGCGCGACCCCAACATCGTCTATTTCGCCAACCAGGGCCAGCACTGCATCTACAAGCACGACATCGCCGCTGGCACCATCGAATTGTGGGCCGGGCGGAAAAACACGGCGGGCTATCTGGACGGGCCGCTCGCCGAGGCGCAGTTCAACTACCCCTGCCAGATGTGCGTAGACCCCGAAGGCGAGGCCATCTACGTAACGGACAGGGAGAATCACTGTATCCGTAAGATCACGCTCTCGAATGGCTACGTCTCCACGTTCGCGGGGACGCCCAAATCGTCCGGCTATGTGAACGGCCCTGCCGACGCGGCCAAATTCAACAAACCGGTCGGCCTGGCCATCACCGCGGAAGGCAACCTCTACATCGGCGACAGCGAGAACTATGCCATCCGCCGCATAGCCATCGAATAAGTAGGTTTATTCACCTAACAATCCTAAACAGACATGAAGCGAATTCTATTGATATGCGCCTTCCTGCTCGCGCTCGCGGTACAGGCAGGTGCCCAGAGCAAACAGCAACAGCAGCAGCCGGTCGAGGTGAACGGACTGGTCGTGGATTCGGACGACGTTCCCATCGTCGGCGCCACGGTCTATATCAAGGACGAGCCGGGCATCGGCTCCATCACCAATTCGGAAGGCCGGTTCAAACTCACCGCCAAACTGTACAATACGCTGGCCGTATCGTTCATGGGGTACGAAACCGCCGAACAGATCATCACTTCGGCGGCCGACGTCAAGATCACCCTCCGGGAAGGCAACCAGATGGAAGAGGTCGTCGTCATCGGTATGGGTACGCAGCGCAAAGTCAGCGTGACGGGCGCCGTGGCGGTGGTCGACACCAAAGACCTCGAACTGCCCGCGACGAATATCGTCAACACGCTCGGCGGCCGCGTCCCGGGCGTGATTTCCATCCAGTCGAGCGGTGAGCCGGGGCGGAACATCTCCGAATTCTGGGTGCGCGGCATCGGCACGTTCGGCGCCAACAGCGGCGCCCTGGTGCTGATCGACGGCCTGGAAGGCAACCTGAGCCAGATCGACCCGGCCGACGTCGAGAGCTTCTCGGTGCTCAAGGACGCCGCCGCAACGGCCGTCTACGGCAGCCGCGGTGCGAACGGCGTGGTGCTCGTGACCACCAAGCGCGGTAAACAGGAGCAGCTCAAAATCACCTTCCGCTCGAACTACACCATCTCCGAGCTGCGCCGCCTGCCCCGCTACGTGGGTGCCACGCAGTATGCCGAAATGGCGAACGAAGCAGCCGTAGCCTCGGGCATGAGCCCGATCTACAACGACACGCAGATGGACATCATCCGCTACGGGCTGGATCCCGACCTCTACCCCGACATCGACTGGCAGGACGTGATCCTCAACCCCACCTCGTTCCAGCACACGCAGTATGTCAGTGCACAGGGCGGCGGCAACATCGCCCGCTATTTCGCCAGCCTGGGCATGTCGCAGGAATCGTCGGCCTACAAGAGCATGGACGACAGCAAATACAACAAGGGCGTCGGCTACGACACCTATAATTTCCGCACCAACATCGACATCAACCTGACCAAGACGACGCAGATCTACCTGGGTGCCATGGGCTTCATGTCGGTGAACAAGCGTCCGAGCATGGGTAAGAAGTACAGCCGCACCGACACGTCGCTCACCGACTGGATCTGGGATTCGCAGTCCAAGACGACCCCGCTGATGTACCCGCTGCGCTATTCGAGCGGCGAGCTGCCCGCCTCGGGTTCGGACAGCGACATCCCGCCCCACGTGCTGCTCAACTACACGGGCAACACCGTGGAGAACAAAAGCCGCACGCTCTTCAACATCGGCATAAAACAGGATTTGTCGATGCTCACCGAAGGGCTGAACATCGAGGCCACCGGTTCGTGGGATTCCCAGTCGCTCTATGGCGAAAGCCGCTACTCCATGCCGGCCCTCTACCTGGCACGCGAGCGCAACCAGAAAGGCGAGCTGATCCTTTCGGAACAGGTCACCGAGGCTTCGGTGCAGTATAACTCCGAGGCATGGAACTGGCGGAAACTCTATTTCGACGCCAAAGTCAACTACGACCGCACCTTCGGGAACCACCGCGTAGGCGGCTTGTTGTTCTACTACCTGGAAAGCACGACCGAATCGGGTGCCGACAGTTCGATGAACGCCATCGCAAGGCGTTACCAGAGCCTCTCGGGGCGCTTCACCTACGGCTTCAAGGATACCTATTTCCTCGACGTGAACTTCGGCCTGAACGGTTCGGAGAACTTCCAGAGCGGCCGGCAGTACGGATTCTTCCCGGCCGTGGCCGTGGGCTGGGTTCCCACGCAGTACGAATTCATGAAGCGGATCAAGTGGATCGACTTCATGAAGATCCGCGCCTCGTACGGTATGGTGGGTAACGACCGGATTTCCAGCGTGCGCTTCCCCTACCTGACGATCATCGAAGAGAAGACCGACGGCACACCGTGGGGCGGTTCGGGCGTACTGACCGAGAACCGCGTGGGCGCCGACAACCTGGCGTGGGAGAAAGCCAAGAAATTCGACATCGGTATGGATCTCCACCTCTTCGGCGACCGCTTCACCATGACGGTGGACTATTTCCGCGACCGCCGTGAAGGCATCTTCCAGGAACGCGCCCAGATTCCGGACTACGTGGGCGTCATCAGCATGCCCTACGGGAACGTCGGCAGCATGACCAGCTGGGGCGGCGACGGGAACTTCGAATATTTCCAGCCCCTCGGCAAAAACTTCCACTTCACGCTGCGCGGTAACTTCACGCTCTCGAAGAACAAGATCAACAACTGGGAAGAGGCCACGCAGCCTTATCCCTACCTGAGCAAGACCGGGTTCTCGAACGACGTGCAGCGGGGATTCATCTCCCTGGGACTCTTCAAGGATCAGCAGGACGTGGACATGAGCCCCGAGCAGTTCGGCACGGTACGCCCGGGCGACATCAAGTACAAGGACGTGAACGGCGACGGCGTGATCACCGACGACGACAAGGTGCCCCTGTTCGCCTATTCCGGCATCCCGCAGTTCATGTACGGATTCGGCGCCGAAGTCCGCTACAAGAACTGGACGCTCAACGTCCTGTTCAAAGGCACGGGCAACAACTATTTCCTCTACGGGGACAAGGACGGCTCGAAATTCGACGGTTACATTCCCTTCAACGGCGGATACAAGGGCAACGTACTGGCCCTGGCCTACAATCCGGCCAACCGCTGGACTTCGGCCGACTACTCGGGCAACCGGGCGACCGAGAACCCCAATGCGCGGTTCCCGCGCCTTTCCTACGGCAACAACGCCAACAACACCAAACCCTCGACCTTCTGGAAAGGCAATGCCCGCTATCTGCGCCTGCAGGAACTGAGCCTGAACTACAACCTGCACACGCCGGGACTGCGCAAAGCGCTCGGCCTGCAATCCATCGACTTCCAGATCATGTGCGAGAACCTCGCGGTATGGGACGGCGTGGAGATTTTCGACCCCGAGCAGGCCATGCAGACCGGGCACGCCTACCCGATCCCGCGCCGCTTCTCGCTGCAGATTTACCTGAACTTCTAACCCGAATCTCTCCTAAGAACATAAACTACCATGAAAAAATCATTCATCATACCCCTCGCGCTGGTCGGCCTGCTCACCGCGTCGTGCAACTTCCTGAACGTGGACGACTACTTCGAGGACACCTTCTCCGAAGAGCGTATCTTCGAGAGCCAATACAACATCGAGCGCTATTTCAACGGTGCGGTGAACCAGCTGCCCAAAGAGGGCCGCATCTACTACTGGTGCAGCGTCCCCGGCGCCACCGGGTCTGACGAGGCCGTCAGTTGCGGGACATTCTACAACGGCATCCTGGACGTCTCCTTCCCCGGCACGGAGCTGACCACCGACAAGATCACCTACACCGAGACGGGCGGCTGGGACTGGAATTTCAATGTCTGGCCCAACTGCTACAAGGTCATCCGCAAGGTGAACACCATCCTGCCCCACATCGACGAGGTGCCCGACATGAACGCCTTCGACAAAATGGAGTTCCGTGCACGCGCACGTTTCCTGCGGGCTTATGCCTACTACTGGATACTCCAGAACCAGGGCCCCATGATCCTCGTGGGCGACCAGGTTCTCAACACCAACGAAACGCCCGACTATTACCAGGCCGAGCGCAGCACCTACGACGAATGCGTGGATTACATCTGCTCCGAGCTCGAAGCCGCTGCGGAAAGCCTCGAAACCGAGCAGCCGTTGGATCTCTTCGGCAGCCCGACCAAAGGCGCCGCGCTGGCGCTGGTCGCACGCCTGCGCCTGCAGGCCGCGAGCCCGCTTTTCAATGGCGGAGCCGCCGCACGCCGTTATTTCGGGGCTTTCAAGCGTAAATCCGACGGGGTGCACTACATCTCCCAGACCTACGACGAAAGCAAGTGGGCCGTGGCAGCCGCCGCGGCCAAGCGCGTCATTGACCTGGGCATCTACCGCCTGCATACGGTGCCGGCCGATGAATACACCCTGCCACTGCCCTCGAACGTCCCCTCCGATCCCTTCCCTGCGGGTGCGGGCGGCATCGACCCCTTCCGTTCCTACTCGGAAATGTTCACCGGCGAAACGACGAACGTGACCAATCCGGAGCTGATCTGGGGCACGACACAGAACATCACCGACCAGCAGGACGTCGTATTCCCGCTCAAGTTGGGCGGCAACAGTTCGATCAGCATCCCGCAACGCATCGTCGACGCCTACCGCATGGCCGACGGCCGCGACATCAACAACGCGAGCGCCGAGTACCCCTACGAGGATCGTCCCTACGACCAGACCTGCGTCACCGCAGCCGACAAGCAGCTATCGAAGAACTACACCCTGCCCGGCGGCACTTACAAGGCCTATGACAACCGCGAGCCGCGGTTCTACGCGAGCATCGGTTTCTCGGGCACCCTGTGGCAGATGCAGTCTACGACCTCGGAAGAGATGCGGAACAAGATCGTCGAGTACTACAACGGCGCCAATGCCGGCAAAAACCAGGCGGGCGTGACCAACATCTACAACCTGACGGGATACACCTGCTACAAGTACGTCCACCCGCGCGATGCGCGTACGGGCAGCAACGCCCGCACGGTTCAGAAGACCTTCCCGCTGATCCGCTACGCCGAAATCCTGCTCTCCTACGCCGAGGCGCTGAACAACCTGACGAAGACCCACGAGGTCAACGGCCAAAGCTACTCGCGCGACCTGACCGCCATGGCCGAGGCTTTCAACCAAGTGCGTTACCGCGCCGGGCTCCCGGGCGCCGATGCCGGCGAACTGGTGGACGCCACCAATTTCAACGAGCTGATCCGGCGCGAACGCATGGTCGAGTTCCTCCACGAAAACCGCCGCTACTACGACATCTGCCGCTGGGGCATTTTCGAGGAACTGGAACGCGAGCCGCTGACAGGGCTGAACGTCGAAGCCGGGAAATGGGAGGGATTCTACGCCCCGACGGTCATCTCGTACCGTACGATCCGCGAACGGACATTCAAGTCCAAATACATGTTCATGCCGCTGCACCGCAACGAGCTGCGCAAAGTACCGAGCCTGGATCAGAACCCGGGCTGGGAGAAATAGTCAATTCCAAAAAATTCAGAAGATGAAAGCATTCAGCAAAATAACGATACTCGCCGCTGCGGCCGCCTTCCTCTGCTCCTGTGAAATGGAGTATTACAAAGAGGAGCTTTACCGCAAGGAGATATTCATTGTCAGCGGCGAAAACAACATCCTCGGGCAGGAGTTCGAATACGGGGAGAAGGGCTTCCAGGGAGAGCTGGCCATCTATGCCAGCGGCACGACGGGGCTCGACCAGAACGTCACCGTCAAACTCGGGCTGGACTTCGAGGCAATCGGCGAGTACAACAAACGCAATTTCGACACGAAGTTCGAGGAATACGCGATGGAGCTTCCCGCCGAATACTATACGATCGACCCCATGAGCGTCGAGATGGAGGCCGGCAGCTGTTCGGCGAGCCTCCCGATCAACGTCAGGGTCGACGAGCTGCTCCCCGACCAGACCTATTTCATTCCGCTGCGCATCGAGTCCGTATCGGCCTGCATGCCCTCGGCCACCAAGAATTTCGTACTTTTCGAGATCCAGCGCAGGAACGACTACGCCACGACCAAGAGCAGCACCTACTACACCATGACCGGCACCACGCAGACCGGCTGGATCGTCGACAACATCTTCGGCTCGAACACCCGGCGCCAGGCGATCAACTCCTCGAAGCTGGTCATCCCCGTGGGTGAGCGCTCGGTGCGCATCCTCCCGGGCGCCACGGCCGCCAACGACAAGGTGACGACCCGCAACAACAGCCTGCGCGTGACGGTCGACCCCGAATCGTGGGTGAACGTCCCCGTCTACGTCGAAGGCGAAATCACGGACGAGGTCGTACCCATGCAGCGAGTCTCCATAACCCCTTATCTCGACAGCCAGGATGCCATCCGGGTCTCGGCCTCGCCGCTCAACGACTCTACCTACGACCCTGCGACCGGCACGTTCTACCTCTACTACCGTTACCAGCTCGCCACCGAAAGCGGGAATATCTGGCACGAAGTACGCGAGACGATGACCCGCTCCCAATACTAATCCTTATCGCAACGAACCATGAAAAGAAATATCATAGCATTCTGCATATTCTGCCTGTGTACGGGCTCCCTGGCCGCGTGCAACGACTTCGACAACCCGGCGATCCCCGACGACGAGGCGCCTGAAGTTACCCCGGCCCCCGTTCCGCCCGCCATCGACCCGTCGTGGAATTTGGTACAGATGCCCGACGAGGGAGGGCAGGATCCCCATGTCTTCGTCTACAAGGACAAGAAATACGATGCCCTCTTCACCCGTACGCTGGGCTGGAACGGCGGTGACGGCGTGCTCACCACGGCACTGCCCGGCGGCCATGTCTTCTGGTCGTTCAACGACAGTTTCTACGGCGTGGTGGACGGCAAGACCCGCGCCCGGGGCAGTTGCAGCTTCCCGCGCAACAGCCTGATGATCCAGAAAGGGGCGACGATCGCCTCCGGGCAGGAGAGCGACAACGACCTGGTGTGGCTGGCCGACTACGTGCAGACGGATAACCCCTCGGGCGAACGCTACTACCAGGCCCGCACCCACATCCGCCATCCGAAAGCCTCCCTCTCCGATGCCGAGATCCAGAAAGGCGAAATCGACCAGGACTACTGCTACTGGGCCGGCGATGCCGTCGTATATGACGACCCCGCGCACGGAAAGATCCTGCAAATGCTCTGGACGGGCGTGGAACCCGGGTCGCTGAAAAACATCGACGGGTGCCTGCGCGAATACAGCCTCGAAGGCGAGCCGGGCGACGGGCAGTACATGTCGGTGCTCTCGACCGACTACAATTTCAAATCCGACGGCCTGGGTTACGGCTCGACCATGTTCGAAGACACCGAAGGGGGACATATCTACCTCTATACGACCAAACAGGTGAACCTCGTTTCACGCGTGCTGGTGGCCCGCACCGAGACGCTCGACCTGGGCAGCCCGTGGTCGTACTACATCCGCGACCTGAGCGGCGACTACCATTGGCAGAGCTCCGTGCCGAGCAACGAGGAGATGGAACGTTCCTACATCACGGCCGAATCGGGCTCGATGCCGTGGGTCTTCGAAAAAGACGGCGTCTACTACATGTGCATGGAAGCCTTCCCCTTCGGCCGCGACATCTACCTCTTCCGCAGCCAGACGCCTTACGGCCCCTTCACCGACCGGACGCTGCTCTTCACGCTGCCCGCGACGCTCGACAAGCTGGGCAGCCCCTACCACCAGCGCTGGTACATGATCAACCTCCACCCGGCGCTTTCGCGCCAGGGCGAGCTGGTATTCTCGACCAACAGCGACCCGGCCAACTTCTGGGACAATTTCAACCGCGTGGGCAGCGCCGATTTCTACCGGCCCTACTTCTTCCGCGTATATAACTGGGAACACGTTTACGACTCGGACGACGATTCCGGCACGGGAACGGAGGAATAGCGATCCGCGCGCACTCCGTTCCCCCGCCGGAGCGGAGTGCGCACCCTCCCCCGTCCGAAAAAAACGCACGCCATGATGAAACGAATTTTCGCACTCTGCCTTTCGCTGCTCGCCAGCGGCGTCAGCGCACAGGAACGCATCCCGCTCGACAGCCGCAGCGGACATATCCGTTGGGAGGTACGGCCGTCGGAAGGCGACGCCCTGCCCGCCGTCCCGGCCATCGTACCCGGCTGCGTCTTCGCGTCGTACGTTGCGGCCGGCGTGGAAGCAGACCCCAATTTCGGCGACAACGCCTACCGCACGGACAAGAGCCGCTACGACCGCAATTTCCGCTACACGGGGCTCTTCCCAACGCCCCCGGTCGGCGAAGGCCGCACCCTGTGGCTCCGCTTCGAAGGGGTGAACCGCAAGGGTACCGTCCGCCTCAACGGCCATCAGTTGGGGCACCTCGACGGCTTCATGCAGCCGGGGGACTACGACATCACCCGGCTCGTGGCACCCGACGGGGAGAACCGCCTCGAAATCGAGGTCGAATGGGTGGGATACCCCGTGCCCAATTTCCGGAGCCCGACCTATATCTCCAGCGCCGGGTGGGACTGGATGCCCTATGCCCCGGGGTTGCTGAGCGGCATCACCGACGATGTCTACCTGTCTCTCTCGGGCGACGTACGCCTCATCGAACCGTGGGTGCGCACGAAGGTTCCCGACCGCGAACATGCGAAGGTCGAACTCCTTACCGACGTGGAGAACCGCTCTGACAAGGCCTGCGAGGGCGTGCTGCGGGGCGAGATCCGCCCCGGAGGCATCGCCTTCTCGCACCCCGTCCGCCTCGAGGCGGGCGAGCGGCGGACGATCCGGCTCACGGAGCGCGAGGTTCCCGGTCTGGCCGTAGAGCATCCGCAGCTCTGGTGGCCCAACGGCATGGGCGACCCCGCGTTGTACACCTGCCGCCTGGCGTTCGAAACCGACGGGCGGCAATCGGACGCACGGACAGTGACGTTCGGCATCCGCGAATACGGCTACGAGTGGCACGACGGCATATTCCGCCTGAAGATCAACGGCGAACCGGTCTATGTCAAGGGCGGCAACTGGGGCATGAGCGAATGGCTGCTCCGCTGCCGCGGCGAGGAGTACGACACCCGCGTCGCACTCCACCGGCACATGCATTTCAACATGATCCGCAACTGGATCGGCTCGACGACCGACGAAGAGTTCTACGATGCCTGCGACCGCCACGGCATCATGGTATGGGACGACTTCTGGCTCAACTCGCACCCCAACCTGCCGCACGACCTGGGAGCCTTCCAGCAGAACGCCGTGGAGAAGATCAAGCGGCTGCGCAACCATCCTTCGATCGCCGTCTGGTGCGGCGACAACGAAGGCGTACCGCAGGCCCCGCTCGACGACTGGCTGCGCGGCGACGTCGCCCACTACGACGGCGGCGACCGCCTCTACCAGTCCATATCCAATGCGCAGGGGCTTTCGGGAAGCGGGCCGTGGGCCAATTTCTACCCCGGCTGGTACTTCACCGCCTACCCGATGCCCTACGGTTACAAAGGCCGCCCGGCATGGGGTTTCCGCACCGAAATCGGCACGGCGGTATTCACGACCCTCGAGAGTTTCCGCAAATTCATGCCCGAGGAGTCGTGGTGGCCCCGCAACGACATGTGGGACAAACATTTCTTCGGCAAGTCGGCGGCCAACGCCGCCCCGGACAAATATTTCGAGACCGTGGCCGAAAACTACGGCGAGGCAGACGGGATCGAGGATTTCTGCCGCAAGGCGCAGTTGCTCAACCTGGAGGTCAACAAAGCCATGTACGAAGGCTGGCAGCACCACATGTGGGACGACGCCACGGGCATCATGACCTGGATGAGCCAGCCGGCCTACCCGTCGCTCGTATGGCAGACCTACGACTATTACCTCGACCCGACGGGTGCCTACTGGGGCATACGCAAGGCGTGCGAACCGGTGCATATCCAGTGGAGCCATGCCGACAATTCGGTCAAGGCGGTCAATACGACGCGCGAACCGCTCGAAGCGACGGCCACGGCACGGGTCTACGACCTCGACGGGCGGCTCCTGCCGCAATTCACGCAGCAGCTCAGGGTCTCGCTCGCGGCCAATACGGCCCGCAGCCTGTTCGACCTGAATTTCTCGGAGGGCAACCTGGCCCGCAACCGGCCCGTGAAAGCATCCTCCTCATCGCCCGACGGCGCAGGTGCCGGGGCGCTCACCGACGGCAACGATTCGAGCCGCTGGGCGAGCGAGTACAACGACGACCAGTGGATCGAGGTCGATCTGGGCGAGCGCCGCGCCTTCACCGAAGTCGTGCTCCGCTGGGAGGACGCCCACGCCGCAGCCTACAAACTGCAACTCTCGGACGACGGCCGCACGTGGCGCGACGTCTATGAAACGCAGGACGCGCAGGGCGGCGAACCCGCTGCCGTTGCAGCAGGCCCGCTACGTCAGGATGCTCGGACTCCGGCGTGCCACGCAATGGGGCTACTCGCTCTATGAAATGGAAGTCTACCGCCGCGACGCGAAAGCGCCGAAACTCTCGCCCGTGCATTTCATCCGGCTGGAGCTCACCGACCGCGACGGGCGCCTGCTCTCGGACAACTTCTACTGGCGTGCGACCCGCCGCGGCGACTACACGGCGCTCAACACGCTCGCCCCTGCCAAGCTGCAGGTACGTTCGCAGCTGACCGCCGCAGGCGGCCGCAAGGTCATCCGCACGACAGTCAGGAACGTCGGACGTTCGGTGGCCTTCGCCGTGCACGTGCAGCCCTACCGCCGATCCGACGGCGAGCGCATCCTGCCCTACGTGGCCGACGACAACTACTTCACGCTCCTGCAGGGCGAAAGCCGGCAGATCGACTTTGAATTCGATGCCAGCCTGCTTCCCGACGACCGCTACACGGTTCGGGCCGAGGCTTACAACCGCTGAAAACGACAGCACAAAATTTCGAACCCATGAAAAGAACCCTGCTATACCTGCTCCTGCTGCCCGGGCTCCTTTCCGGCCCCTGCCTCCTGGCGGCCGGTCCGGCCGGCAATGCCGGGCACGGCGCGAAGCCCTGCCTGCGGCGGCTGACCTGCGAAGGGCTGACCGATCCGCTCGCCATCGACACGGCGACACCCCGCTTCGGGTGGCAGCTCCGCTCCGGGCGCCGGGGCGATGCCCAGCGCAGCTACCGGATCGAGGTTGCCTCGGACAGCCTGCGACTGCTGGCCGGAGACGCCGACTTGTGGGACTCGGGCTGGGTACGGTCGAAGCGTTCGGTGGGATTCGCCTACGAGGGGCTTCCGCTGACGGCCCGGACGCAATGCTGGTGGCGCGTCACCGCGCGCACCGAAAAGGGCAACCGGAAAGCCGTCTCCCCCGTCGCCCGCTTCGGCATCGGCCTGACCGACCCGGCATCCGTCTCGGGTGAATTCATCGGCTGCGCGGAATCGGGCGCCACGGCCGTGCTCCTGCGCCGGGCATTCACCCTCCCGGCATGCGGAGACGAAGCGTTGCTGCACGTCAATTCGCTGGGATACCACGAAATATGGGTCAACGGCCGCAAAGTCGGCGACGCCTGCCTCGCCCCCGCCCTCTCGCAGCTCGACAAACGCTCGCTGTGGGTGACCTACGATGTCAGTCCCTACCTGCTCGAAGGCGACAACGAGCTGGTGATTTGGCTCGGGCAGGGTTGGTACAAGCGCGGCACGTTCGGACGCTGGCAGCCCGACGAACCCTACACCGAACCGCTTGTGCGGGCACAGCTGGACATAGGCACCGCAAACACCTGGCAGACCGCCTGCCGCACGGACACCGCATGGCGTGCCGCGCTGAGCGGCTACCGCGACACGGGGTCGTGGAACGCCCTCGACTTCGGAGGCGAAGAGATCGACGCCCGGCGCAACCCGCGCTCGATGTCCCCCTCCGACCTGGACGCGCTGGCATGGCAGCCGGTAATCACAGCCCGGAAGCCCGGGCACCGGGCGACGCCGCAAATGGTCGAGCCCGACCGCATCCAGGAGCGGCTGACCGCCCGCGTGCTGGACGAGGCGGCACCCGGCGTATGGCGGATCGACTTCGGCAAGGTCGTCACCGGCTGGCTGGAGGCTCATTTCTCGGGGCTTCCGGACGGGGCGCGCGTCGAGATCGAATACAGCGACGAGACGGACGGCGACGGCAACCTCATCGACCAGCGGCAGCGCGACACCTACATCGCCCGCGGCGACGGCCGGGAGCGGTTCTGCAACAAGTTCAACCACCATGCTTTCCGTTACGCCGAGGTGCGCGGACTGGCGCAGAGGCCCCGCCGGGAGGATTTCCGGGCGCTCGCCATCCACACCGACTACCGGCCCGAGGCGACGTTCACTTCGTCGGATAGCGACCTGAACGCCATCCACGACATGATCGCGCACACGCTGCGCTGCCTGGCCTACAACGGGTACATGGTCGACTGCCCCCACCTCGAACGCGCCGGATACGGCGGCGACGGCAACTCTTCCACCGAGATCCTGCAAACCCTCTGCGGTGCGGCCCCGCTCTACCGCAACTGGGTGCAGGCATGGGACGACGCCATGCGCCCCGGGGGCAGCCTACCCCACGTAGCCCCCAACGCCGGTGCGGGAGGCGGCGGCCCCTACTGGTGCGGGTTCATCGTCATGGCCCCCTGGCAAACGTGGCTCAACTACGGCGACCGGACGCTGGTCCGCCACTACCCCGCCATGCGGGAATGGATGGGCTATGTCGAACGGTACATGAAAGACGGCTTGCTGACCCGCTGGCCCGACACGCCTTACCGGGACTGGTTCCTCGGCGACTGGCTCGCCCCGCACGGGGTCGACACGGGCAGCGAGGCTTCGGTGTCGCTGGTAAACAACTGCTTTGTCAGCGACTGCTACGCCAGGATGGCACAGATGGCCCGGCTCACGGGGCACGACGACGAAGCGGCCGCATTCGAAGCACGGCACGAGGCGCTCAACCGCACGATCCACGCCCGGTTCTACGACCCGGCGACGCAAACCTACGCCACCGGCTCGCAGCTCGACATGACCTACCCGATGCTGGTGGGCGCCACGCCCGATTCGCTCCGCGCCGGCGTGGAACAACGGCTTTTCCGATCGACGCACGACGTGATGAAGGATCATATCGGCGGCGGACTGGTCGGCGTACCGGTCATCACCCGCTGGGCGGTCAGATCGCACAACCCCGAATTCATCTACCGGATGCTCAAGCAGCGCGGCTACCCGGGTTACCTGCATATGATCGACCACGGTGCGACGGCCACCTGGGAGTATTGGAGCGGCGAGCGCAGTCGCGTACACAACTGCTACAACGGCATCGGCACGTGGTTCTACCAGGCCCTCGGCGGCCTGCGCACGGACAGCAGCCACCCCGGCTACGAGCATGTATTCATCGACCCTCAGATTCCCGAAGGGGTCGAGTGGTGCCGGATCGGCAAGGAGACCCCCTATGGCCGGATCGACCTGGGCTGGAAGATCGCGGACGGCGAACTCCGGATCGACGTCACCCTGCCCCCGGGCGTCACGGCCACGGCGATCACACCCGCCGGCGCCTGCCGGGGGCGGCTCGACGGCCGCAGGCTGGCCCCGCAATCGCCCGGGACGAAGATCGCAAGCGGCCGCCACCGGCTGGTCTTCGGCCTCGCCCCGCAAAACGAAGGGCAATGACCCCAAAAGCCACGCACGGACGAAAACCAGCCGACGATACGAAAAACCGCCACCGACCCATAAACGAACCCTAAAAACCGCTTTTGCCTATGACGCAATGAACAGACACCGGAATTTCCCCGTTGCACACCGGATCGGCCCGCCGACCCGAAACATCCGATTCAACCGAACACCTAATAAACCCATCATTTTATGAAAAAATACGCAATCATCCTTACCGCCGCGCTCTTCGTATGCGCATTCTCCGGATGCGACGAAGAGGCAACCCTCCCCTACATCCCGGTCGAAAAACCGGACGACAACACGCCGCCCGAAGGAGACGACCCCGACACCTATACCGTCGCCTACCGGCTCGACAAGGTGCTGCTGTGCGCGCCCGAGAATCCGAACGGCACCGACATCTACGGCAAACTGGACTATTTCCCTTCGCTGCGCATGACGCTCAACGTGTCGCCGCTCGCAACCACCGTCACGTTCGACAACGGCGACATCCCTTTCGTACCGTTCCCCGAAGCGCTGTCCGAAGGCCCCATCCAGTGTGTGCTGGACAGCAACGTCATCCCCAACGTGCTGCGGGTCAAAGGTTCGGACACGGTCATCGCCACCTTCGACGCGGACGGTTTTACGACCCAGTTCCAACTGGACAGCAAACTCCTGACATACAAATACAAATTCAAGAGACTCTAATACCATCCGACCATGAAAAAACTCAACAGACATAAAATACTCTCCGCGGCGTGCATCGCCGCGCTGCCGCTGCTCGTAGTCGCCTGCCTCGAATTCGACGGCATCATCCAGCCGGGCCGGGCCCTGACCGATTCGGAAATCGAAGTGACGGCCCAGCTCCGGGTCTCGCCGGGCGAAGACGGCTCGGGAAAGGTCGTATTCGCCGTATTGGCCCCCAAGGCATGGAACCTCCGCGACAATGCCACGCTCTATTTGACCACCAAGGACTACAACGCGATCCAGAACCAGCCCGAAGTTGTGAACGAACAACTCACCCTGATGCCCGCCGAGGAAAAAGACCCCAAGAACGGCCTTTCGTGGGCGGACTCCTTCATGAGCGTCATCGGCCGCGGCGGCAACGACCCCCAGACGGCAATGGAGTGGGTCGTATGGCGTTCATCGACCAAATTCATATTCGATGACAAGATCGAAGTGGACGGACAGGAAGTCGAGACGGCCGACGTGCATGCCGACGTCAGGATCAAAATGAAGACCGGCGCCGTTCCCCTGACCTGCGAACTGGGTTACTCGTATTGCTACGACACGTTCGGCCTCAAACGCGACGAACAGCGTTTCGCCGAGGCATTCAAGCCCATCGAAACCTACAACCAGGTGTTTACCACCACGCCCTCGGTATTCCGCTACGGCGACGTCTTCGGCATCACCTTCTCCTACGGGGGCACGGCACTGAAAGACGCCGGGGAGGTATATCTTTGCGGCACGGCAATCCATGACGGCGGGCAGAAGGCCGAGGTCTCGGCCGCAATCCCGCGCAACCGCATGGAACTAATCAGTTCCCGTTTCGAGAAATACCTCTACCCGAAGGATTTCTTCGGCCTTCCGTCCGACGCCGTGATCGAAGAACTCTACTTCTATTTCATCAATGCCGACGGCAGCATCGTCGTCAAGGACGATGAAAACGGCGGGCAGGAGTTCTTCGTCGAACAGTCCGACGAATAACCGCCCGCCCGGGATACCACCCCTCAGAGACGCGAAGCCTGTGCCGCACCTTGCGACACAGG
>ENA-OROK01001435-OROK01001435.1-human-gut-metagenome-genome-assembly--contig:-NODE-1435-length-23306-cov-3.570728_pt1 | contig 23306 bp, 15 predicted proteins | sample MGYA00242127_ERZ509046 | MGnify/ENA primary metagenome ERZ509046 (study PRJEB26280, sample SAMEA2338728) | human gut metagenome | biome: human gut; feature: human-associated habitat; material: faeces... | reverse complement strand
CCCGCCGAGATGGCCGCGGCACCTCTCGGCGAAGTGGAGGACGCCATCCGCTCCGTGGGACTCTACCGCAGCAAGGCGAAGAATATCACCGCCGCGGCGCAGCGGGTCACCGAAGTGTACGGCGGCGAGCCCCCGAAAACCATCGCCGAGCTCACGACACTCCCCGGCGTTGCCCGCAAGACTGCCAATATCGTGCTCTCGAGCGGCTATGGCATCAACGAAGGTATAGCCGTGGACACGCACGTCAAACGGATCACGCACAGGCTGGGGCTGACTTCACAGACGGATCCCGTCAAGGTGGAGCAGGATCTCATGCAGCTCTTTCCCCAGAAAGAATGGGGGGACATCAACCACAGGCTCGTGCTCTTCGGGCGCGCGGTCTGCACGGCGCGTTCGCCAAAATGCGGAGAATGCGAGATGAGCTCCTTCTGCCCGAAGCTGGAGCCGCCGCGCACAAAAAAATAAAACAGGACAAAAAAGGCCTCCGGAACCATACGGCTCCGGAGGCCTTTGGACCTGAAGAAAAGTTTCTCAGTCCTCGATGACGGTTCCCAGCGCCTCGCCGCCCGTAAGGTAGCGTCTGAGCGCTGAAGGTTCGGAGCCGTTGAGGATAAGCGAACGGCGGCAGCCGTGATCAAGTGCGCTCAGGCAGGCGTCAACCTTGGGGATCATGCCCCCGGAAATGGTTCCGTCGGCCTTGAGAGCCTCTATGTCCTTCCTCGTGAGGCGGGGCAGCAGGACATGATTTTTGTCCAGCACGCCCGGAACATCGCTCATAAGCACGAAATACCCGGCCTGCAGGGCGCCGGCGATGGCTCCGGCCGCATAGTCGGCGTTGATATTAAGGGGCCTGCCGTCAGGTCCCTCGGCCACGGGCGCCACCACAGGCACATAGCCGCCATCCATAAGACAGGAAAGAAGGCCGGGTTTCACCGAGGGGATGCCCCCCACGCGGCCGAGTTCCGGCCTTTCCACCACGGCCTTCAGAAGCCCTCCATCGCGGCCGGAGATGCCGCAGCAGGAGAGACCATAGCCCTCGAAGAGGCCCACAACAGCCTTATTGACCTGCCCCGCAAGCACCATTTCCACGGCCTCCATGGTGGCGTCATCCGTCACACGCAGGCCGTCCACGAAATGGCTCTCAATGCTGAGACGCTTCAGGAGCGCGGAAATCTGCGGGCCGCCACCGTGCACCACGATGAAACGTCCGCCCTCACGGACAAGGCCGGACATATCCTCTGCAAAGGCCCTGCCGAGTTCCGGCACGGTCATGGCATGTCCGCCGTATTTGATTACCACAGGCGCTGAGTCCATACTTTTCCCCCTGGTATCAGGCACGACGGTCTCTCTCCCTCCGGAGTGCAGGCTTGCGGCGCGCTCTGACTGATTTTTGCCGTTTCTGACGTTCCCCGCGGTGCTGTCAGCGGGCTGTAATTCCACATCCTGCTTCAGGCCGGCACGGGGAGTCCATCACTCTCCATCCGCCTCCGCGGAAGAAGAGGTTCCCTCCGCCATTCCGGGAGCCTTGTCACCGGCTTCCCTCGCGGCGCGCCTCTCGCGGCGCAGCCTCTCGTCCTCGGCGCAGTGCAGACTGGCGAGCTCGTGCTTTTCCTGGCGTACTTCCTCCCAGGTCATACGGGTGAATCCGGTGCGTTCCACATCCGGCACAACCTGATAAATCTGCTGATGGCCGCCGGCGTCTTTGCACCAGACCCGGACAGCTCCACCGGCCTGAACAGCGCGGGGCGAATAAGAAGCCGCCACGGCCAGGGCCTTCATGAGCGTATCAGTCCCCCAAGCCGTGCCTCCGCGCAGGAGCACAAAGGGACCGGAAAAATCGCACATGCCGCAGGTCAGGTCTCCTTCACGCACAAATCGCTTCAGCTTCTCGTTGTCACTGCTGTTGCGTCCGATGATGAGCCAAGCGGCGGGACTTTCGCCGAAATTCCAGAACTGCCGCCCGACGGCGGCAAGATAGTAATCCTCCACAGTTCCGCCCTGATAGCGGGTGCGGATGGGCCAGTAACGTCTGGCGTTCTCCCGTTCGGCGAGCCAGCAGCCGCCTCCGGGCGTGGGAATTTCCGTGAACCCGAACTCCTTCGCAAGGGCGAGCTGTTCCTGACGGCCGCGGCCGTGTATGCCAAGAAGCTTCGAGCGGTCCACCAGGCCGGAAAGTTCCATGGGCGTGGGATCAAGATGCTGCGCGCAAAGGGGCCGCAGCAGGATGCCGTCCACGCCGGCTTCCCGGCGTATGGTGTTCATGACATCGCAGCGCTGTGACATAGGACGCTGTCCCACGACCTCACCCGTGGCGAGAAATTTCGCCCCGACCTTTTCCATGTAGGCCCTGGCCATTCTGAGCAGGGTAATCTTGCAGTCCACACAGGGATTCATCACCTTGCCGAAGCCGTGAGGAGGCCAGCCGTTCACCAGTTCCACGATGGGCTGCGACGCGTCAGCGATGACCACGTCGACACCGTAGAGGCGTTTCCAGCGCTCAGCGGAATGGGCCGAACCGAAAAAGGGGGACACGAAATGCAGGCAGCGCACGGAAAGCCCCTGCTCCATAAGCACGCGGGAGGCGAGGATGCTGTCGAGTCCGCCTGAAAAAAGGACAATACCGTCAATTGCATTATTCATAACGGCCTTCTTTATACGAGAGGGCGTCCCCCTGCAAGCCGGAGGGAGACAGGACAATCCCTCCCATCCCCGCAAAAAACAGCATGTTTCCGGAATGTTGTGTCTATTTATTAGTTTTTTACTATGTTGCGTTGCCGTTTTTGAAATGTTAGTGGGTATTCCTTTGCAAAACGACAATCCCGGAGGAGAAACGTTATGGCGAAGAAACCGGCTCTGACCCCGGAAGAGGCCAAGAAGGAAGCTCTCGGCACAGCCCTCACGACCATTGAACACAAATATGGCAAGGGCGCCGTCATGCGGCTTTCCGATCATCCCGCAATACGCATCCCCGTTATTCCCACGGGTTCCATCGGTCTCGATCTCGCTCTGGGCGTGGGGGGCATCCCCCGCGGCAGAATCACGGAAATTTACGGCCCCGAGTCATCGGGCAAAACGACTCTCACGCTGCACCTCATCGCTGAATGCCAGAAGCGCGGAGGCACCTGCGCCTTCATCGATGCCGAGCACGCTCTCGACGTGGCGTACGCCCGCGCCCTTGGCGTCGACACCGACAACCTGATTATTTCCCAGCCTGACTACGGCGAACAGGCCCTCGATATCGCCGATATGCTGGTCCGCTCAGCCGCCGTCGAGCTCGTGGTGGTTGACTCCGTGGCGGCCCTGGTTCCCCAGGCCGAACTCGAGGGTGATATGAGCGACACCCAGGTCGGCAGCCACGCCCGCCTCATGTCCCACGCCATGCGCCGCCTCACGGGTACCATCCATAAATCCCATACCGCTGTCGTCTTCATCAACCAGATCCGCATGAAAATCGGCAGCCTCGGCTACGGCAGCCCCGAAACCACCACGGGCGGCAACGCCCTCAAGTTTTACGCTTCCGTGCGCCTTGACATCCGCCGCCTGCAGACGCTCAAGGACAAGGACACGCCCATTGGTTCCCGCACCAGGGTCAAGGTCGTCAAGAACAAGGTGTCCCCGCCCTTCAAGGTGGCCACCTTCGACATTATCTACGGTCACGGAATTTCCCGGGCCGGCGAGCTTATCGACTACGGCATCGAAGGCAAAATCATCGATCAGAGCGGATCCTGGTTTGCCTATGGCGGGGAAAAACTCGGCCAGGGGCGCGAAAACATCCGCCAGCTCCTTGACGAGGACGCGGATCTGCGTGCCCGCGTGGAAGCCGATGTCTACAAATATCTTGGCATGACCCCGCCCGATGAGGCAGGCGCCATGCCCATCGAAGGGGAAGACGCCCCCCTGCCCAGAGAGGCACCCGTTCAGCCCGAAACGCCTGCTGGCGGGGAATTCCCCGATCCTGATCCGAATTTGTAACAGTCTGGTCCCGGCTCCGGATCCGCGCGAAGGCGCGGGTCCGGCTCTCCGGAACCTGTTTCTCAACCCTTTTTCAGCTTTTAGTTTCAACGGAGCCCTTCATGCTCACTGCCAAAGAAATACGCCGCCGTTATCTCGAATTCTTTAAGGAGCGCGGTCATACCGTCGTCGCCTCCGGACCGCTTATTCCCCCGAACGACCCCACTCTCCTCTTCACCAACGCCGGCATGGTCCAGTTCAAGAAATGCTTCACCGGTGAGGAAGACCGCGGATACCACCGCGCCACCACGGCACAGGTCTGCCTGCGTGTTTCCGGCAAGCACAACGACCTTGAAAATGTCGGCCGTACGGCCCGCCACCACACGCTCTTCGAGATGCTCGGCAACTTCTCCTTTGGCGATTATTTCAAGAAAGAAGCCATTACCTGGGCCTGGGATTTCTGCACGAAGGAACTGAAACTTCCCGCTGACAAGCTCTGGGTCACCGTCTACAAGGACGACGACGAGGCCGCTGATCTCTGGCATCAGATCGCCGGACTTCCCTACGAACGCATCGTCCGGATGGGCAAGAAGGACAATTTCTGGACCATGGGCGACACCGGCCCCTGCGGTCCCTGCTCCGAAATCTACATCGACCAGGGCGAAGACATGGCCTGCGGCCCCAACTGCGGTATCGGCAAGTGCGACTGCGACCGCTTCCTCGAAATCTGGAACCTCGTCTTCACCCAGTTCGAGCAGATGCCTGACGGCACCCAGAAGCCCCTCGCCAGGCCCAACATCGACACAGGCATGGGCCTCGAACGCATTGCCGCAGTCTGCCAGGGCAAACACTCGAACTTTGACTGCGACCTCTTCCAGAGCATTATCCAGTACGCAGCCCAGTGCGCCGGCGTCACCTACAGCTTCTCCGCCCCCGATACCAATGATGTCGACACGGCTCTCAGGGTCATCGCTGACCACAGCCGCGCGGCTGCCTTCCTGATCTCCGGCGGCACGCTGCCTTCCAATGAAAGCCGCGGCTACGTCCTGCGCCGCCTCATCCGCCGCGCCCTGCGCTTCGCCACGCTTATCGGCGTCCACGAGCCTTTCCTGTACAAAGTCGTCGGCAAGGTCATTGAAATCATGGGCGACGACTTCCCTGAACTCAGGGAAAACGCGGACTTCATCCGCCGCGTCGTGCACCAGGAGGAAATCCGCTTCTCCCAGACGCTGGACAAAGGCCTGCGTCTCCTCGAGAACGAGATGGCCGAATGCCGCAGCAAGAACATCACCGAGATCCCCGGTTCCTTCTGCTTCCTGCTCTCCGACACCTACGGCTTCCCGCTGGACATCGTGACCGACGTGGCCGGCAAACAGGGCTTCACCGTTGATGTGAAGGGCTTTGACAGCCTCATGGCCGAACAGCGCGCCCGCGCCCGCGAAAGTCAGAAGAAGGTCGGCCTGCTCGGCCAGAGCACCGGTCCGAATATTTTCCAGCAGCTCACCGATGACGGCATCGAAAGCGTCTTCACCGGATACACGGAGCTCACCGGCCAGGGACGCATCATCGCCCTTCTCGACAGCGAGGGCGTACCCTGCGAGGAACTTCCCCAGGGCAGCAAAGGTTTCGTCGTAACCAACCGCACTCCCTTCTATGGGGAATCCGGCGGCCAGAAAGGCGATACCGGCACCATGACAGATGAAGAAAATGTGGCAAATGTCACAGACACCATCAAACCCACTCCTACACTCTACGTACATTCCGTGGAAGTTACCAAAGGATCCCTGTGCATCGACCGCGAGGTCACCCTCTCCGTGGACAGAGAACGCCGCATGGCCATGGCCCGCAACCATTCCGCCACGCACCTTCTCCAGGCTGCCCTGCGCAAGGTTCTCGGTTCCCACGTCAAACAGGCAGGCTCTCTTGTGGATCCCGACCATCTCCGCTTCGACTTCAGCCACATTCAGGCCATGACGCCCGATGAAATCGCTGCCGTTGAGCGTGAAGTGAACGCCGCCATTCTGGCTGACATGCCCGTTACCACCGAGGTAATGGATCATGATGAAGCCATGAAGACCGGGGCTATGGCCCTCTTCTCCGAGAAGTACGGCGCGAAGGTCCGCGTGGTCACCATGGGCGGAGACGACGGCGTCTTCTCCCGCGAACTCTGCGGCGGCACGCATCTGTCCCGCACGGGCCAGGCCGGCTCCTTCTATATCACCTCCGAATCCGGCGTAGCCGCCGGCGTGCGCCGCATCGAAGCCGTTACGGGCATGAAGGCCTATGAGCTCGCCTGCGCCGAACGCGCCAGAATCACCGGGCTCGCGCATCTCTTAAAGGCCCGTCCCGAGCAGCTTGAGGAACGCGTGGAGGGAATGGCTGCCAAAATCAAGAAGCTCGAGAAGGCCAGCGAAAAGGCGTCTGCCGCCAGCGTCAGCGGTGCCGACATCGCTTCCGGTGCCGAGACCGTAGGATCCGTCAAATTCGCCTGCGCACGCCTCGAAGGCGTCAGCATCAAGGCCATGCGCAGCCTCATGGATGACATCCGCTCCAGGATGCCCTCCGGCGTGGCAGCCCTCTTTTCCGAGGAAGGCGGCAAGGCCAACATTATCGTCTACGTCTCGAAGGATCTGCATGACCGCTTTACCGCTCCCTCGCTCATCAAGCAGGTTGCCCCGCTGTGCGGAGGTTCCGGCGGCGGACGTCCGGATATGGCCCAGGCCGGCGGCACCAATCCTGCCGGCATAGGCGAGGCCATGGCCAAGCTGAAGGAACTTCTCGCGTAGTTTCCTTTTGACGGAAGTCTGTTACACTTGTCCGGCGGCCTTCAGGGCCGCCGCTCTTCCATCCAACCAGTATCTCTCCGGCCGTTCGGGACGGAGAAGGGATATATGCCATGATAGGAATCTCGAAACTCTACTGCGGTCAGGCCGAAGAATCCGACGTCCTCCGCTACGGCCGCGACTCCAAGAAGCTGCCTTCCCATCTTCTGCAGTTTTCCGCCGACAAAAAACCGGTCATCGTCTGGAACATGACCCAGCGCTGCAATCTGAAATGCAAGCACTGCTACGCCCAGGCCGTGCCGATTGACGGAAAGGATGACATCAGCACCGAACAGGCCAAGGTCATGATTTCCGACCTCGCCGCCTACGGCTGCCCGGTCATGCTCTTCTCCGGCGGCGAACCCACCGTGCGTGAAGACCTCGTGGAACTCGCCAGCTTTGCCAAGTCCAAGGGCATGCGCGCCGTTATCTCTACCAACGGCACGCTCATCACCAAGGCCAAGGCAAAGGAACTCAAAAGCGTCGGTCTTTCCTACGTGGGCATCTCCCTGGACGGTCTCGAGGAAATTCACGACCGGTTCCGCGGCGTGAAGGGCGCGTTCAAGAAGGCTCTTGAAGGCCTCGAGAACTGCAAGGCCGAAGGACTCAAGGTCGGCCTGCGCTTCACCATCAACAAGGGCAACGTCGATCAGATCCCCGGCATTTTCCAGATTCTCCGGGACTACGAAGTACCCCGCGCCTGCTTCTACCACCTCGTCTACTCCGGCCGCGGCACGACCCTGGTCAATGAAGACCTCACTCACGAACAGAGCAGGGCCTGTGTCGATCTTATCATGGATGAGACAAGAAAATGCTTTGAAGACGGCAAACCCAAGGAAATTCTCACCGTGGACAACCACGCTGACGGCCCTTACCTCTGGATGCGCCTGAAACGCGAAGATCCCAAGCGCGCTGAGGAGGTCTTCCACCTCCTGCAGTACAACGAGGGCAACAACTCCGGCCGCGGCATCGGCTGCATTTCCTGGGACGGCAAGGTTTCCGCCGACCAGTTCTGGCGTCAGCATGTGTTCGGAAACGTTCTCGAACGCCCCTTCTCCGAGATCTGGGACGATCCCAATATCGAGCTTCTGCACAAGATGAAGAACAAGAAGCTCTATGTGAAGGGCCGCTGCCATCAGTGCCAGTTCCTCAACATCTGCGGCGGCAACTTCCGTGCCCGCGCCGAGGCCGTGTACGGTGACGAGTGGGCTCCGGATCCGGCCTGCTACCTCACTGACGAGGAAATCGGCATCAAGTAGCCGGCTTTCACCTTTCCCTGAATACAGAGCAGACCCCCTGTGCCCTCTGCGGGCACAGGGGGTCTGCAGAATCGGACATCTAACACCGCCGCGCTTCCTGACGGCATGACAGCCTTCCCTGCGCGGCTCTGGAGATAAGCAATGCAAGACTTCTTCCGTGGCAGGCGCCTGCGTCAGACGCCCCAGATGCGCGACTTCTTCCGTGAGACTCCCCCCGTGCTCGTGGAAGATCTGATTATGCCCTATTTCGTTGTGGAGACCGAAGATCAGTCCCTTGAGAAAGAAATCAAGACTATGCCCGGCCAGTACGACCTCTCCCTCACCAAGCTGGAAGAGCATGTGGCCAGAGCCGTAGACAACGGACTCAGGAATATCATCCTGTTCGGCATCCCCGGCTCCAAAGACGAAAAGGCCAGCGGCGCCTATGCCGAAGACGGCATTATCCAGAAGGCCTGCCGCGCTCTGAAGAAACGTTTCCCCAGCCTTTTCATCATCACCGACGTGTGCCTCTGTGAGTATATGAGCCACGGCCATTGCGGCGTGCTCACCAAGGACGGCAGGGTTCTCAACGATCCCACACTCGAGCTTCTCACCAAGACAGCTGTCAGTCAGGCCCAGGCCGGCTCCGACATGGTCGCCCCTTCCGATATGATGGACGGCCGCGTTGCCGCCATCCGCGCCGGTCTTGACGCCGCCGGGTTCACTTACACGCCCATTATGTCCTACGCGGCCAAGTACGCCTCCGCCTACTACGGCCCCTTCCGCGATGCCGCTGACTCCGCTCCCGCCTGCGGCGACCGCAAGTCCTACCAGATGGATCCCGGCAACGGCAGGGAAGCCATGCGCGAAGTGTTCGCCGATCTGGACGAAGGCTGCGACGCCATTATCGTGAAGCCCGCAGGCCCCTACGGTGACATCCTCCGTCAGGTCCGCGATGCCGTGGACTGCCACGTGTGCGCCTACCAGGTCAGCGGCGAATACGCCCTTATCCGCGCAGCCGGCATCAACGGCTGGGTGGACGAGCAGCGCATCATGATGGAATCCCTGCTTGGCCTGAAGAGGGCCGGCGCGGACAGCATCATCACCTACTTCACGGAAACCGTCCTCAGCAAGGGGCTTGCCCGATGAGCCATCCAGCCACGCCTCCTGCAGGCTGCGGCATGCCGCACTGCCCGACGGGCAGGGGCATGGGTCCCAAAACGCTTGAAGACGGCTCCCCGGCCTGCCGCATCATCGCCTGGGAAGTCACCCGCTCGTGCAACCTCGCCTGCAAACACTGCCGCGCCGAGGCCCATCTCGAGCCCTACCCTGGCGAGCTGAACCACGAAGAAGCCCTGCGCCTCATCGACACGTTTCCGCAGGTAGGACGCCCGCTGGTCATCTTCACCGGCGGTGACCCGATGATGCGCAAGGACGTCTACGAGCTCGTCCGCTACACCCACGATAAGGGGCTTATGTGCGCGTTCTCACCCAACGGCACACTGATTACTCCTGAAACCGCGAAGAAGATCCACGACGCAGGCGTAGACCGTGTCTCCATCTCCATCGATGGAGCCGACGCAGAAAGCCATGACAGCTTCCGGGGCGTCAAAGGCGCCTTCGACGCTTCCCTGCGCGGCATGCGCTATCTCACCGAGGCCGGAGTGCCCTTCCAGATCAACACAACGGTCACGAAGAGCAATCTGTCGAGCTTCAAGCGTATTTTTGAGCTCTGCGAGCGTCTTGGCGCCAAGGCCTGGCACATTTTCCTGCTCGTGCCCATGGGGCGCGGAGCGGGACTTGCCGATCAGGTCATCACGGCGAAGGAGTACGAGGAGGTTCTGCACTGGTTCTACGGGTTCCGCAAAACCACGAAGATGCAGCTCAAGGCCACCTGTGCGCCGCACTACTACCGCATCATGCGCCAGATGGCTCACGCGGAAGGCATCACCGTCGACATGAAAACCTTCGGCATGGATGCCAACACCCGCGGCTGCCTGGGCGGCACCGGCTTCTGCTTCATCAGTCACACGGGCATCGTGCAGCCCTGCGGCTACCTCGAACTCAACTGCGGCGATGTGCGCAAAACTCCCTTCCCCGAGATCTGGCGGACCTCGAAGTACTTCAGGGAATTCCGCGATCAATCCTGCTACAAGGGCAAATGCGGAGTCTGTGAGTACCACAAGGTCTGCGGCGGATGCCGAGCCAGGGCCTACAGCATCTCCGGAGACTACCTCGCCGAGGAACCCCTCTGCACCTACATCCCCGCAAAGCTGAGGAAGGAAAACTGATGGCTGAAAGCTACACCATGGACGATACGGACAAGGCCCTCCTGGATATCATCCAGTCCGGATTTCCCATTGAGCCCCGCCCCTACGCGGTGCTCGGGGAAAGGACAGGGATCAGCGAAGAGGAAGCCCTGGAACGCGTCAGAAAGATGCGCAAAAACCGCATCATCCGCCGCATGGGCGCCAACTTCCAGTCCAAGAAGCTTGGCTGGGTTTCCACGCTCTGCGCGGCCAAGGTGCCGGCGGACAGACTGGAGTCCTTCACGGCTCTCGTCAACGCGGAGCCCGGCGTCACGCACAACTACGAACGGGAACACAGCTATAACATCTGGTTCACGTTCATAGGTCCATCCAGGGACTATATCCAGGAGCGCCTCGACGCCATTACCGCCAAGACCGGCATCCCGATCCTCAACCTTCCCGCCACCCGTCTGTTCAAGATCCGGGTGGATTTTCAGATGGGAGAAACCGGCTAAAGGAAATTTTGAAAATTTTTCATTTTTTCCTTGCCAAATCGGTCAGCTTCCTGTAGTACATCACTTGTTCAACGGCTGAAAGCCATGCCGAGGTAGCTCAGTAGGTAGAGCAGGGGACTGAAAATCCCCGTGTCAGCAGTTCAATTCTGTTCCTCGGCACCACAAGAAAGCAAAAGGATCCGTGTTTTTCACGGGTCCTTTTTTATGTCCTGAAAAGGGACAAAAAAATCCCGGCCCACAGGCAGCCGGGATCCGCAAAAACAGAAAGGGAAGAAATCTATTCTCCGTCATTCTCCACGGCCGGAGACGTATACCCAATGTTCGCCTTACGCAGCAGATCCTTCAGAGCGTAACGGAAGAGTGTCAGAGACTTCATGCCGCTTATGCCATACGTCCTGTCTACGCCGAAATAGGGAACGGCGCGGATGCCGAAGCGGGCAGCCTCGTCTTCGTCGCGGCGCACATCACTGGCGTAATCACTGCCATTCAGCACAGACTCAGTGTCCTTTCCACCGAGACCCGCTTCTTCAGCCAGACTCTTCAGGACGGCATGGTCGGAAAGATCCCTGCCGTCACGGAAACAGGCGTCAAAAAGACTGCCGGTCATGTCCACGCCCCGCGCCCGGGCAAATTTGGAGAGACGGTGTGCGTCGAACGTGTTGCCGACCACAGCCCGGAAGCAGTCAAAATCCAGCCCGTCCTTCTCAGCTCTCATGTTGAGTTTCTTTGTCAGCAGACGGCGGGCCTTCTCCTCAGTATAACCAAAGTTCTCCATCCAGCTCTCCAGAAGAGGTCTGGCCGGCCCGGCCTGGGGGGCTGTCTCGTAACTTTTCATCTCTATTTCAAAGAACTTTTCCACGCCGAGCTGGGCCATGGCAGCCCGGAGAGTCTTCACGCCAAGGCAGCTGAAGGGATCGCAGAAGTCTGCCCAGATTTCCAGTTTCATAATCTCACCCTGAAAAAAGGCCGGCACGAAGAAAACACTTTCCCCGGCCGGCCCAGATCTCTGAGAAGGTAAACAGCGCGTCTGATTTTTTCTGTGATACAGATCAACTGTTCCAGAAGGAATGTCTGAGGGGAATAAGCTTTTTGTCGGCAGCCACAATATCAAGATGCAGCATACCGAGGGCCATGGCGTCCATATCCGGCGTCTTCTCGCGCTCGCGCAGGTCAATGATGGGGCAGTAAGCCTTGCACTCGGTGCACCAGTCAATGCGCTCGCCGTGGCTGGGCCCCTCCTCCCGCAGGATGTTCATGGTTCCCTTGGCCTCAGAACCGCAGGCCGGACACACGCCGCGCCTGAACTTCCATTCAGCGCCGCAGAGGCCGCAGTGCAGATGCTTCTTGCCACCGCCGGTCTTGAGGTAGGGATTGTTCTTGTCCAGGGTATGACGGTCCAGCCAGCCTATGGTGGGGAACGAACCGCACACGGGGCAGTATCCCTGGCTCCAGCGGTTGCCCTCATCCCAGGGCATGTCATCATCGGCTTCACGGCCGTGCAGATAATTGCGGACCATGGCTCTCAGTACGGGACTAAGAATCATCTCACCCGTGAATTTGAGCAGCCCCGGTTCCAGCTCACAGGCGCCAGCGAGTTTCACGATTGTGTCATCACTGCCATTCAAAACGGCACAGGCAAGCTGACGTCTCCTGTCATCATCACCTCCGGCAGAGGAAAAGAAGGCGGCCAAGGCAGGATCGTCTAACCCCTTGGCACCGGATGCTGCGAAAAGAGGGAACAGGGCCGAGGCGCTCTCAGCCATGAGGGGACCAACGCCCTCCAGATCAGAGCCGGCCAGAAGCGATACACCTTTCGTTTCCTTTTCCATGACCAGATCCGGAATAACGAGCCCCGCGTCACGTACGGCGGATTCCATTTCTTCCGCCAGCATGCCACGCCTTGTCAGCATAGGCTCAAAGGCCTTCAATACAGGGGAGAGAACGGGACGCCAGGCAATGATGTCGGCAACTGTTTCCGATACACTTTGGCAGGGATATGGCATGGGCACCTCGATTCTATAGGTTTTGTCTTTTTTCTTTATCACGTTTACGCGCGGAAAGATACGTCTGACCGGAAAAACCCGAAACAGAACACAGAGCTCCACGGCCTTACGCTCATGGCTGTCAGGCTTTGCCCTCCAGGGAGGATCCGTTTATTTCGGCAGGGTGGGAGCGGAACGCACAATAAAAAAACAATCCGTCAGGCAGGGATCAAATGGATATCTAAAAAATTTTCCGTTATCGTAAAAATTTATTTTATTTCCAGAACGGAAAAGCAGGGATGCTGACAGACAGAGAAGCCAGCCCTGCACGCGGTTTGCGGCAGAGAGTCCGGGGGACACCGGGGCATCCGGAAGAAAAAACCGTTCCCTCTGCACTGGTACAGCCGGGCGGGGGGAGCCAAATAAAAAGAACCTTTCCTCCGGCGCTCTGTTCTGCGCATCAGGATCCGGGACACACGCTTCCGGCCAGCACGGATAACGATCAAAAAAACGGCCCGGGCTGGAGAACACCGGGCCGTAAACATTATACTGGAGAAAACCTGACTACACTGCGGCGAACTCGAAGTACTTGTCCTTATCGTCGGCCAGCAGATAGATGACGCTCACATCCTCGGGGTTGGCGAGGAAGGCCTTGGGGAAGGTTTTCTTCACCACTGCAAGACGTTCCTTGGCGATTTTGAGAATCTCCTCGCGCTCACCGAAGACCATGGTGCCGGTGGGGCAGGTCTTGACGCAGATCGGCACCATGCCGGCCTGCAGACGATCAATGCACATATCGCATTTGGTGAGCATGCCCGTCTTGTCATCCCTGCGGGGGACATTGTAGGGGCAGGCCTGACGGACAGCTTCGCAGTCATCCGGGCTCAGCTGTTTGGTTTTTTCCGTCATGATGACAGCGCCAGTCTTCTCGTCCTGAATAATGGCACCTTCAACAGTCATATCCGCCACGTCCTTGCAGGGCGGAACGAGACAGTGGCGGCACTGTTCCGGGAAGAAATTCCAGCGCACCACGCCGTTTTCGTCCATATAGTCGTGGAATCTGACGATTTTGTAGTTATACGGATTCAGATCCGGCGGATTCTGATGCGAACCGGTCTGCTTGGTTTTATTGGCCGGCAGATTATGCCAGTCCTTGCAGGCGAGCTGGCAGCCGCGGCAGGCCGTGCACCTGGTCGTATCAATAAGAAATGCCTTAGGCATAATATCGCTCCTTCAACGGGCGGGGACCTGGCGGCCCCCGCCCAGATGGTTAACCAATTTCGGTAAGCTTATCAGCCTTCCGCAGGTTCACGAGGCAGGCCTTGTCTTCCTGAATGGTGGTGTTGGGATCAAAGGCACTCAGGGTAAGCCTGTTGGTCGCATCACCGCACAGGGGAGTCAGCCAGCCGTAAGCAAACGGCATACCGATAAGATGGACAGTTTTGCCCATAATCTTGAAGGGGCGGATACGGACCGTGACCATAGCGATGGCCTCAACCCGGCCGCGGGTATTCTCAATGATAACGCCGTCGCCGTTCTTGATGCCCTTCTCCTTGGCGAGCTCGGGGCTCATTTCCACATAGAGCTGGGGTTCGGCTTCAAGCAGGCCTGGCGTATTGCGGGTTTCACCGCCGCCGCACCAGTGCTCAGTCAGACTGTAGGTCGTGAGCACGATGGGGTAATTGGGATCGCCAGGCTTGATAAACTTGGGCCTGTCTTCCTCAAAGCTCTTGTAGCAGGGGCTGCTGAGCTGGTTGGAGAACGGGTGTTTGGTGAGAGGCGTTTCAACCGGTTCGTAGTGTTCGGGGAACGGACCGTCAGCACGGCCGGGGCCAAAGATATGACCTACGCCGTCAGCGTTCATGATGAACGGCAGCCGGCCCTTTTCCTTATCGGCAAGCGGAGCTCCTCCACCGTCGACGATATCGCCCTTCCACGCCTTGCCATCCCACCAGATGACGGGAAGCTTCGGATTCCAGGGCTTGCCATGGGGATCCACGGAGGCGCGGTTATAGAGCACGCGGCGGTTGACCGGCCAGCACCAGGACCACTTGGGGTACAGGCCGAGAGCGGCCTGCTCGGGGGTCTGGCTGAGGTCACGGTTCTTGGACTTGTTGCCGTCTTCCTCTGTGTAGCTGTTGCAGTACAGCCAGTTGAGGGAGGAAGTGGAACCGTCAGCCTGGAGATTACCAAAGGCGGGGACGAGCTGGCCCTTATGGTAGACCTTGTCCTTCACCTTGGTGTCCTTCCAGAACACACCGTTGATACGTTTGGTCCACTCTTCAGCCTTGTACTTTTCGCACCAGTTGAGGCCGAGGATAGGATCCGGGAACGTACCGCCTTCCTTCCTGTAGAGGTCGCGGATTTTGTTGATCAGCGGCACGAGCATGTCGCCGAAGTCGCGGGCTTCGCCGGCAGGCTCGACAGCCTTGTCAAACCACTGCAGCCAGCGTCCGGAGTTGGAGACCGTGCCTTCCTTCTCGATACGCTGTGCGGACGGGAGGAAGAACACCTCGGTCTTCATCTTCTTGGGATCGACGCCGGGACGGTGCCAGTTATCGGAGGTCTCGGAATGGTGAATTTCACCCATGACGAGCCAGTCAAGATTGTCGAGAGCCGAACGGATCTTGTTGGAATCCGGGAAGCTCTGGCAGGGGTTGACGCCGACGATGAAGGCACCGCGCATCTTGTTCTTCTGGGCCTGGTTGATGGCGTAGTAATAGGAATAGTCGCCATTGGGCTCCAGTTTGGGCACCCAGCTGTAGCAGAAGTCGTTCTCGGGGGTCGCGTTGTCACCGTACCAGCCCTTGAGCAGACTCACCATGTACTTGGGGTTGTTGGCCTTCCAGTTGGTGCTGTTGGCAAACAGAGGCTTGGGAGTAATACCGGCGAGGTAGTCCTTGAGGGTCTGCTTGTCAGAGCGGGGCATGCCCATATAGCCGGGGAGGCTGTCATAGAGGATGGTGTGGTCAGTGGACCCCTGAACGTTAGGTTCGCCGCGGAGGGCGTTAATACCGCCGCCGGCGACGCCGATATTGCCGAGGAGGAGCTGGATGATGGCGCTTGAACGGATGATCTGCACACCGTTGGAGTGCTGCGTCCATCCGAGGGCGTACAGGAACGTGCCGGCCTTGTCAGGCTTGCCCGTGGCTGCAAACGTCTTCCAGACCTTCAGCAGGTTCTCTTCGGAAACGCCCGTTACGTCAGAGGCGTTTTTCAGGGTGTATCTGGAATAATGCTTCTTGAGAAGGTTGATGACGCAGCGGGGATTCTTCCACGTGTCGTCACGGACGAGATAACCGTCCGGGCCCTTCTCGTAAGCCCACTTCTTCTTGTCGTAGCGGCGGGTCTTGGGATCGTAGCCGCTGAAAAGGCCGTCCTTGAAATCGTAGTCCTTTCCCACAACAACGCTGGCGTTGGTGTAGTTGAGGACATACTCCTTCTGGTACAGCTTGTTCTCGAGGATGTAGTTAATCATACCGCCGAGGAACGCGATATCGGAGCCGGAGCGCAGCGGCACGTGATAATCGCAGCGGGCGGAAGTTCTCGAGAACTTGGGATCAACATGGATCAGCGTGGCACCATTGTCCTTGGCGCGGAGGATCCACTTCATGGAAATAGGATGATGTTCGGCAGCGTTGCTGCCCATGATAAGTACGCAGTTGGAATTCTTAATATCAATCCAGTGGTTCGTCATAGCACCACGTCCGAACGACTCTGCCAGAGCCGCAACAGTGGGGCTGTGTCAGACACGGGCCTGGTGGTCCATAGACACTATACCCAGGCTTTTAAGTGCTTCCTGAATGACTGCGCATTCTTCGTTAGAGGCGTGAGAGGTGCCCATCCAGCAGATGGTTTCCAGCCTGTTGACAGTCTGGCCCTTATCGTTCTTCTGGATGAAACTCTTGTCGCGTTCCGCCTTCACGCGGCGGGCGATCTGATCGAGGGTCCAGTCCCAGTCCTTTTCTTCCCACTTGTCAGAGTAGGGAGCACGGTACAGGGGCTTCATAACGCGGCCCTCAGTATGCGTGTACATGCTGAACAGGGATGCGCCCTTGGCGCACAGGGATCCCTCGTTGATGGGAAAGTCCGGGTCGCCCTCGGTGGAAATAAGTTTTCCGTTCTTCACATAGGCCACGATCTGGCAGCACACAGCGCAGAAAGGACACACGCTGATGTACTCCTTGCAGCCTTCAATTTTCAGTGAACGGGCGTAAGCATGGGCTTCTTTCATACTGAAACCCATATGGCCCAGTGACAGGAACAGCACACCGGCGCCGACGCCCTTCAGGAAGCTTCGACGAGTACTCTTCATCGTCAACACTCCTTCTTTATCGGTAAAGCCCCGGAACGGACAATATTCCGGAGGCTCGTCATAAAAGTTAACAGAAAAGACTCCCCAGCGGGAATCAGGACAAACATAGCCAAAAAATCGTGACGGTTCAAGAGGGTGTTGAATTTCAAACGGAATCTCTATGCTATACAACTCACTTAAAATACAGAAAATTTTTCTTTTTCGTAAAAAAAGATTCCACTCACGAAAACATGTAAAAAACAAAAATTCAGTCACGAAAAAACAGTTATTTTCCTCTCGTCAGGTCACGGTTTTACCCTGCCCAAAAAAGATAAAAAGCAGGACTCCCAGGCTCTTTCTTACAGCGTATGCCAGAATCGGGCGCCATACGGGCTTCACAAAATTATCTTCATTCTGCAGGCCGGAAAATTTTTCGTGCTTTAAGAGAGGGAAAAAAGAAAAAAACGTGTTTCTGTACCCGAATTTCATCAAGAAACAAACAAATAAATAGATGATGACAGGGGTTAGAACATCCTGTAAAACTGAAGCAACTATACCTGAAATACTCCGTACTCCGGGAGGAATTCGCATCATGCTCGGACACGCTTTTTTCTTTGCCTGCGTCCTGGTTCTATCCCTCCTTTCCCCCCTGTCACCCCATGCCGCCACGTCCTACTGGAAGGTAAGTACGAGCAATCCTGCTTCAGACATGTGGGATAACGGACTTTCCGTCTTCTTTAATCTGGACACAAAACAGTGCGAAAAAAAATATGGAGAAGAATGGCCGCAGATGTGCGATGCCCCTGCTTTCGGGGAAATCAACGCAGCGGCCGATGGTGTCGTCATGACTCCGTCCGTCCCAGGATCGTGGCGCTGGATTGGGCCCACGAGCCTGCATTTTTCTCCACAGAAGCAGCTGCAGCCCGGTACGGTGTACAGCATTGATCTGAGCGGGCTCAGAATTCCCCAGCGCATCAGCGCGGCTCCGCTCAGACTGAGGTACCAGACCCAGCCCCAGGGTGTGTCCTTCCAGCGTGAAACCATCTGGATTGATCCCGCAGCCAGGGGGACACACGCGGTTTCCATCCCCGTTCAGTTCGTATGGCCCGTCGACACGTCCGATATTGAAAGGCGGACGACCCTGACCCCTTCCGGCGCCGCGACAGGTCTGGCCTTTGGTCCCCTGCGCTTCGTCTGGAATGAAAACAGGGATCAGGCGGTCATTTCCGCCCCGATTGCGAGCCTCTCCGAAGAGAACACCCCAGCTGTTCTGAAAATCAGCGGGATGCCCGCATTTATTATGAAAAACAACGGCACGCGTAATTTCCCCGACGTCGCCGCCAAAGCCGCATCCCGCTCCTTCACAGTCAGCGGTTCCTCCCGTCTCATGCAGATCAAAGACATCACTCTGCGCAAAGATTTCGACAGCGGCCTCAACACCAGATATGTCCTTGAATTAAAAACCAGCCTGCACGTGCGCCCTGCAGATCTTGAAAAATTTCTTGATATCACCGAACTTCCCGCCCGCATCGACAGTAGCGCCGTCTCTGACACGGACTGGAGCAAAATGCCCAGTCTCTCCGCAAACGACTTCAAAAACGGCAAGAAACTCAGCCCTGTTCTCCTGACTTCCAGCGAACCGTCCAGCCGTTTTGTCTACACCATCCCGGCCGAATCAGGCCGGTACATTGCCATTCTCCTGAAAAACGGACTGCCTTCCACGAGCGGACTCACTCTCGCGGCGCCCTATCTGAGAGTGATTCAGGCTCCTGACATGGGATCCGGGCTCTCCTTCCTGCAGCCTGGCAGCATTCTGACTCTCAGCGGCTCCAAAAAACTCGATATCTATGCCATGGGCCTCGATGAAATCAGGTGGAAAGCCAGGCGTGTCCGCCTGCCTTTCCTTGCCATGCTGACAAAAAACATCTTCCTGGAAGAAAACGGGGCCTCCGATGCTGAAGATATCACGGCTCTGAGCGAGACAGTAGAGGGACGCATCTCCGTTCCCGTAGGACCTCAGGGCCGGGCAGCCTTCCCCAGCCTTGACCTCGCTCCTCTCATAGGCGGACCAAACGATGACGTCCGCGGCGTGATGCAGATCGCTCTCGAGGGATACCGCTCCGGCCGGAAGGAAGCTTCCGTGTCCCGCTTTGTTCTCGTTTCGGACATCGGACTTGTCGCAAAGCGCACGGCAGACGGTTCATATCAGGTTTTCTGCCAGCAGCTTTCAAACGGCACCGCCTGCCAGGGTGCTACCGTCTCCCTTCTGGCTGCCAACGGCACGGCTCTGGCCACGGCAAAAACCAACAGCACGGGCCTCGCCGTTTTTCCCAAGGTTCCCTCTGGTCCTGACGCCGGCAGTCCTGCTGCCGTCACTGCCGAAAATGGCTCGGATCTGGCCTGGCTTTCTCTCAGGGACAAATCCCGCACACTGGATATGAGCGCTTTTGAAACGTCGGGGCGCCACGCAGTCGGAGACGGCCTTATTGCCTCCGTCTTTACGCAGCGCGGTATGTACATGCCCGGCGAGACCCTGCATTTCGGCACCGTCATCCGGCGCTTTGACTGGCAGCCCCTGCCTGCGGAACTGCCTCTTGAGGCCGTACTGACCAGTCCCACGGGAATTGTTCTGCAGAAAACCAAGATTGTACCCGGAACCGACGGGCTGGCTGAAATTTCCTGGGATTCTCCATCGGACTGCGCCACCGGAACTTACCGGCTCGACATTCAGCTCCCCTCCGGCAGAGGGAGCGGCGAAGATGGAAAAATTCTCGGCTCCTGCTCTACCCGCATTGAGGAATTCGAGCCAGACACCCTGGCCATGCAGACCGAGTTTGCGCCATCAAGACCAAAAGGATGGGTGCGCACGGACAGCAGCGCTCCCAAGAGCAGCGTCAGCGTCCGCCTTTCCACTCTTTATGGGACAGCGGCTGCCGGACACAGCGTGCACACGTCCCTGACTGCCACTCCGGCACGCCTGCACTTCAAAGGATTTGAAAACTACACCTTTTTTGATGCAACACCGCCACTCTCTGAGACCCGCACACAGGAACTTGCCGCTGCGGTCACCGACAGCGATGGCAAAGTCAGCATTTCCCTGCCCGTCAGCGGCTACCGCGGCACCTTCTCAGGCTCAGTACAGCTCGAAGGGTTTGAAGCAGCCGGAGGACGCGGTGTCACCCGCCGCATAGACTCCCTCTTCTCTCCGCTCGCTGTGATCCTCGGCTACAGGCCCGTGAAGTCGGCCAATAATCTTGGCTGTCTCATGCAGAATGCCGAGGCCGGACTGCACTTCATCGCCCTCGACAATAACCTCAGTAATGTCGCCCTCCAGGACGTCACTGTTGCCTTAGCCAACCGGCGCTATGTCAATTCTCTCGTCGTCGACGCGCGTGGCGAATACCATTACGACGACACTCCTGTGGACAGTCCTATTTCTTCAAAGACTGCAGCCGTGACAGAAAACGGACTTGATGTCGCCCTGGACACATCCAAGCCCGGAGATTTCCTGCTCACTCTCAAAGACAAAAACGGCACCATTCTGGCCAGTGTTCCATATACAGTCGCAGGAAATGACCTCACTCTTCCCCAGGGTGAAACGGGAACAGCTGGTCTGGCGAAAAGTGATCTCAGGCTCCTTCTTGACAAAAAAGACTGCCGCCCCGGAGAAACACTGAAAATGCATCTTTCCCTGCCTTATGAAGGCACGGGACTCATCACCATTGAAAGGGATACCGTTCTGGCGCACAAATGGTTCCAGGCAAAGGCAGGAGAAACAATCCAGGAAATCACGGTTCCTGAAAACTTTGAGGGTCGCGGCTACGTCAGCGTACTCTTCAACAGATCGCAGTCCAGCAGCGCTCTCGCCATGAAGCCCATGGTCTACGCGGCAGCACCTTTCCTGTGCGGCATGGCCGCCCGGGACATGGGGCTCAGCCTCAGCGTTCCCGAAACAGTGCTGCCGGGCAGCACGCTCGGCATCAGGGTTAAGGCTGCCCATCCTGGGAGAGTGGTCCTTTTCGCTGTGGACGAAGGCATTCTCTCGCTCACCGGATTCGCTTCTCCCAACCCGCTGAACGATCTTCTTGCCGACCGCAGCCTTGACACCGTCACCGCTCAGGCTTTCGACCTTCTCATGCCCGATCACGCCCGCCTGCAGGGACGTATCCCGGCCTTCGGCGGTGGCATGGCCAGCCCCGGCGGACGTTTCCTGAATCCTTTCCGCCGGCGCAGCGAACCGCCCTTCGCTTTCTGGCAGGGAATAGCTGATGTTTCTCCTGATGGCACCGTCGTAAATGTCCCCGTGCCGGCTTACCTTTCCGGACGCATCCGCGTCATGGCCGTGGGTTCCGCCTGCACGCCTGAAAAACGGCTGCTGGCCGGTTCGGCACGATCGGAATCCGCAGTCCGGGGCTCTCTCATCATGCATCCCGTCCTGCCTCTGGCTGCCGCGCCCGGAGACGCGTTCAAGGGTGCCGTGATCGTGAGCAACACCCTGCCTGGCAGCGGAAACGCGCGTGTACACGTCACAATCGCGCCCGAAAAAGGTCTGACCCTGAACGGACAAACGGAAGCCGATCTCACTATCCCCGAAAACGGAGAAGCAGTCGTACCGTTTGAAGCACAGGCCGCTGACATTCTCGGCCCGACCGGCATCACATTCAAAGCCTCTGCCACAGGCAGCGGACATCCTGAAGCCGTGCGCCGGCAAGAACTCTCTGTGCGTCCCGGAACCGTACGCCGCATCACGGAAAGTACGGGAAAGCCTCAGGGATCCATGGATATACAAGTCAGCCGCAGCATCTACCCCTTTGATGCCGCCAACACACTGACGGTCTCTCAGGGGCCTGTCGCCGCGTTCCGTGCCGTGGTCAGCAAGCTGAACGGCTATCCCTATTCCTGCACGGAACAGCTCATCAGCAGGGCCTTCCCCTATGTTTCAGCTCTGGGCAGCCCAAGACTGACAGCACTTCTGCCGTCCCGGGACTCAGATCCGGCAAGCACCCGGAAGGCTATGGAAAAGGAAATCCAGTCTGCCGTGCAGGCCATACGGCGTTCATTTGAGTCCGGAAGCGGCGTCTCTCTCTGGCCCAACATGCCGCCCAACGATTTCGTAACGGTCTATGCCGGCGACTTTCTGATCTCGCTCAGAGATCATGGAAGAGAGGTTCCCGGGCTGACGGAATCCGTTCTCGACTGTCTGGAACATCTGGCAGGCCGGGAAAGCAACGATTTGCAGGATGCCCGGATCAAAGCATACGCATGCTGGGTTCTCCTGCGCAGCGGCCGGATCATGACTCAGGAAATCTCGCGGCTGCGGACATGGCTCAATCAGTACGCGCCGCAATGGAAGGATGACGTCACCGCCGTCCTGCTGGCGGACTGTCTCTGGAAGCTGCGCCTCTTCAGGGACGCACAGACTCTTATGCCGAAGAAGATCCGTCTTCAGAATTACGATCTCTCTGAGCTCTTCACTCCTGCCGTAGCCCTGGCCATTACCACCGCCGTACGCGGTGCGGCGCCCTGGAATGCGTTTGGAGGGGCACCTTTCGATGACCTGCTTGCCAGGGCTCTTTCGCCTTCCTGCACCACAACGGCCCTTGCCCTCACGGCCAGGGCCCTGTCCGTGCAAACTCTCCCCTCAGAAGGAGCGTCCAATATCAGACTTTCATGCGTGGACGGGGACAGCAGTACCTCCATGCAGAGCAGCGATATCCTCGCTGAACTCAATGCCCCGCTCTGCCGGAAGTTCCGCATTGACGCCCGGGGCAGCCTCGGAAAGCTGTTCTGGCATCTCACTACTTCCGGGTTTGACAGGACTCCGCCCGTGAACTCGGAACACGGAATCTCCGTGAGCCGCCGTTATCTGAATACGGTCGGCGAACCCATCGAAAAGGCCAGGGTCGGCGATGTCATTACGGTTGAGATCAGGGCCCGCGCTTCCAAGAGCATCAGAAATGCGGCCATGGTTGATCTTCTCCCCGGCGGCTTCGAGCAGATTCTCGATGAGAGGGGCAGACCTGTTTCTCAGGGAAGCTCTCCTGATCATGCGGAGCGCCGCGAGGACAGGACGCTTCTTTTCACGAATCTCGACACAAATGAGTGCGTCTATACGTACCGCGTGCGCGCCGTGACAGCCGGACGCTTCCTCATCCCCTCCCTGTCGGCAGAAGCCATGTATCAGCCCGAGCTGAATGGCACATCCGGCGGCGGGTACATCGTAATTGAAAAGTAAGTTTCCGTGCGGCGGGCTGT
>ENA-OROK01001433-OROK01001433.1-human-gut-metagenome-genome-assembly--contig:-NODE-1433-length-23321-cov-2.642955_pt1 | contig 23321 bp, 36 predicted proteins | sample MGYA00242127_ERZ509046 | MGnify/ENA primary metagenome ERZ509046 (study PRJEB26280, sample SAMEA2338728) | human gut metagenome | biome: human gut; feature: human-associated habitat; material: faeces... | reverse complement strand
GCCAGGCGGCAAGCGAGAATCAGAAATGGCGTATCCGTAAGAACTTCGAGGAAGGTAAGCCCTGGGACGGGACTCTTCTGGGATACCGGATGAGGGACGGCAAATACATCGTTGTGCCGGAAGAAGCGGAAACCGTCCGCCGGATGTATTCTCTCTACCTTTCCGGCAAAGGTGTGGAAGCAATTGCAAAGATCCTCAACGCGGACGGACTGAAGACGAGGCTGAACGGGCAATGGAGCAAAAGTTCGGTCAGTTCCGTTCTGAAAAACTATTCCTACACAGGGAATCTCATTTTACAGAAAACCTACCGTGAGAACTATCTGACGAAGCGGACGCTGAAAAATGACGGTGTTCTCCCGAAGTACCATGCACAGGGAACGCATGAGCCGATTATCGACATCGACACATGGAACGCTGTGCAGGAAGAGTTCACCCGCAGGGCTGAAAAGCATGCCCACCGTGGTGTAAAGCAGAAATCTTATCCGTTCACAGGAATCATTACCTGCGGATGCTGCGGCAAGCATTATCACCGCAAGGTGACTCACGCCGGGGTGGTATGGATATGCGATACCTACAATCACTTCGGAAAGGACGCCTGCCCGTCAAAGGCAGTTCCCGAGCCGGTGCTTGAAAGGCTTGCTGGAGACATCGCTCCCAGTGAGATAACGGCTGTCAGAGCCGAAAACGGCAACAGACTGGTAATTACTACAGCAGACGGTTCTGAAATCGTTAAACGGTGGCAAGACCGCTCACGGGCAGAATCGTGGACGCCGGAGATGAAGGAAGCCGCTCGACAGAAGGCTCTTGCACGGAGCAGGGCTTGACGGCTCTCTCATTATACCGCCGTTTTCCCAAATCGGATCATTACATTTTCAGCAAAACCTATTATGATTTTGCACAGGAGGTGCATACATGGCAACAGCAAAAAATGTGACAGTAATTCCTGCCACATTCAATCCCCAGACCCGCCGACCGTTGAAACAGGTCACCCGGCGCAGAGTAGCCGGATATGCTCGTGTTTCTACGGACAGCGATGAGCAGTTCACGAGCTATGAGGCACAGGTGGACTACTATACAAATTATATCAACAGCAACCCAGAGTGGAGTTTCGTCAAGGTGTATACGGACGAAGGCATCTCCGGTACGAATACCAAGCACCGCGATGGTTTCAATGAGATGATTGCGGACGCCCTGAACGGCAAAATCGACCTTATCGTCACCAAATCCGTCAGCCGTTTTGCCAGAAACACCGTGGACAGCCTGACAACTATCCGCAAGCTGAAAGAGCATGGCACCGAGGTTTATTTTGAAAAAGAAGCCATCTGGACGTTCGACAACAAGGGCGAACTGCTTCTGACGATCATGTCATCCCTTGCGCAGGAGGAAAGCAGGTCGATCTCAGAAAATGTCACCTGGGGCCGCCGGAAGCAGTTTTCTGACGGAAAAGTCAGCCTTCCATACGGTCAGTTCCTCGGTTACCGGAAGGGTCCGGACGGTCTTCCAGAAATCGTACCAGAAGAAGCAAAAACGGTAGACCTCATCTATCGGATGTTCCGCAACGGAAAAACTCCCAGCTACATTGCCCGTCATCTCACCGCGCAGGGCATTCCGACACCAGGCGGGAAGAAGGTATGGCAGGCGCAGGTCATCGAGAGCATTCTCACTAATGAAAAATACAAGGGTGACGCTCGACTTCAAAAGAAGTTCACTACAGATTTTCTTACAAAGAAGCAGAAAAAGAACGAGGGCGAAGTGCCGCAATACTATGTGGAAAACAGTCACCCGGCTATCATTGAGCCAAGAGCCTGGGCCGAGGTTCAGCGCATTATGAAGAGAAGAAAAGCCAGCGGTAAGCGGCATGAATGCAGCAGTCCCTTTTCCGGGATGGTCATCTGCGGAGACTGCGGTTCGACATACGGTTCAAAGGTTTGGCATTCCAACGATCCGTATCGGAAAGTCATCTGGCAGTGCAATTCCAAGTTCAAAAGCGAAGAAAAATGCCGTACCCCGCATGTGACGGAAGAACGGCTCAAAGACGGATTCCTTGAAGCACTCAGTATTCTGCACGAAAACAGGGAAACGCTTCTGAATGATATCCGTGATGTGAAACACGACCTAGAGAACTGCACCGAGGTAAATGCGAAGATAACGGAGACCGCTCAAGAGATGGAAGTCATCGCCGGACTGATTCAGAAAGCCATTGAGGACAATGCCGTTCATGCGCAGGATCAGGAAGAATACAACCGGCGGTACAATGAACTCGCCGACCACTATGAAAAGCTGAAAAAGAAGCTGGAAGCGCTGGAGCAGGAACGGGATGACCGGGAGTACAAATCCACTGTACTGAGCGGATTCCTGTTTGAAATGATGGAATTCGAGTACCTCGATGCCGAGTTCACGGATGCACGCTGCATTGCCATGCTCGACCATGTGTCGATATATGCCGATGGCAGGATGGTTTACAGTTTTCTGAATGGAAGCGACATCACCGTGATGCTGTAAAGTCCGGCCTTTATTTTACCATCGGCTGTTTAACGATTGGCGGTCGTTTAACGATTACTGACCACTACAGATGGTAGCCGAGAGCATAAAACACCTCCGAAAACACCTCCCAAACGGCACATATGGGAACAGCCGGGCAGGAAATGCACAACGCTGTTTCAAAAAGCCTTGATATACGGGCATTTCGGGGCATAAAAAAACGATACCATAGACGGATACACTGTATCAATCTATGGTATCTAATTTGGTGGAGCATTTGCGTTCAAATCCGAACCACTGCTCTCTGATTCGCTATCCAACGATTCGGCAAGGTCAACAAAGGAAACCTGTTTGCCGCCTTTGATGTTGTAGAAGATGATGATGCGATCATCGTACAGGTAAATGCAGTTGATAAAGGTGTCGATGATGTTGCGGCGGAACTCAGGATCAAAGAGGTCGCCGGTGCAGAAGCGGCGGAGCCATGCCCGCACTTCTTCTTCGGTGAAACGAATCTCGCTGGCGATCCGCAGCTTGACCAGCTCATTCTCCATGGACGCTTTCTGCGTTTCCAGGGTTTCCATCTTCTCGTAGATGCGCTTATGGGCTACCTTCGGAGCATCTACCAGAGCATCGACCAGTTTATCCAGCTCCCGCTCGTACTGCTTGATGGCCTTTTCGTATTCCTGCACCTTACTGCCGGAAAACTCCTTGTCATACTCCGCGACAACGGCTTTTGCGATGTCACGCATCCTGGTTGGCGTGAGGACATAATTCAATGTCTGCTCGACGACATACCACTCGATGAAGTCCTTCTTCTCGTTCTTCTTCCGGCATTTGTGCGCTTTTTTCCGAGCCGCGCAGGAGTAGTAATAATACACATCACCGTTCCTGCTCTTTCCGCTTTCCCCGACCATGTGCGACCCGCAATGCCCGCAGAACGCCTTTCCTTGAAGCAGATATTCCACCTTTGCCTTGTTGGCGGCAGGCGCGTGCGCATTGGCCTTTACGATAATCTGCACTTTGTTGTATGTGTCCTCGTCGATCAATGCGTCTGCGACGCCAGGAACCAATTCGCCCTTGTACATGAAATTGCCGATATAGACGGGATTTGTCAGGGCGCGGGAGAAGGTGGTATAGGTCAGCTCTCCGCCGCGAGAGCTGCGGACGCCGCGACGTTTCAGTTCGTCGATAATCTCCTTCATGGGGACGCCCTGGGCGTACTGCTCAAAAACATAGCGGATGATCGGTGCGGTCTTTTCGTCCGCCACCAGCTTTCCATCCACTGCCTTGTAGCCATACGGGATAGGCCCGCCACACCAACGGCCCTTTGCAATGGTTTCACGCTGGCCGCGAAGGATCTTTTTCTTGAGATCGAGGGAATAATACTCGGCGGACGCTTCAAGGAGGGCTTCCAAGAGAATTGATTCGTCCCCTTCTCCGACGTTCTCCATGGCAGATATGACGCGGATGCCGTATTGCTTGAGTTTGTGCTTGTAGAGGGCCGAATCGTAACGATTGCGGGCAAAACGATCCAGCTTCCAGACGATGATCCGCTCAAACTGCTTTTTCGGAGCATCGGCAATCATGCGCTGGAAGTCCGGGCGGTCATCTGTCATGCCGGATATGGCGCGGTCGATGTATTCACCGACAATGTTTATATCATAGCGTTTGGCATACTCGTAGCAATCCCGGAGCTGACCTTCGATGGACTGCTCCCGCTGGCTGTGCGACGAGAAACGGGCATAGATTACAGCGTTCAATCTTAATCCTTTCCGACTTTACAACGCAGGCAGCTTGTGATATACTGACTGTGGAAAGTGCTTAGTGGTGTTTGCATTTTCCTTGCGTTTGATCCGCACAGGTAGCAGCCTGGGCGGATTTTTTATTTACATTCAGCGATCAGGTAAACGACTTCAACCTCTGGGTTTTCCTCGCCACCGTTGATGTATTGCAGCGAATACTCATAGTTGCCGGAAATGAATGGGATTTTATTTCCATTCTCCGAGAAAAAGCCATCCATCAGATCGGCGTCATTGAATGTGCCGTTCACGGCATCAAAGAAGATGTCTATTACTTCAAGCATGACGTTTTCTGGCTTCGTCGGGTCAATCTGATGCAGAAGCGGATAGGAATAATCGTCAAGCCTGTCATACTCAAGGGCTGCAAAAGCTACTGCCGCCCGGATCATGTCGGTTTCCTTCTCTGCGTCGCTGCGGTTGTAGGCTACGAGCTGCATTCTAAGTTGGATCACGCTAAAGTCAGGAACGGAAACAAGGAGCGTTCCCGCAGGCACTTCGACGTAATATTGGCCGTCGCCTGCAAACATATTCGCATACGAAAGGCCGTCGTACCCTATGTAGTGAGCCAGATCGTGCGTAGCATCCAATCCGCGCTCATACTTCATTTCCCACAAGCGCTGCATATACATGTCGCAAAACTCAAATGCGTTTTTCTTTTCCGTCGTCCCTTCTGCAAAGGCGCAGGATGCGAGGAGCAATAAGGCGACCACGATACCAACTATACGTTTCATAGCACATTACCTTTCAAAATCGACGAATATCATATTGCCGACGCGCTTTGCCTTTCTTTTTGCATGTCGGGATTCCCGGCGAAAGTTCGTGCGTTGGTCAGCATCAAACTCCTACCCACATCGTTCATGGAGCGATAAAGGGTCAGGAGTTCTTTTTCATCTGCTCCTATGTTTTCAATCTGCCTGCCGTAGTTACGATCTGTGATAGACGGCCTGACCAGGTAATCGAGTTCTACGGAGAAATAGTCGGCAAGTTTTATAAGAGTGCTGACCTTCGCACCTTCATATCCCTTCTTGAACCATCCATCTATTGTTGTATAAGGAATGCCACAGGCTTCCGAAAGAGTATGCCTATTCAGTTTGCGCTCCTGCATAAGCAGATTAACCTTCTCTAAAAAGTCCATATCACACCTCCGAAGCGTTTTCTTCTCTATTATATCATCGGCGGCGGTTTTGTAAAGTAAAAAAATACGACCAGCGGTAAAAAACTATTGACAAACTACGAGTAAGGGTATATGATAGGTGCAGATATACGAGCAAGGGTAATTCGGAGGTGGTAATTTATGCTCAATATCAAGAATGTTCTTACTGCCAAGGGGATTTCCACCAAAGCCTTTGCGGACTTCCTGAACGTGTCCGAAAAGACGGCCTACAACAAGCTGATGGGCCTTACCGACTTCACTTACCCGGAAGCGGAAAAGGTCATGGAAGTTCTGTTGCCGGAGTACAACGCCCGGTATCTGTTCTCTCGCTGTGATCCTATGAGCGCAAAGGCGGTGTAATTATGGAAAAGCAGGAACGTTTCATCCAGGTTGGCGTCACTGCCCTGCGCGATCCGGCGACCGGCGATTTCCTTCCTGCTGTGCCGCTGTACATCAAGGCGGAGGACGGCGCGGAGGAATCCGCATCGGGGTTGACGCAGGACATAGGAAAGCTGCTGGCAGAGCGTATGCGCAGATACAAGGAAGCGTGCGAGGCTGCCGGTGTGGCGGTATGAGGTAGAAGATGGCCTTTTATGTTTCGGATAAATGGCTCCGGGATTACTGCAAGCGCACCGGCCAGAAGATGCCCGATGTGCGGACAAATCCCAGACACGACAAGGAGCGCGAAACGGTTCTTGTTGACCTCGACGAGAACAACCAGCAGCGGCTCTATGACGCCGATCCCAAACCGAGGGAACGGAAGTATAGAAATCAGCCAACCGAATACGACGGCAAACGCTTTGACAGCAAGCACGAAGCCCAGGTATACGAGCTGCTGCGGCTGGAATGCCTTGCCGGTAAGCACATCGGCCTTGCCTGCCAGGTTGTTTTCTACCTTCCGGGCGGCGTGAAGTACATAGCGGATTTCGTAACCCAGGAAGCTGACGGCACATACACCGTATACGACGCCAAGAGCGAAGCGACCCGCAAGGACAAGACCTATCGGCTGAAAAGACGGCAGATGAAAAACTGCCTGGGGATCGAGATACAGGAGGTATGACATGGCAAAGCGTTTCGTTTTCCGCAATCCCGAACAGCTCAAGGCGATTGTGGAGCTGTGCAAGGACGGCAGCGCCTCCAAGGTCATGAATGTGGCGAGGGTTTGGAGCGTGACGTGCCGCCAGAAGGAGAAAACGCCCTGGGATGGCAAGATCGGCGCGTCCTTTTACACCGAGGGCCGGGAGCGCAAAGCATGTGTTTTCCGCTTCGGCACCAACGATCAGATATGCGTGCTTGGATGGCTCAAGTATAACGCGGCCCTCAAATGGTGTGAGGAAAACCTTGAGAGGGGCGAGTGACTGCCGGGAAAGACCGGCATAACATGGGAACGCCCGTCTGGATCGGGTATGCCACGAGGTCAGCCATTCTTTTGATGTCAGCGCGGCCCGTGGAGAAAATGGAGGTTCGATGCCCCTCGTTCCCGCCAGTATGGCATTCCGTGTTCATGGAGCGATCAACCATGGGCAAAGCCACCCGGAACAGTAACGGAAGCGATGATACCGGGGTTCACCATGCGAGTACGAGTGACCAACCGCAAGGCCCTTTTAGCATGGTTTGCGGGACAGCCCGGAGAGACGGGCAATCATGGAGCAGCCAAAGGACGGCGTGCAGTATTCCACATGTGCGGAGGATGCACGGGAGGTTCGATTCCTTCCTGCTCCACCAGGGCTTTACGGTTCAGCAAGCTCCCTACGGCCTGGGAGCCGCCCCGGCACGACCGGGCAACGAAAAACCGTCCGTAGACAACGGTCTTTGAGGTTTCGACAGCGACTTTCAGGAGCGAAAGGCGGCATAGTAAACCTTACGATCCCGTGGGTACGGTCAATATCGCACGGTGGCAAAGCGGAAGTGAGCAACGCTTGACAGCTCGGACAGACGGGTGCGCTGCTGGGTCGCGCCCATCCGTAGCCAGCCGGACGGAACACAGACCGATAGCAACTGCGACACGACGGAGAGCGACGCCGCACAGTCCTGCACGGAGAGGACGGGAAGCCTGCCCCGACTGACTTTGAGAGCAGAAAAAGCAGGCGCTACGCTGCCGTAGCTTAAAGGGAAAGCGCCTGATTCGTAATCAGGGGACGCGGGTTCGATTCCTGCCGGTAGCTCCATATCGAAAACTGAAAGAGGGTGTTTGAGGTTGAGAATCATTCGAGCCGGTTTTGAGGTTATGCGACCGCAGAAGATAGACGATGCAAGCCGCAAGGCAATTTACAGCGCCATCGAGCAGGCGGGTCGCGTATGCTACAAAACCGAGTACAAGATCGGCGAGGACACCGCTGAGACGTTCATCAAAGCGCTGGTATCTCGCGGTCATGAGGCCATGCTGGAACATGCCAGCCTGACGGTGCGATTCATCGTGGATCGCGGCGTGAGCCATGAGCTTGTGCGGCATCGCCTTGCCAGCTTCGCCCAGGAAAGCACGCGCTACTGCAACTATGCCAAAGATCAGTTCGGCAACGAGATTACGGTGATTGAACCTTGCTTCTGGCGCGAGGGTTCCCCATCCTACGATGTGTGGAAGAAAGCCTGTGAGGCGTGCGAAAAGGCATACTTCGATCTGCTTGAGATTGGCGATATGCCGCAGATGGCGCGTGATGTGCTGCCCACCAGCACGAAAACAGAGGTCGTCATGACGGCTAACATCCGCGAATGGCGTCATTTCTTCAAACTGCGTGCGCTCGGTACGACTGGCGCTCCGCACCCGCAGATGCGCGAGGTGGCGCTGCCGCTGCTCCGGGTGATGGCTGGCTATCTGCCCCCACTGTTCGGCGATCTGCTGGAGGGCTGACGGCATGAGCAATGAGGTAAAGGTCAAGGAAATCCCCTTTGAGAATGTGATGATCTTGCCGCCGAAGCCTGGTGTATGCCGGGAGTGCGCAGTGGATCACAGGCCGGATCAGCCCCACAACCGGGACAGCCTGTACTACCAGATGAAATTTCGCCAGAAGCACGGGCGTTTCCCGACCTGGTGGGATGCTATGGCCCATTGCGAGAAGCACATTCAAAAATTCTGGATTGACGCCCTTGCAGAGCGCGGCGTGATCGTTGAGCTGCCGGAGGAAACGGCAGATGGAGAATCTAAATAACGGTTGGATTCACAGGGAGAGCCGTCTGCCTGCCGAGACAGACGGCGATTCCACCGGCAAGGTGTTTGCGTGGCACGCCTATCAGGGCGTGATGCTTACACGATGGGACGATTTCCCCAAGAACTCGTTCAACATCTACTGGATGTGCCTTTCGGAAGGAATCAAGGCCCCGTGGATCGTGGCAACGGAAAGAAAGCCGACCAAGGAAGATAGCGACGCACTCAACTGCGTCCTGGCAAGGAGCAGCCATGGCGACATCAGCATAACGGGATTCCATCAATTCGACTGGAACAGCGACCTCACACACTGGTTATCCCCGCCGCTTCCGCCGAGTGATTACAAGGAATTGCGAAAAATGCAATAAAAAATGCCCGCAGCTACTCGCAATAGCTACGGACGGCGGAAATCGCTCGACTTGCATCAATCTCCGTTGCTATTATACCACAAAACACAAGTATTTACAAGGGTTTTCGCCCTGAAATACAGAGAAAGGATAATGGCAGATGAACGAAATTACCACTCAGAACAGCACCGAAATCGCGGTGCTTGGTGGGCTTGCACAAGAGGCCCAGTATTACGCAAAGAGCATCGCCAACGGCATAATCCAGCTTGGCCGCGTGCTGACGGAGGCAAAGCCACTGGTCAAGCATGGCGAATGGGAGCAGTGGATCAGGGAGAACGCCGGTTGCAGCGTGCGCTATGCACAGGTATTCATGCAGGCATACGCCCGCTTCGGGAACAACGCTGCCGTCGCTCAGATCGGCGAACGCGGCAAAATATTCAAGCTCCTCGCCCTGCCTGCCGGTACAGAGGAGCAATTCTTGACCGATCACGACGTTTCGGAAATGTCCACCCGTGAGGTTGAGGAAGCCGTGCGCAAAGTACGCGAGGAAATGCGCATTGAGCTTGACGAGGAGAGGAAGGCCCGCAAAAAAGCCGAGGATCGCGCCGCCGAGCTTGAGCTGGAAGCTGACAAAGTGCCGGATCATATCATGGACGAGCTGGTGGAAAAGCAGAACACCATTGACGCCCAGCAGCGAGAGCTTACGCGGGTTGCTGATGATGGCCGCGCTGCCTTGCAGGAAGCTCAGCGTTTGCGCCGGGAGAATGCCAATCTGAGCCGCGAGATCGAGGAACAGAATGAGCTTATCGAAGATGCCCAGCGTCAGTACGACTTCGTACGCAGCGAACTTCTGAGCTTGCAGAGCGTGGCCGCAAAGGGCGACGCCGAGCGCGTGCCGGTGGACGAACTGACCATTGACGTTTTCGCCAGCGCTGTGCGGCAATTCATCGGGACGTGCGCCAGGATGCCCCATATGGGCCATACCTTCGGAACGATGACGATTTCCGAGAAGAACGCCTACGACGAGCTGCTGCGCACCGTTGAGGGCTGGGCAGCCAACGCCCGTCAGGCTATGAATACCATCGCATACGAGGAGGTAGAAATCCATGGATGAAAAGGCCCTGTCCACCCTTACGCCGGAGCAGACCAGTGTAATTCCGGCCATTGTGCAGCAGATGATGGGGCCGCTGGTGGAAGCTATGGCAAAGTTGCTGGAAAACAACACCGCTGCCCTGCAACAGCTTTCGGCAGCACAACAGGTGCAGAATGACCGGCTGGAAGCGCTGGAACGGCAAATCCGCCTGAATACGCCTGTTACCAGACAGCAAGTGCGCTATCTGAGCGCGGCCATGAAGGAACACACCCTTGAGCTGCTGGACAAGTCCTCTATTTCCGACCCCAAGGCCGTGCGGAAACTGGCAGGGATCATCAAGAAGGACGTTCTTGCCGACTACGGCATTACCACACTTGAAGAAATCCCGAAACACGAATACAACGTTGCGATGCACAACATCAAGACGTGGAACAACATGCGCATTGTGCGCGAGGTTGTAAAGGAGGCGCGTAAGCGTGAAGAAGAAGCTGCGGAGGCTGCTTTGGCGGATGCTGAACCGGCTACGGGTTGAAATGGCCTATAAGCGGGTTCCTGCCCGGTTTATAAAGCCTATCAGTAAAACGTGCGTTGCACTATGGGAGGATATGACGTGAATCTGAATGAGTATCAAAGGCTGGCGCTTCGCACCAGCGGCGCAGGCCACGACCGCGCAAAGAATGGCTGCCTGGGCCTGATCGGCGAGAGCGGCGAGATCGTGGACATCGTGAAGAAGTACATGTTCCAGAGCGGCGAGAATCCGCCCTTCCCGAAGGATAAGTTCATCAAGGAAATGGGCGACGTGCTTTGGTACTGTGCTGAGACGGTTTCTGGCATGGAGCTTGAGCTTGAGGAAGTCACGCTCCGCACCGGCAGTTATGACAAGTACAGCCTTTTTGCCGCTTGGAATTGCGCCGACATCGAGCTTACTGCCGCCATGCTGTCGGCTAATGCGGTAGAAGCCTACGTTTCCCGCTTTGTTGAAGGTAACGCCATGCGCTGCGCTTACAGAGTGCGTGATATTTACAAGGGCCTGCTGCATCTTTGCGACCTGGTAGGCGTGACGATTGACGAAGTGGCCGACACGAACATTGAGAAACTGAAAAAACGCTACCCGGACGGCTTCGATCCTGAGAGGAGCATCCACCGGCCCGAATATGAACGCAAGGAACAGACCGAATCAGCGTCTACGCATCTCTTTACCATAAGGAACAAGGCGCTCTGATTCGAGAATCGGAGAGGTAAACACCATGAGCAAGGTCAATTTCGTCAGCGAATTTAATTTGTTCATGCGATATGCCCGTGATAGCAGCCTGTCCTTGCGTGAACGTATGCTCTGGATAGCTCTGTTCTACATCGCCAACGACCGGGCGACGTTTAACGAGCAGACCCAGGAATACGACTGGCCGGATGGCTTTATCCAGGTATCGAATGGCGAACTGAATTTGTACTGCTGCCTTGACAAACGTGCCATTGAGACGCTGCGAAACGGCTTGAAGCAGCGCGGATTGATTGATTTTCAGCCCGGACAGAAGAACAAGAAGAACCCGGCGTACAAGATCAATTATCTTTCGGTGAATGTTGGTTACAAAAAAGTACCCAACGATGTACACAACAATACCCCCAAGGATGCACCCAACAATGTACCCAACAACGCACCCAGCAATGCACCCGATCCTGTACCCGACTGTGCAGGAAACGACGGCGTTTTAGGTGCAAAAATGCACCCAACAATGCCCCCACGTCCTAAAGATAAATATACAAATAATCCTCAAAGCGGATATGGAGGTGGAATAAACCCAAGTTCAGGTCAAAGGTATACGCCTGGTAGAAATGGTGGAGGCAAACAACCGGCGGCGGGCGACTTTGGTTTTGTTGATCTCAACGAATCCGGCGGAGGCTGCGAAGGATTTGTGCCGCTTCCATGGGAGGAGGGAGGCCGATGACCAAACAGGAGGTCAATAAGCTGCTGGCGCTGATGAAAGCCAATTACAGCTACGCTTTTAAGACCATGAGCCAGCAGGACAAGTATCTGCTGCTGAACACCTGGACGTTTACCCTGCAAGACCTGAATGCAGATGTGGTCATGATTGCTGTGATGCAGCTGATCTCTGTGTCAAAGTGGCTGCCCACAGTGGCTGAGATCAGGGAGAAGTGCCAGAAGCTACACTACTCGGCATCCTACGGCAATGATAGCCTGATGGAATGGGCTATCGAAGAAGGGCGTGTATCACAGGATCAGATTGAGCTATACGAGCGAAAAAAGAGGGCGCTGGACTATATTGCAAGCGCTACAAACCATCTGCGCGGTGACAAACCGGCGGAATTGAAGCTCGATAGTATTCTCAGCAATCCAGCATTTACCGGCCTTGGAACTGGAAAATCCGGCTTTGCAATGCTTGGTGATGCAAAATATGAGCTGCCAGACGGCAGCGTGGAGGGCGAAAATGAACAAGGCTATACTGATCGGCAATCTCACCGATGATCCCAAGACCAGCGTAACAGCCAACGGCGTTACGAAATGCACATTCCGGCTGGCAACGCAGCGGAAGTACACCAACCAGCAGACCGGCCAGCGAGAAGCCGACTTCCACAACATCGTCGTGTGGCGTCAGCTTGCCGATCTGTGCGCGAAGTATCTTGCAAAGGGCCGGAAATGCTCCGTAGAGGGCACGATCCAGTACCGCAGCTTCGACGCCCAGGACGGCAGCAAGCGCTATGTGACCGAGATTGTGGCCGAGAGCGTGGAGTTTTTGACCAGCAGGCAGCAGAGCGCCGGACAGACCGGGCAACCGGGCGGAGGATATACAGAGCAAGACGGCTTTGTGCCTGTTGACGACGAAGATTTGCCGTTCTGAGGAGGGTCTGAATGAGCGAAATTTGCAGCGTCATCCAGCGCAAAGCGAAGAAAATCCATTTCTGCGACGTGTGCGGCAAACCGATCATCCCCGACAGTGAATACTTAGCCATAAGAAGTGCGGAGGATGGCCGATTCTGGCACAACAAAGAGCATATCCATTGCGACGCCCTGCTGGATGCCTACACCAGACAAACTGGGCTTGGACTTGACTTCGGACGCATGGATATGGTGGTCACATGGTTGTGCGCCAAAGCGTGCAGCGAATGCTCGCACGAAAGCTCCTGCCGGTTGGCTGGACAGGACATTTTCGGATGCACGGCAGCGCTGCGGCGGGTGCTGCAGCCGACGGTGCTTCATGCAGCTATGGAATCCGTCAGAAAAAACATTGACGTCGAGGAGAGTTGAGTATGAGTTGCGATGCGTGGAAGGATACCGGCGATTGCGAGGAATGCCGCCGGAAGAAATACTGCCGGGAAATGTGTTCCGCGAGGAAACGCAGGCTTAAAAGCATCATTGACGCCCGGTTCATCCGCTCGGAAAAGACCGGAAATCTCTATCCGAAACTGGCACACCTGATCGAACAGGAGCAGGGAGCCGAGAAACATAATGACCAGACGGACGCGATGGTATACTCCATCGACGCCTTGAGGAGAAAGAAAAATGGTTAAATTCCCGAAGCACAACGCAAGCGGCTGCCCCGATCCGACGGCGCACGACGCGCTGCTGCCCATCGCACAGGCAGACGCCGCCCTTGAGGCACGCACCACGCGGCTGATTAAGGCGCTGAAAACCATGATCGACCTTGCGGGCTACGACCTGGTGGCGCGGATTGAGATACGCGACCGAGAAAGCGGGAAGATATTCCGATAACCGCGCCCGGAAAGGGATGGAACATGAAAAAGAACCTTCCGACCGCCGAGGCCCTGCTGGTTGCGATCCGGGCAAAGTGCATGGATTGCAGCGGCAATCAGCGGAAAGAAGTTGAGCGGTGCAAGCTGAAAGACTGCCCGCTGCACCCGTACCGCTCCGTAAAAGCCATTGGCGGCGAACATGAATGTCAAACGGAGATCAAGAGACAAATTGATTTGTTTGACGTTCTGATGACGATTGAGGAGGAAATACGCAATGAAAAAGACCAAGATTGATTGGGCGGATAGCACCTGGAACCCCGTTACCGGCTGCCTGCATGGTTGTGAATACTGCTACGCCAAAGCGATTGCAAACCGCTTTGGATGGCACGCCAACGAACCCGACATCAACGAGCGCATACTGCATGAAATCCCCGTTTTCGACGGAAAGAAGCAGCCGTACCCCTTTGATTTCGCGCCGACCTTCCATCAGTACAGACTTGGAGAACCGGCGGCATGGACGAAGTCGCGCACGATCTTTGTATGTTCCATGGCTGATCTGTTCGGCGATTGGGTGCCGGACGAGTGGATCAAACGGGTATTTGAGGCGTGCGAGGCAGCGCCGAAGCACCGTTATTTATTCTTAACCAAGAACCCGGCACGATATATTGAGCTGGCCGAGAAGGACATCTTACCTGATGGCGCTGATAATATGTGGTTCGGAAGCACGGCAACGACACCAGAGACGGAGTTTTTCTTCTCTGGGGGCCATAACACATTTTTGAGTATCGAGCCAATATTGAAACCCTTCCGTGATTCGCTTGATGCAGGCGTGCAGGCTTGTGAAAAGACGGATTGGATTATTGTCGGAGCCGAAACGGGCAACAGAAAGGACAAGGTGATCCCGAAAGCGGACTGGATCATGGAAATTGTGCAAAGCGCCGAGAAAACCAACACGCCAGTTTTCATGAAGGAGAGCCTGCGAGGCATCATGGGTGATTGCTTCCGGCAGGAATTTCCGTGGGAGGCATCCGGCGATGATTGAGATTAAATGCACGGAAGCGCAGAAAAAACGCTTGATCCAAGCATGGCGCGGGCCGGAGAGCTGCTTCTGGCCCTGGGCGCGGAGGTGGTGCATTTACGATTCTGATGCAAGATGCGCTAAGTGCTATGAGAAAAGGATCAAGTGGATCATCGTAAAGAGGGGTGCAAAATGAACGATCTGAACATTGCAATGGATCTGATGAAGTGCTTTCCTGGCAGCTTCATCAATCACAATGGAGAGTTTATTGCTCACAGGCGGGCAAATGAGTATTTCAACTTTGCAACATGCGCCGACGAGCTGGATGTGAAATGCAAGGTATTGGAATGGCTTTCCCGCGCAGCCAGCAAAGGAGAGCCTTTCAGAACCGATCTGGAAAACAAGAATTACCAGCGTTTTATGCTGGATGGGATCAATAAGTATCTCGGAACGAACTTCTCCCATGATGACATCGACGAGGTATATACCTACCTGGGAAACCGCTGCAACCACAAAAAGACCCTTCTGTTTATCGGTTCAGGGTACGATATGCGCATACTGCCTATGCGATTGGAGGGTTGATGATGGCAAGCCGTTCCAAGAAACGCAAAGCGCTTCAAGACTATAACACGACGAAACAGGTTTCCAAGCCCATGACGATCATGGATGTGGACGCTGCGTATCGAAAAGGTTTTACCGAGGGCTACGAGGCGGGCCGAGAGGAAGGTTTCAAGCAGTCTGCCATGATGACGATTCAGCGCACCTATGGTGCGATCCTCTGCGCCGCCCATGAGCTGTACGGCTTCGGCCAAGATCGCGGCGTCCGCCTGCTGAACAGGATGCACGAAGTCCTGGTAGAAATGCTGACCGACGAGGAGCTGGCACAGCGCGTGCTTGATGAAGTGGGCGTAGAGATTGATTGGGGACAGCCGATTGACCTTGCCCAGCCCAAGGAGCCGCTGCGGAAGAATAAGCATACCGAGGAGGCACGATGATGGAATACGAGCTTCATAATCCGAGTGATCCCCATACGTTTATTGCCGCCGATAAGGAAGTAGCCACCCTTGTTATCGGCCTGCTAGTGTAGATGAATACTGCAAGCGCCGCGACCTTGCCAACGACCTGTTACAAATTGTTGCAGGTATCATCTACGGCAAGAACGCCTACGGTTATCCTGATGTCCAGAAGGATGCGCTTCACCATCGCGCATGGAACATCTACGCTGCCATTCGATACAAAATGGCATGGCATGATGAGCCAAAGGGAGGTTGGGCGGTGTGTTTTGATGAGCCATACCCCTACGGAGGCGAACCTGTTCCCAAATGTACCATCGTAGAAAGCGAGGAATAATTCATGGAAACAAAAGAAAGGGTACTCGAAATCTTGAGGGACGCTCAATCTGCAATAAGCCATGCTATGATGGAAATTGAATCCATCGGCTGCGGGCTTGACGGTTCTCAGTTTCTTATGCCAGAAAGCATGACATTTGCCGAGTTGAAGGATTTGCTCGACAGCGGGAAGATTCGCCTCGTGGTGGGCGACAACGTCCGAATCAAGCACAGCACCATCGGCGTGATTGACTGGACTGTTATCGGTGTCGGAATTGATGCGCAGCCCGTTGGAGCAAAGCGGCAGACCGTCACCTTGCAGATGACGCATTGCATGGAGGAATACCGCTGGTTCAGCAAGCCGAACAAAAAGCACCCTTGGGGTCACAACGCATTGCCCCATCCATGATCCAGTATCACAGCGAACAGAGCGAGGACGTGCGCGGCCAGACGGTAGACAAGCCCATCCTGACCGTGGACAGCAGCAACCGCTACGGGCTGGTATCGACCTTCATTTCCAAGTTTTACGGCGGGGATAACGTAGCTGCCAGTGTCGAAAATCCATTGCCGACGGTAACGGCGATTGACCACAATGCTGTGTGCGCTGCATATGTAACGCAGTTTAATAACAACTGTGACGGGCAAAGCGTGGAATCTCCGTTGAACACGATGACGGCTCACACAAACCATTTCGGCGAAGTGAAAGCATTTCTGGTGAAGTATTACGGCTCCGGCGACAATGCTGTTTCCTGCGACCTTCCTGCGCCCACCATTACAGCCAAGGATCGAATGGGGCTTGTGACCGTACACGGCGAGGATTACAGGATTGTGGATATCGGCCTGCGGATGCTGACGCCGAGAGAACTGTTTGACGCCCAGGGCTTCCCGTCGGACTACATCATCGACGTGGACGCCGACGGCAAGCCATACCCCAAATCCGAACAGGTGGCCCGCTGCGGCAATGCTGTATGCCCGCCGATCCCGACGGCACTTGTGCGGGCCAATCTGCCGGAGCTGTGCGAAATGAAGGAGGCGGGATAATGGTAAACCCCTTGAATATCATCCTGCCGTTTTTGTTCAGGCGGCCCCGGACAGAGGGAGTGCCGTACATACAGAAGCATTACCAGTCCGTAGAAGAATTTGTATGCGTGCTGCGAAGGTTTGAGAAAATGCCGGACGACGATCTTGCCGGTCGCATATGGACGCTTGCCGTCCGACTGTCGAATGCAAGCTCCCTTGATTGCGGAGAAGCGGCGGCATATATCAAAGACTGGATTATGAACAGGATCAACAAGGGTGTGTCAGCCGACGAGGCTGTGCGCGATACGTTTGCCTATGTGACCGACACATACCTGACGCGCCCGCTCAGCGTATTCGATAAGCGTCCAGATGTGGATGCAAAGGGCGGTGGGTGCTGATGATCCAGGAACCGAAAATCGGCGAGGAGCTGGAACGGCTGATTGTGGAGCATCCCGTGAGGGCGTGCCTGCACATGAGGCTTGGGCTGCTGGAGGAGATCAACGAAAACGGCGAGGACATGATAGACGCCGCAGGGATGGCCTTTGACGGGCTTGTGTATCTGGCGGTGTGCATCATCATTGCGCTGGGTCACATGGTAATGCTGATCTTCTACCCATATTTCCTTATCCGCAAATTCCTGATCCTGCGAAAACGGATCAAGAACAATCCCGGCTGCCTGCGCTTCACGGCGCAGAGCAGGCCGACGAGCAAAGAATAAAAAGCGAAAACATTTGCGCTTTTGAAAGAGGTGACAATATGAACGAGCAGGCGGCGCAGAAGCCAAGGATCATTAAGAACCGGGACATTCCTCTGCTTGCACGGGTGTTGTATGTAATGCAAGATGTGTGCAGCCTTGAAAAAAGGTGCGAATGGCAACGTGACCGAATGTTTAGTATCACGCAGAACCTTTCTGGTATGCCCGGAGGCAAGGGGATGCCTACCGGCTTCGACGCTGCATTTGCAGCCATTGACGGAATCAATGAGGAACACCGGGAGCAGATTGCCGCATACACGCGGGAACTGAAAGCGGCTGAGAAGATCATCAACAGCATACCGAGCCGTACCATGCGGACGTTTGTTGTGATGATGTATGTTGACGGCCTGCCGCCGGAGAAGGTACGGGAGGAGCTGAATCTGACTGAATGGGGCTTCCGCAGAGCGCGTGACAGCGTGGAGCAGGCCCCGGATATGCAGAGCGTAGTGTGGCGCGAAAAGTACATTGTCGAAGAAAATTAACGCCAAAATGAAAATTCCCTCTTGATTCTCAGCGCTTGACATGCTACAATGCTATTGTCGCAAGAGATGGGTAACGGATAAAACCGTTGCCCATTTTCTATTTCAGCGGATTGGAGGGGTTGTTTGTGGCCGGAAGTGCTATTTATCTGGATATTGACATCAGCGATGCCAAGAAAACCATTGACGCCCTTCGCGCTGTGCATACCGAACACGAAATGAACCAGCTTCTCTACCGGGCATTCAAGCGAACCGGCGGGCGCGTAAAAACGATACTGCGGCAAGAGATTCCGCAGGATTACGAAGTAAAGGCAAGTTGGGTCGGCAGCCACGTCGGCAGTCCGCGAACGACCATTGGCGGCGGCGGTATGGGCGTAAGCTGTTCCATTCCCATTGACGGATCGCGCGGCTCCATCGGCGGCAGATTCAAGGCCAGCGGCGGCGCTCACGGCTGGAACGCCGCACGCGGCAAGCGTTACAAGATCAACGCCAAGATCGTGAAGGGCCAGGGCAGCACATTGCCGAGCGAAATGAGCCACCAGGGCGGGAATCCTCCGTTCCGAAATCTCGGCTCCTCTCTCGGCGGCGCAACGTTCACCAGAACCGGCAAGGATAGGTTTCCTATCGCCCGAGTGGTGGGCCTGGGCGTGCCTCAGATGCCTCTTAATCGCTCCAAGGAGGACGTACAGGAGGACATCATGGAAACCCTGATGAAGCGCCTGGAACACGAACACGCCTATCTCATCAGCAGATGCAGGTGATCGCATGGGCATTTATCTTACAAAAAAGGAGCTTGCGACGGTTGCTGGCTATACTTATCGGCGGCTGCATGACATCGACATGGGCCTGCCGGACGATGGAAAGCTATTTGTAAAAGGCGAGGGCGGTAAATACGACCTCGCCCTTTTTGTACAACGCTGGGTAAAGTATAACGTGGACAATGAAACCGGCGACGACCAGACGCTTGATGAAGTCAAGGCCCGCCATGAGATTGTCAAAACCCGAAAGACGGAGCTTGAAGTGGCCCGCCTTGAGGGAAAACTGGTTGATGTTCACGAAATCCGCAGGCTATGGGGCGGCGTCGCCAATACGGTGACGCAGAACATGCTCCGATTGCCCAGCAAAGTATCGCCGCGACTGGTGATGATGAAGGATGTGGAAATGATCGCCAGCATAATTGACGGAGAGATACGAGATACACTTACGCAAATATCCGAAACGCCGCTCCCGCTTGAGGCGGCTTCCGAAGAAACGGACGAGGAGGAAAGCGAGGAGGAATAAATGGACTTGCGGGAACTCTTGCGCTTCACCTACTCCATGTTTCGTCCGCCGAAGCCGCAGACCGTATCTGAATGGGCGGACGAAAACCGAGTGCTTACCTCAGAGAGCGCGAGTGAACCGGGTCCATGGCGCACGGATCGAGCGCCATATCAGCGCGAGATCATGGACGCATTTACCCAACCGGGCGTATACAAGATCGTGGTTATGGCTTCTGCCCAGGTGGGCAAATCTGAAATCGAGCTGAACATGCTGGGCCGAGCGATTGACAACGATCCGGGGCCGATGCTCTATGTTCAGCCGACGGACAAGGTTGCGGAGGACTATTCCAAGCGCCGAATTGCTCCGATGTTCGCCGCCTGCCCTACTCTGCGTGACAAGGTTTTCAAGGCAAAGGGGCGCGATGCCGCGAACACCATCACCATGAAAACCTTCCCCGGCGGATCACTGGCAATCATCGGCGCGAACAGTCCTTCCGATCTGGCGTCAAAGCCTGTGCGCTATATCTTTCTGGATGAGATCGACCGATTCCCGGCCAGCGCCGGAACGGAAGGTGATCCTATCGAGCTGGCGGAACGCAGAACAGAAACGTTCCGCCATAACCGCAAGATCGTCGAGACCAGCACACCGACCATAAAGGGCGCGAGCAAGATTGAGAAGGCTTACATGAAAGGCACACAGGAAGAATGGCACACGCAATGCCCGCACTGCCACCAATACAGCTATATCCACTTCAACGACATAAAGTTTGACAAGGAGAAGTTCAAAGACGAAAACGGCGAAACCAACTATACCGTGCGAAATTCCCGGTGGCAATGCCCTGTTTGCCAGCGGGAAACGCCGGAATACGAGGCGAAGCGGCTGCCTGCAAAATGGGTAGTGAAAAACGAGCGTGCGCTGCAAAACGGCGTGCGCTCTTTTCGGTTAAACGCCTTTATGTCGCCGTGGTCTGACTGGAACGACATTGCCCTGACCTTCCTGCAAGCCAAGGACGATCCCGAACTGCTCAAAGTGTTTCACAACACCATGCTTGGCGAAAGCTGGGAGCTGCGCGACCGCAGCGGCGTGCCTGAGAAACTGCACGAACGCCGGGAGCATTATAACGCAGAAGTCCCGTCCGGCGTACTGGTGCTGACCATGGGCGTTGATACGCAGGATAACCGCCTTGAGTATGAGGTGGTCGGGTGGAGCCGCGAGGAGGAATCCTGGGGTATTTCACGCGGGATCATCCCCGGTCGCCCGGATTCACCGGCGGTATGGGAGGAAATTGACAACCTTCTCGACCGCGAATGGCGGATGAAGAACGGAATGAAAATGCGCATCCTGGCAACCTTCGTCGATTCCGGCGGTCACTTTACGCAGGAGGTTTACAAAGAGTGTGCAAAGCGAGAAGGAAAGCGCGTGTGGGCTGTTAAGGGTGACGGCGGCGAAGGAAAGCCCTATGTTCGCCAGATGAAAACCAGCGCCAGAAATGCAGACAGCGCCAAGCTGATGATCGGCGTTGACAGCGGTAAAGCAGCCATCATGCACGCGACCACTGTTGAAGAAGTCGGGCCAAGGTACATGCACTTCCCTGTTGATTACCGCTGCGGCTACGATATGGAGTATTTCCGGGGTCTTTGTTCAGAAAAAATGGTGATACGGCGCGTTCGCGGCCAAAGCGTTGCATCGTGGGAAAAGACGTATGAGCGCAACGAGCCGCTTGACTGCCGCAACTACGCCCGCGCTGCGTTTCGGTTTTTCCATTGGGATTTTAACAAGCTGGAAAAAATGCTGCTTGGCGTCACCGAGGAACCGACCATGACAAAGGCACAAGCTGAGAAAAAGAAATCCCGCCGGATCATTTCCAGCGGAATCAAGGTTTGAAAGGAGACGGCTTATGGCAGCAACGAGTGCATACACCCTCGCGGAAGCGAGAGAACAGCTTGCGCTCTGGAAAGAGTGTGAAAAAGCGCTTGCCAGCGGGCAGGCAAAGGCTTACCGTGTGGGTACGCGGGAATATACGGCTTTTGACCTCGCAGAGATCGCCAAGCGAATTGAGTATTTCGCCAATGTGATTGAGGCATTGAGCGGCACGGTGCGCACCAGCAGAGTTGTGCGCGTCGTGCCGCGTGACATGTAAGGAGGGACGGCGAAGTGAAAAAACGAGAACAGCCCAATTTGGGCGAACGAGCGCTTTTTCTGTTCTCTCCCGAACGCGGCAACAAGAAATTCCTTGAACGAATTGCGCGGGAGCGGCAGGCTGACCAGAAGGAACGCAAAACCATGGCCGCCAGCGGCTACGGAAATCACGGCGCAAGCACGACCCTTAACAGCATGATCGGCTGGATCGTGGGCGGCGGCAGCGCAGAGGACGACATCGACCTTCACGGCGCTTTGCTCCGGCAACGTGCCCGCGACCTGTACGCAGGCGGCGGCCTTGCCAGAAGCGGCCCTGCAACGCTGACCACCAACGTTGTAGGCTGGGGCATTCAGCCAAAACCCAAGATCGACGGTGAGCTGCTGGGACTGAGCGACGAGGCGTGCGACGAATGGGAGCGCAATGCGCAGCGTGAATTTCAGCTTTGGGCCAACAATGTGATGTGTGACGCAGAGCGGCAGAAGAACTTCTACACCATGCAGCAGCTTGCTTTTCTCAGTCAGCTTGTGAGCGGCGATGTGTTTGTGCTTTTCGGAATGAAGGAAAACAAGCGCACGCCGTATCAGACGGTAATCCGCATTCTGGAAGCCGACCGCGTGAGCACGCCGGACAGCTCCGGCGGCGACAGCGAGAGCAAGGAAACGGACGGCGGCGGCAGGATCATTGATGGCGTGGAAATCGACCGCGACGGAACGGTGATCCGCTACCACATTGCCAACCGTCACCCGCTGATGGAAAACAGCACGCAGGAGATTGAGTGGCAGCCGATTGACGCTTTTGGCACTGATACCGGCTACCCGAATATCCTGCACATCATGGTTGTTGAGCGCCCGGAGCAGCGGCGCGGCATTCCTTTCGTTGCGGCTCAGATCGAGCAGATCAAGCAGCTCGACCGTTACCTGACAAGCGAACTTGCGGCCAATGTGGTTTCTGCCATGTTGACCGCTTTTGTTGTCAGTGCGGACGACGACGGCAAGACCGGCCTTGAGGACGCGGTGAATGAGGACGAGAAGGTTACAGACGACGATCTGAAATTGGAGCTTGCGCCCGGAGCTATCTACTCCCTGCCGCCCGGAAAGAAGATTCAGGAGATCAACCCCATTCGTGCCAACAGTGCCTTTGAGAGCTTTGTTTCCACGCTGATTACGATTATCGGCGCGGGCATGGGGATTCCCAAGGAAGTGCTGATTAAGAAGTACGAGAGCAATTACACCGCAGCACGCGGCGCATTGCTGGACTTCTGGCGCGAGGTGCGCGTGCGGCGCACGGCATTCAACAACAGCTTCAACCAGCCTGTGTACGAGGCATGGCCGAGGCGGTTGCTGCCGGTCGCATTGAGGCTCCTGGATTCTTCGACGATCCGGCCATCCGGCAGGCGTGGTGCGGCTGCATGTGGATGGGCGCAAGTATGGGCCATGTTGACCCGCTCAAGGAAGTCAAAGCCGCCACGGAGCGTATCGCCAATAACATTTCCACTCAGGAGCAGGAGGCAAGCGAGTACAACGGCAACGACTGGCTTTCCAACATCCGGCAGCGGAAAAAGGAAATGGCGGCCTTTGATGACATGAAACCGGCGGCCCC
>ENA-OROK01001424-OROK01001424.1-human-gut-metagenome-genome-assembly--contig:-NODE-1424-length-23422-cov-4.434074_pt1 | contig 23422 bp, 22 predicted proteins | sample MGYA00242127_ERZ509046 | MGnify/ENA primary metagenome ERZ509046 (study PRJEB26280, sample SAMEA2338728) | human gut metagenome | biome: human gut; feature: human-associated habitat; material: faeces... | reverse complement strand
ACGGCTGCCATTGTCTGCTTCCCCGGTATCATGTACCGTGGCGGTGCGGAGCAGAAAATCCGCAAGTATTTGGTAGATAACAACTATGTGGATGCGGTTATTCAGCTTAGCGGCGGCCTTTTCTTCGGTACGAGCATTGCAACCTGTATCATGGTGCTCAAAAAAGGCAAAAGCGATAACAAGGTTATGTTCATTGACGCTTCCAAGGAATGCATTAAGGTAACGAATAACAATAAGCTGACGCCCGAAAATATTGACCGTATCGTTGATGTTTTTGCTAAACGTGAGGATGTTGCTCATTTCAGCCATCTGGCGGACTATGCGGAAATCGCCGAGAACGATTTCAACCTTTCGGTTTCCACTTATGTGGAGCCTGAGGACACCCGTGAGAAGATTGATATCGTTAAGCTCAATGCGGAAATCGCGGAGATTGTTGCCCGTGAGCAGGTTCTGCGCAGCGAAATCGACAAGATTATTGCGGAAATTGAGGGGTAAATTGCTAGCCGTAGCTACCGAATAGAAGCTTGCTATTTAGTATAGTTGAAATATTTGGCACGCGTGCGTGCCATTTTCTGATGTTACAGAATAGAGGTAGGGTAATGGGTAAAAATTTAATGACTGATGAATATAATGCTACTCTTATTGATATTAAGAATATAATATTTCAAAGTAGAGATAAGGCATACAAAGTTATTAGTTACGCAACGCTTGATACCTATTGGAAAATCGGGAAAAGGATTTTTAAAGAAGAGCAAACATGTATTCCTTTAAAACCTGCGTCGCCCAGATGCGAAAATTGGTAGCACGATGAGAATTAACTCGATACCCTACGGAAATAATAGTATCAAGATTATAAAAAGCAACCGGCTGTTTTACACCATCAACGCGCAATTTTTGCGTGTTGTTTTCACGTTCCAATTCCTTTTCTTCAAAAACGTTAAGGTAAAGAACGTGCGGCATATGGAGAAAATTTAATTAAGATATTATCAGCAGAGCTGACTAAAGAATATGGAAAGGGATTTACGGAAAGAAACTTGAGGAATTTTAGAAAGTTTTATATACTTTTTCCGGATAAAGCAATTTGGCAGACATGTCTGCCAAATCTTAATTGGTCGCATTAGGATAAGGAAGATGGTGGTGAAACACAATGAGTAATTTGGAAGAGTTGATTGAAAGGCTATGCCCTGATGGGGTGGAATATAAAAAAATTGGCGAAATAGGAACTTTGACTAGAGGAAAACGTTTTGTGCATGCTGATGCTGTAGAAGATAATGGTATTCCCTGTATTCATTATGGAGAACTTTATACATATTATGGAGTTACAACATATGACATTAAGTCACAGGTAAAAAAAGAATTGGCTAATAAATTAAGATATGCTTCAAAAAATGATGTTGTAATTGTTGGAGCAGGAGAAAATGCTGAAGATATTGGAATAGCCGTAGCATATTTAGGAGAAAGTGAAATTGCAGTACATGATGCATGTTATATTTGGAAACATCATGAAAATCCAAAATATCTTTCTTATTGTTTAAGAACAAGAAATTATCACGAACAACTAAAAAAATATGTATCTTCAGGAAAAATATGCTCTGTGTCAGCTACAGGAATTTCTAAAATTCAACTCCCTGTACCTCCTCTGGAGGTACAACGTGAGATTGTCCGGATTCTGGACAATTTCACGTTCTTAACTACCGAGCTTGCAGCCGAGCTTGCAGCCGAGCTTGCAGCTCGGCAGAAGCAGTACGAATATTATCGGGATAAACTTCTTACTCCTAAAGCAGAGATAAAGACGGTTGAATTGGGTGAGGTTTGTACTTTTGTACGAGGACCATTCGGCAGCGCTTTGAAAAAAGAGATATTTAAACCACATGGATATGCTGTCTATGAGCAACAACACGCAATTTACCGAACTTTGGATTTTAGATATTTCATTGACAAAAAGAAATTTGATGAGCTCAAAAGGTTCTCTATTAAGCCTGGGGATATGATTGTAAGTTGTTCTGGAACAATTGGAAAGACCTTTATAATTCCAGAAGATGCCCCAGAAGGTGTAATAAACCAAGCATTACTAAAACTGACACCACACGATGAACTGAATGTGTTCTATCTCCAGTATTTCTTTGAGAACACTATTTCCAAGGAGTTAAATGGTGTAGCCAGAGGGGGAGCAATTAAAAATGTTCCATCTGTCAGTGAGCTTAAAGCAATTAAAATACCAGTCCCATCCTTGGATGTTCAAGAGCGCTTGGTTCAAGTTCTCGACAACTTCGATGCCATCTGTTCCGACCTGAACATCGGTCTTCCGGCAGAAATTGAAGCGCGTCAAAAACAGTATGAATACTATCGTGACAAGCTTTTAACCTTTAAGGAACTTAAAAAGGAGGCGTAAGCCATGCCTTATTTCAATATCGTAGCGGAAACTACGGAAAGTACGGTTATAACCGAATATGAGCCTGTGCCAAGACGCTCGGACAGCTACCAGAGCGAAGCAGAGCTGGAAAAAGAATTTATCCGTATGTTGACAGAACAGGGCTACACCTATCTGAATATCCATAAGGAAGCAGACCTTATCGCTAATTTGCGTGAACGCTTGGAAGAGCTTAACAACATTAAGTTCACGGACAGCGAATGGGAGCAGTTCTTTAATACTGCTATCGCTAATCCTAATGACAAGATTGAAGATAAGACGCAGACAATCCAGGAGGACTATGTAAAGATTCTGAAGCGTGAGGACGGCACTTCCAAGAATATCCGCCTCATCGACAAGAAGAACGTGCATAACAACCGCCTGCAGGTGCTTAATCAGTACGAGAACGGCAAGGCAGAGGGTGCGAAGTATAATAACCGCTATGATGTGACTGTGCTAGTCAACGGCCTTCCGCTGGTCCATATTGAGCTAAAGCGCAGGGGAGTGCCTATCCGCGAAGCGTTTAACCAGATTGAGCGTTACCAGCGTGATTCCTTCTGGGCGGGCTGCGGACTCTTCGAATATGTGCAGATTTTTGTTATCTCCAACGGTACGCTGACCAAGTATTACTCTAATACTACCCGTATCAATACAATCAAGGATGCAGTGAGCGGCAAGACCAAGAAGTCCAAGACCAGCAACAGCTTTGAGTTTACAAGCTACTGGGCCGATGCCAATAACAAGGTAATTCCTGATATAGTAGATTTTGCCAAAACCTTCTTTGCCAAGCACACGTTGCTTAACATCATCACCAGATACTGTATTTTCACTTCTGAAAAGATGCTGATGGTCATGCGTCCTTATCAGATTACGGCAACGGAGCGTATTCTGAACCGCATTGAGATTGCGCACAACTATAAGAAATACGGCAACGTAGCCGGAGGCGGTTTTATCTGGCATACTACCGGCAGCGGTAAGACCTTGACCAGCTTTAAGACTGCAAGGCTGGCTTCACAGCTTGATTTCGTTGATAAGGTTCTTTTTATCGTAGACCGCAAAGACCTAGACTACCAGACCATGAAGGAATATGACCGCTTCGAGAAGGGCGCTGCCAACAGCAATACCAGCACGGCGATTCTGAAAAAGCAATTAGAGAATCCTAATGCTAAAATCATTATCACTACGATACAGAAGCTTGCTAATTTTATTAAGAGAAACCAGCAGCATGATGTCTATAATAAGGAAATAGTTATCATCTTCGATGAATGCCATCGTTCTCAATTCGGTGATATGCATACCGATATTATCAAACATTTCAAGAAGTATTACCTGTTCGGCTTCACTGGTACGCCTATCTTTGCCAAAAACGCAGGCGCAAGGAAGAACGCACAGCTTATGACTACGGAGCAGGCCTTCGGTGATAAGCTCCATACCTATACCATTGTTGATGCTATCAATGACAAGAACGTACTGCCCTTCCGCGTTGATTTTATCAAGACGATGGCGCTGGAAGAGGATATCAAGGACGAAGATGTGTGGGGCATTGACCGTGAGAAGCCGATGATGGCTCCTGAACGTATTTCGCTTGTAACCAAGTATATTCTCAATAACTTTGACCGTAAGACCTACCGTGGCGACAAGACCTATGTGTTCAACGCTCTGACCAACATTAAGGATGTTGCTTCTGCAGGCCGTCAGGAGGTTGAGGAAATTAAGCGTAAGCAGCGTCTGAGCGGTTTTAACTCTATTTTCGCGGTAGCTTCTGTGCCGATGGCTAAGCTCTACTATCAGGAGTTCAAAAAGCAGATGGTGGAAGATCCTTCCAAGTCTTTAAAGATAGCAACTATTTTCAGCTATGGCGCTAATGAAGAAGAAGCTGACGGCGTTATTGATGACGAGAACTCCGAGGATACATCGGCTCTGGACCAAAATTCAAGAGATTTTCTTGAAGATGCTATTCGTGACTATAACGTCATGTTCCATACGAACTATGATACTTCCTCTGACAAGTTCCGAAACTATTATAAGGACGTATCACTGCGCATGAAGAACAAGGAGCTTGACCTGCTTATTGTCGTAAATATGTTCCTTACAGGCTTTGATGCAACTACGCTCAATACGCTCTGGGTTGACAAAAACTTAAAGATGCACGGGCTTATTCAGGCGTTCAGCCGTACAAACCGTATCCTGAATTCCATTAAGACCTACGGCAACATTGTATGCTTCCGCCGGCTACAGCCACGCATGGAAAGTGCTATTGCGCTTTTCGGAGACCGTGATGCGAGCAGCATTGTGCTTGTGCGCACCTTTAAAGAGTATTATTACGGCTGCAGGGACGATGATGGCAAGCCTGTACGTGGTTATATTGATATGATTGCTGAGCTGCAGGAAAAATATCCTGCCTCTGAGCATCAGATTATTGGCGAAAAGAACCAAAAGAACTTTATTATGCTTTTCGGTGCAGTGCTTCGTATGCGCAATCTGCTTAGCTGCTTCGATGAATTTGTCGGCAAGGAAGGCATCAGCGAGCGTGATATGCAGGATTACCTCAGTATTTACGAGGATTTACGCCAAAACTGGCCTCCTAAAGGATCGGAAGGCGAGAAAACCGACATCACCGATGATGTTGTCTTTGAGGTTGAGCTTGTAAAGCAGATTGAAGTCAATATTGACTATATCCTTATGCTGGTCAAACAGTACCATGACAGCAACTGTGAGGATAAGGAAATATTGGTTACTATCCAAAAGGCTGTTGATTCCAGTCCGACTCTGCGCAGTAAGAAAAAGCTTATTGAAGCGTTTATTGAGGATGTCAACGATAGTGACGGTAACGATATAATCGGCGACTGGAATGACTTTGTCTTTGAAAAGCGTGAAGAAGAGCTTGAGGATATCATTAAGGATGAAAAGCTGAAGCCTGAAGCTACACGCAACTTCCTTGAAAACGCATTCCAACAGGGTGAAATCAAAACTACCGGTACGGATATTGATAGTATGATGCCGCCTGTAAGCCGGTTCACTAAGAATAATAAGCGTGAAGAAAAGAAGATGGGTATTATTGACCGCCTGAAGGCTTTCTTTGAGAAGTATTTTGGTATCGGTGGCAACAGAAGCTTTTTCAGTAAGAAAGAGGAAAATTAAAATCTAATATAATCAAATTATTTCTTCCTGCGGTAAAATATAAAACTCCTGTCATAGGCTGGCAAAAGCCAACTTGCGACAGGAGTTTGTGTTTGTTGGATTCTTAAATAATTTACTTCTCTTCTTCCTCAAACTGAAAAACATATTCCACCGGCTTGCCAAACACCTTGGCGATATCCATTGCCAGCTTGAGTGAGGGATTGTATTTTCCGTTTTCAAGGTTTCCGATGGTTTCTCTTCTGACACCGACAAGCTCTGCAAGGTCACTTTGCTGCATTTTTCTTTCCTTGCGCAGTTCGTGGATTCTAGTTTTTAATACAGGCATTTTGCACCATCCTTACTATTTGCGTTCAAAGTACAGGAAATAGTACCCAAAAGATGAAAAGCTGATACCTAGTATAAGCTTTAACATGTTGTCGGCCTCAAGGGGAATACGGCAGAAAACCAAGATACATTGCAAGATGCTGGTTAAAAGAATTATTGTAAATAAAGCACGGAAACCAGCCCGATGAAGGTTATCAAGAGCACGTTCATCATCAATATCAGATTTAAGAAAAAATGTAAGTAAAAATCCGACAGCGGCTATTAAACTTAATAACGAGCTGCTAATACTTAAAAGTGTGTTGCTGGATTTGCCAAATATTGCCAAAAGAATAATGCTGACTCCATAAAAAATGCTGGCATAGCCATATTTCTGATTGAGTGTTAATCTGAAATTCTTCATTTTCAATGCCTCCGATGTGATATATTTCTAATTTATGCTGAAATAATATCACATAATTTGCTCGTAGTCAAGAAAAATGTGAGAAATATATCACTTGGGGATGTTTGGACTAACATGCAGGATTTTCGTATATTCTGATGAAGTAACGATTTTACTGTCCTGGTAACTGCAAAAACTCTTAAAAACATAAAGTTTCTGCATTTCAAAGCATGAAGTGCATCATGAATCAAAAAAACTGAACATTTATAGGGGGAAGAATACCCCCCATCCCCTCCACACTTAATTCACAATAGTTTTATATTTTCTTTTAGTAACCTATGCTATAATATGCTTAGAAAGTGTAAGCGAGGTGATTATCATGCGTAAATTTACAGCCTTACTATTAGCTGCCTTAGTGCTTGTAGGCGCCAACACAGCTCTTGCTGATAAAACCATAACCTTAGATAAGGATACCAAGCTGGTGCCGCAGGGCTGGACGGTAGCGGACGATATCAAGTTCAAGAAGAATACTGTTGTAAAGCTCAACGATGACGGTCAGGTTATCGAGGGCGTGCTGGCAAGCGCCACCTATCTGCGTCCTGCAGGATGGAAGAGCCTGGCGAGCAATTACTATTATGTGGAGCGGAGTGCGCCGTTCTTCCCGCCGCGCTTCTTCTACCATCCGTATCGCCCGGGGCTGGTGATTCCTGCCGACGGTCATGTGCGCTACATGGGCAATAAGTCCGTGACCTTTGCCAAGGACGGCACTGTGCTCAGCGGTGTGATTGATAATGACGTTATCCTGCAGCTGAGCGATAACGGCTACGGCTTTGTGCGCTTTAAAAATGACAATCTGCTGACCTTTGATGCAGATGGCAGGGTTATAAGCGGTACTCTGGCGGAGGCAACGAAGCTGCGCGCTCTCGGCTGGCAGCACAACCTGCAGGATGAAAGCGCCGGTTTTATTGAATTCAAGAGCGGCACAGGCATCAGCTTTGATGCGACTGGCCTTGTAACAAACGGCTCGCTGAACAAGAAAACTTTGTGGCATAATGCTGACGGCAGCACGAAGGCGCTGGAGGCTAAAGCACCGGTTGCCTTTACTGCGGACGGAGCAGAGCAGGGTTAACAAAAATATATAATACCGTACAGGCTTCTGTGGCTATGACGCTGAGGTCTGCACGGTATTTTTTATACGTGGGTATGCCTAAGAATAAAATAGATTTTTTGACATAAGCGTTTGTAACAGGCGCGAAGTGTAGCCGTAAAAGCAATACTGTACAATTATGGAGTAATGAGGTATACTATATGTAGTGCGAAAGCAATATTATTATGAATTGAAAAAATTTTCTTTAAGGAGGAAACAGCATGGAAGAAACAAGACCCTTTGTAAGCTGGGACTTAGTCCACGATTTTATGGTAGACGTATTTGTTAAATACGGCGTTCCCGAAGAGGATGCACGCATTTGTACAGATGTTCTGCTGGAAAGCGACAGACGCGGTATTGAAAGCCACGGCTGCAACCGCTTCAAGCCTATTTACCTGGATCGTATTAAAAACGGCACCCTGCTGCCGAAAACCGAAATTGAAATTGTCAAGGATACTCCTTGTACTGTAGTTATGGATGCTCATAACGGCATGGGCATGGTTGCTTCCCATAAGATGATGGAAATGCTGATTGAAAAGGCTTCCAAGTACGGTATGGCCGGCGGCACCATCTTTAATTCTACTCACTACGGCATTGCAGGCTACTGGACCACTATGGCTGAAAAGGCAGGCATGATCGGTATTTCCGGTACCAACGCAAGACCTTCCGTAGCTCCTACCTTCGGCGTTGAGCCGATGATGGGCACCAACCCGCTAACCTTTACTATGCCTACCGATGAGGAGTTCCCGTTCAACTTTGACTGCGCAACCAGCATCATCCAAAACGGTAAGATTGAGTTCTATGCAAGACAGGGCAAGGATACTCCGGCCGGTCTGGTAGTTGCTAAGGACGGCGGTACTATGACCGAATCCGCTACCATCCTGAAGGAAATGCGTGCAGGCAACGTTGCTCTGCTGCCGTTGGGCGGTTTGGGCGAAGAAACCGGCGGCTACAAGGGCTACGGCTTCACTACTATCGTAGAGATTCTGTCCTCCGCACTGGCAGGCGGTCCTTTCATGAAGGCACTGTCCGGTAAGGATGAAAACGGCAACAACGCTATGTATCATCTGGGTCACTTCTTCTTCGTTATCAACCCTGCATTCTTCATGGGCGTTGACACCTTCAAGAAAACTGCCGGCGATATCTGCCGCGGTCTGCGCAATTCCACCAAGGCTCCCGGTCAGGAACGCATCTATACTGCCGGCGAGAAGGAATATATGGCTTGGCTGGATAGAAAAGACAAGGGTGTACCGGTTGGCGAATCCATTCAGAAGGAATTCATTCAGCTCAGAGATGAGCTGGGCCTGACTCAGTACAAATTCCCGTTTGAAAAATAATAAGCTATAACAAAAGCCTGGGCGTTTGCTCAGGCTTTTTACGTTTGGGGAGATGTTGTTAAAGAGGAATAAGCATATTATTATTTTATTGACAAAGCCGTACGGCTTGATTTTTACTATTACAGTAAATTTATAGCAGTACGGCTTGTTTTTAGTCTTTATTCTTGATGAAGATGAAGATCAGTCCGCTGATACCCATCAGCAACGGATAGAAGCAGTAGGGGATGATGGCGAAGGGGGTAAGTCCAGTGAGGCTTGCCGCAGCCAAAAGCTGTGCGCCGTAGGGGATAAGTCCCTGGCCCATGGAGCTGAACATATCCAGCAGAGAGGCGCTGCGGCGAGGAGTTACGTCAAACTCTTCACTGATATCTTTGGCAATAGGACCTGCCATAACAATCGCAACAGTGTTGTTTGCGGTGCAGATATCAACAAGCAGAGCGAGAGCTGCAATACCCAGCTCACCGCCTTTGGTGCTGCTGATGCGGCTCTTGATGAAGTTCAGTACGAAATCAATACCGCCGTATTCCTTAATCAGGGTAATGATGCAGGCCACGATGATAGAAATAACGGTGATGTCATACATAGACATAATGCCGTTGCCAACGTGGGTGAACATTTTGGTAGCAGTAAACATGCCTGTTCCGAGGCCTACCAGCATACTGAGCACAGTACCGATAATAAGAATTACGAAAACGTTGACACCGCTTACAGCACCGATTAATACGAACAGATAGGGAAGAACCTTAATCAGACTGTAGTCGAGGTTACCGTTGACCTGATATTCGTTGGTGTTGCCCAAGAAGTAGAACAGACCAAGAGTGATGATTGCTGCCGGCAGGACGATTTTAAAGTTTTCATGGAACTTGTCGCGCATATCACAGCCCTGAGTTTTGACAGCAGCAATGGTTGTATCAGAAATAATAGAAAGGTTGTCACCGAACATAGCACCGCAGACTACGGCACCGGCGCAGATAGCCATCGGGAAGCCGGTTTTATCGCTGATGCCTGCAGCAATCGGAGCAAGTGCGGTAATAGTGCCTACGGAAGTACCCATAGAAATGGAAATAAAGCAACCGATAGCGAAAAGGCCTGCAACCGCCATGTTGCCCGGCAGAATGGAAAGGCCGAGGTTGACGGTGCTTTCTACACCGCCGGCAGCGCGGACAGCGCCGGAAAAGGCACCTGCGGCAAGGAAGATGAGGCACATGGTGAGAATGTTTTCATCACCTACGCCGGTAGAAGCAAGGCGCAGCTTCTGCACAAAGCTGAGCTTTTTGTTTTGCAGGAAAGCTATGATTAAAGCAATTAAAAAGCCTACAATCGCAGGCATGCTGTAAAAATCCTCGGTAATCAGGCCTGAGCCTATAAAAAACAGCAGAAAGACTGCGATAGGCAGCAGAGCGATGGCACGCCCTTTGGAATGGTTGTTGGTCATAAACAGAATCTCCTTTTATATAATTTTCAGCTTTTTCTATTATATCAATTAAATTTTTAGTATGCAAGGAAGATTGATGAAGGATTGCTAAAAGAATAAAAACAAAAAGCTCCGAACTCCTAAAAGTTCGAAGCTTTAACTTCTTGGCTCCCCGAGTAGGACTCGAACCTACGACGCCCTGATTAACAGTCAGGTGTTCTACCGGCTGAACTATCGGGGAATATTTTGTGATGTTTTGTGTTGCTCAACATCACGAGTGTTATTATACTAAGTCCACACGCATTTGTCAACACTTTTTTGAACTTTTTTATGATTTTTTCAGAAAAAGTTTTTCAAAGTCGTCAAGCCGATTTGTTTAAGCAACTAAAACCGCTCAACCATGCGTGTTTCAGGCTTTTACCTTAACTACGATTTTTTGTACGTTGCTGGCGATTTTTTCTACAGAACAATTAGGTCTGTGTAATTCCCACGGGAAAAAAATTGCAAAATCACCGGAATTTAATACTGCGCAATTCTTCTCCTGCGGATCAGCGTAAAAAATTACGTCCTCTTTTTCTGCTTTATTTTCTGTTTCTACACAATCAGCTGTCAGCGGTGTATACCAAATTGTTTCCTCACCGCGAGCAACAAACTGTACATCAATATAATCGTTGTGCTTTTCCGGACGACGTTCAGCCTTGGGCTCGGTATCATATGTATTTACACGGGCGAAAACATTACGTCCGTCAATTTCATATTCACCGTTTTCTACCTTGCTGAAGTCAGTCGCAGCAACGTAAGCCAATGCTTTTTGCAAACTCTTGCTTACATACGGCAGCAGCTTTTCAATATCTTTTTTATTTCCTTGCAGCATAATTATTTTCCTCCTCTATCGTTGACGAAAGCATTGTTGATTGTTATAATATATGTAGGTTGGTCTGACGATTGAGCCCGTCAGCTCTTCCCAATTAATTCTTTAAGTTAAGAAAAGGCTGGCTTGCTTTAGTCGGTCTTTTTCTTTTTATGTAATGTTACTTACATGCCAAGATAATGGTCGCAACAAGAATGCCGAAAGCAATCATAAGACTTAAGGCTTCGTACACTCGCATAGCTTCCACCTCCCTTGAGGGGCAGCCAACGTTCGTCAGACCATTATCATTATACCAAAACTAAACTAATAAAGCGAGGTTTTTATGAGCTACTTAAACGTCACCAATGTTTCCCACTCCTTTGGCGGCCGCCAAATTTTAGAAAACGTTTCCTTTAAGCTTCTGCGCGGTGAGCACGTCGGTCTTGTCGGCGCTAACGGCGAAGGCAAATCCACCTTTTTGAATATCGTAACCGGTCACGTACTGCCTGACGAAGGCAAGGTTGAATGGCCCGGTAAGGTTACCGTCGGTTATCTGGACCAGCAAAGCACCCTGGAAAAGGGCATGACTATCCGCGAAGTTCTGCGCACTGCTTTCGACGGCATGTACGCTATGGAGCAGCAAATGCTGGAGCTGTACGATAAAATGGGCGATGCTTCTCCCGAAGAGCTTGATAAAATGATGAATACAGTCGGTGAAATCCAGTCTGAGCTGGAGCACAACGGTTTCTATTCCTTAGACAGCAAAATCGAAGAGTTCGCCAACGGCCTCGGTCTTGGCAGCATCGGTCTTGATAAAGACGTCAGCGAGCTTTCCGGCGGTCAGCGCAGCAAGGTTCTGCTTACTAAGCTGCTGCTGCAAAACTCCCAAATTCTGCTGCTGGACGAGCCTACCAACTATCTGGACGTTGAACATATCGAATGGCTTACCAAATTCCTGCAGAACTATGAGCACGCCTTTATTCTGATTTCCCATGACATTCCCTTCCTCAATAAAGTTGTCAATGTTATCTATCATCTGGAAAACTGCGAGCTTACCCGTTACAGCGGTGACTACGACAAATTCCAGGAAATGTATGCCATCTATCAATCCCAGAAGGCTGCAGCCTATGAACGCCAACAGCAGGAGGTTGCTAAGCTGGAGGACTTCATCGCCCGTAACAAAGCACGTGTTGCTACCACTAATATGGCAAAAAGCCGCCAACGCAAGCTGGATAAGATGGAAATGATTGAAAAACCGCGTGAAAAGCTGAAACCAACCTTCAAATTCACCGAAGCACGCACTCCCAGCCGCTTCATCGTAGAAGCCAAGGATTTGGTGCTTGGCTACGACAGCCCGCTCACCCGTCCTGTTACCTTTAATCTGGAACGCGGTCAGAAAATTGCTATCCGCGGTGTCAACGGCTTAGGTAAAACCACCCTGCTGAAAACTATTTTAGGCATCATTCCGCCTGTCAGCGGCAAAGTCGAGCTGGGTGAATTCCTGGAGCCCGGCTATTTTGAGCAGGAGGAACGCGAAAAGAACGAGAATACTGCTCTCGATGATGTCTGGAACGAATATCCCGGCCTGACCAACTACGAGGTGCGTGCAGCACTCGCAGGCTGCGGTCTGACTAATGAGCACATCACCAGTAAGGTTTTCGTACTCAGCGGCGGTGAGGCTGCCAAGGTGCGTCTGTGCAAGCTGATGCTGAAGGATGTCAACTGGCTGGTACTGGACGAACCTACCAACCATCTTGACGTTGACGCTAAAGACGAGCTGAAACGCGCACTGAAAGAATTCAAAGGCAGCGTTCTGCTTGTTTCCCACGAACCGGAATTCTACGAGGACTGGGTAGATAAAGTTTGGAACATCGAAGACTGGACCACTAAGATTATTTAATATTGTAAGCATAAGATACAAAAGCGTTCTGCCGTAATTTTGCGGCAGAACGCTTTTTACTTGCAGCAGCTTTTTCAGCGTACACGCTTCTTAAAAATCTTAAATAAATCCGGTTTTTCCTCAGACATAAATTCGTACCCTGGCGCCAAAAGTGCAGCACGCTCGCGTGCTGCTTCCAGATCATGGAACACATCCCATTTGGAAGCCACCAGCTGCTTGCCGTACTGACGCAGCAAATACGCCGGATGGTAGGTAGCAATGCAATCAAAGCCCTGCTCCGTGCGGAACCACATGCCGCGGTCGCGCGTAATGCGCATATCGGGACGTCCCAACCAATGCAGCGCCACGCTGCCCAAGGCCACGATTACCTTAGGCTGAATAATCTCCAGCTCACGCTGCAGCCACTGCTTAGCGCAAAAATCTGCTTCGGCAATATCCGGTGTACGGTTATTCTTCGGTCTACATTTGATCACGTTCGTAGTCAATACTCTGTCACGCGTCATCTTGGCTGCCCACAGAGCCTTGTCCAGTAATTGTCCGGACGGCCCGATTAAAGGACAGCCGTAATCATCCTCGACCTGGCCGGGGCCCTCTCCTACAAAAACAATCGGGCTTTCGGGATTACCATACCAGCCAACAGGTGCAATAGCATCCTGACGTAAGGGGCAGGCTTGACAGTTTGCCAGCTCGCCCTCCAATTCACTTAAATCCATACTCTCATCCTCCACTATTTTAACGTTCTAATATCCCAAGTGAGCTTCATGCTGCGTTACAATAAACGGCAGCTGCTCGCACAAGGCTTCACGTGCCTGCCATAGGTTCTCACCCGCAGCCTGGATATTGCCGACAGCCGGCGATACCTTGCGGCCGAAAGCGCCAAGCGTCAGCATGCGACCATTTTTATCAAACAACCCTTGCTCCAGCGTCAGATACCAATAGCCCTCCTTCGGAGCCTGATTACCTTCTACTCCGCAGACGAGCATATATTCTGCACCGGCATCCCTGCTGAGCTTCAGTAAATCCTGCGTTGTATAAGCATCCTTTGGCAAATTGCGTTCCATAATAATATAGCTTGGCAGCATTTTGCGATATTCGTCAAGCACAAAACGCTTGATATCAGTTACATAGGCCAGTTTTTTCAAGCTGTCGGAAGTATTTACCCAAACCGCAACCACCGGCTGCTTCGTAATTTTTCTATCCGTAACAGGCTCCAATCTTCCCATGCTTATCTCTTTGTCACGCTCTTTATAGTATTCGCTGAGGCTGTAATCAAAATACATAGCCATAGCATGCTGCAGATTGCTGATTTTATTGGAAAGACTGTACTTCACAGGCTCGCCGAACTGCTTATAGCCGCCGAAAAACGTCTGCAGGCTGCCGGGAACAGGATCCGCTGTGTTACTGATACGCACAAGCTTAATCTTATTACCGTACTGCTCTGCAAATACGCTGTTGCCAACTGCCGGAGCGCCAAAGGTTATAACAACAAACTTTTCCTTAGGCATTCCCAGGCTCGCTAAACGCTCGCCCAACAGTGTTGCTGCCGCTCCGCCAAGGCTGTGACCTGTAAGCACTAGATAAGCATCAGGATCCTCGCTTACGCGCTTGAAAAGGCCCCTCAGCTTGCCATTCTCATCAACTACGCCGCTGCGCAGCACAGCATCCACATAGCTGTTAAAGCCTGCATGCACTGCCGCGCCATCCTTAGGCACAGGCTGCGCTGCCAGCTCCTGCATCTCCCTTAAGGTCGAACCGCCGTAATTAACCTTCTTGGTTGCAAGATTAATCTTCCAATCACTCTTGCTGGCGCTGCCGCGGAAGGTCACCAGATAAATTTGCTTATTAACTTGCGGAAAATAATTTTTGGCTACAGCATAATTCAGCTCCACCTTGCCGTCATTTCCCTGCTGGCTTTCAATCTGCCAGCCATAGCTGCGCAGATAATCAAACTCCTGGGAAGTATGCGGCAGATAAACACCCAGACATGATGCTGCCGCAATTGTTGTAAAATAACTCTGCATGTAGGCAGAGCTTACCGGATTAGGTGACGCTGCATATGTCATCGTACCCAAGCCGAAAAACAGACATACAATTGTAAGTAAACGCATAAGCTTAAGCATGCTGCACCTCCTTGTAACATACCATTGCTATTATTATAACACAAAAGCCCGAACCTCTTGAAGAGATTCGGACTTTTGCTTTATATATACTGTTATATGTTTGCCTTACAATTATTCTCCAAGGCCTTGGACAAATTCATCCACGCCTTTACCGGGAGCAACCATCGGTACTACCATATCCTTAGGATTGATATCAACCTCAATTACATAGGTATGGTCCTTATCTAAACCACGCTTTACAGCAGCAGCAAAATCTTCCGGTGTTGTGACATGCTCGCCTTCCAAACCGAAGGCTTCCGCATATTTCACAAAGTCAACATAGCCCGGGCATTCGCAAGCCATAAAACGCTTATTGAACTGTACAGTCTGCAGCTGACGTATCATACCCAAGCCGCTGTTATTGAAAACAACGGAAACTACAGGAACATTGTTGCTTGCTAATGTAAACAGCTCACTGCCTGTCATTTTATAGCCGCCGTCACCGCTGATACAAATAACCTTTTTATCCGGACAGGCAAATTTTGCACCCATAGCGGCAGGCAGACCAAACCCCATTGTTCCCAGTCCGCCGCTGGTAATCAGCTGACGTGCATATTCCACCTTCAAATGTTGTGCCGTAAACATCTGATGCTGACCTACATCAGTAGCAACAAAATAATCCTTACCCTTTAAGAGCGGGTTCAGCGCTTCAATAAAAAGCGGCGCAGTATTATTTCCATAATCCTCATCCATGCTCGGCCAGGTCATAATTGTATCCCACCATGCTTTTATATCATGAGATTTACAGCCCTTATCGAGCATTTTCAGGATAGTGCGCATATCACCGGCAATATCAATGCTGCTCTCTATATTCTTGTTTAATTCAGCAGGATCAATATCAATATGGATAATCGTTTTATGCGCGCTGTATTTATCACGGTCACCGGTTACACGGTCATTAAAGCGTGTACCAACTGCCAGCACTACATCAGCGTTAGCGATAGCACGGTTCGCACGTTCGTGTCCGTGCAGGCCGCTCATGCCCAAAAACTGCTCGCGATAGGAGCTGATGCAACCCAAGCCCATCAGTGTACTGGCTACAGGCAAATGCATTTTTTCGCAAAGATGCACAGCTTCGTATTCCGCACCGGAGATAGCTACACCGCCGCCAACAAGCATCACGGGACGTTCAGCCTTGTTCAGCGCAGCTACAGCTGCAGCAACAAGTTCCTTTTGCGGCATAGCAACTGGCAGCTCGCGCAGCTTGCTCGCATGATATTCCATCATGCTCGTCTGCACATCATGCGCTACATCTACAAGTACAGGGCCCGGACGACCGCTTTTCGCCATCTGAAAAGCCAGGCGCATGGTCTGTGCCAATTCTTCCGGCTTATTGACCAGAAAATTTTGCTTGGTAATCGGCATAGTAATACCGGTAATATCTACCTCCTGGAATGCATCATGACCGATCATGCTGCTTTTTACCTGTCCGGTAATAGCCACTACAGGAATAGAATCAAGAAATGCATTCGCCAGACCTGTTACGAGATTCGTCGCACCGGGACCGGAGGTAGCACAGCACACGCCAACCTTGCCGCTGGCACGTGCATAGCCATCAGCAGCGTGTGCTGCTCCCTGTTCATGCGCTGTCAGTACATGCTTAATATTTTTTACATCACGCAGCGCGTTGTAAAACGGCAGTATAGCACCACCGGGATAACCAAAAATTGTAGAAACGCCTTCTTCCTCAAGGCATTTCACCATAACTTCCGCACCAGTAAGCTGCATAGTGTTATACTCCTTTCTTACGCTTCTTCGGCATGAGGCCATTCATAGCGTGATTCTTTAACTTCCAATGCTTCATCGCCACGTTCTAAAGCAACGATTCCAGTCTGCACCATTTCGACAATACCATAACGGCGCAGAGCATTTGCAAAGGCACACAGCTTGCCTTCATCACCTGTGTTGACAAAGGTCATGCTGTTGCCAGTAACATCAATAGCATGGGAACGGAAGGCTGTTGCTAATTGCAGCACCTCCATTTGCTTTTCGCCGGCGTGTACCTTGACCAGCAGCATACTGCGCAGTGCGCTCGTTTCACGACGCAGCACCTTAATGCGTTCTACCTCGCTAAGCTTAGCCAACTGCTTGCAGACCTGCTCGATTGTCAGCTCGTCCGCATCCAGTACGATGGTCATACGTGCATATTCCGGATCCTGCGTACTGCCGCTGGTTAAGCTGTCAATATTATAGCCACGGCGGGAAATCAGTCCCGTAACCCTCATTAACACACCAGGACGATTGTGTGCGACAATAGATAATATCTGTTTCATTTCTTTTCTCCTGAATCTGATAAATCCACAGCTATTTTATCTTTATTTAATAAATTTAACGTGTGGAATAATCTCGTTATATACTTCTTCCTTGCGTTGGTTATAGATTACTTTTTGCTCTTCAAAAAAGTTTCTGCCATAGCTGTCGATAGAAACAATCAGCGGGCCAAACATTTTTACATGGCAGCTCCACAGAGTTTCCGGCATACCCAGCTCACGCCAGTTTGCGTCAACGATTTCCTGTACCTCAGTTGCTGCCACAACAGCGTTGCCTGCGGGGAATACACAGTGAATAGCGCCAAAGTTTTTGCACGCATATTCAGTGTTGGGGCCCATGCCGCCTTTGCCGACGATAACGCGGACACCGGTTTTTTCAACGAACTCTTTCTCAAATTTTTCCATGCGCATGCTGGTGGTAGGACCAACAGATACCATTTCAAATTTGTCATCGCCCAAGGGACGAATAATCGGACCGGCGTGCAGAATTGCTTTATCCTTAACATCAACAGGCAGCTCACGGCCATATTCTACGACACGGCGATGTGCAACGTCACGACAGGTAGTAATGTCACCGTTCAGATAAACAATGTCGCCGATATTAATATTTTTTAAATCTTCTGCGCTTACAGGAGTAGTCAAAACCTTTTTGCCATCAATTACTTCGTACATTATAAAGTCACCCCGCTATGAGAAAGAATTTTGTAGTTTAAGTTTTTGTCGAATACGATATGGCCGCGACGATGAGACCAGCAGCCAACGTTTACAGCAACACCGATTACAGACGGATGACGTGCAGAATTTTCTACGTTCACGCCCATAACGGAATATTTGCCGCCCAGGCCTTGAGGACCAAGGCCGATTTTATTGATGCCATCCTCCAGCAACTGCTCCAAAAGTGCAGCGTTCTTGTTCGGGTTATGGCTGCCAATCGGACGCATCAGCGCTTTCTTTGCATGCAGAGCAGCTACTTCTACAGAAGTGCCGACGCCAACGCCTACCAGAAGCGGCGGGCAGGCATTCAGGCCATAGGAGGTCATAACGTCCAGCACGAATCTGGTTACGCCTTCATAACCGGCACCGGGCATCAGCACCATTGCTTTACCGGGCAGGCTGCAGCCGCCGCCGGCCATATAAGTGTACAGATCCAGCTCATCGCTGTTCGGCACAATCTCCCAAAAAAGAGTAGGAGTACCGGTACCGACATTTTTGCCGGTATTGTATTCATCAAAGGTTTCTACACTGTTATGACGCAGCGGAGCTTGCTGAGTTGCACGGATAACAGCTTCCTTCAGCAGTACCTCCAGCTCGTTAATCAGCGGGAAATTGGTGCCGCATCTTACTACAAATTGCATAACGCCGGTATCCTGGCAGCTAGGACGGTTCAGCTCCTTCGCCAGCTTCTGGTTCAGCTTCATGGTCTGGTAAATAGTTTTAGACAGCGGGCTGTCTTCCTTTTCTGCCAGCTCATCCAGCTTAGCGATAACATCGTCAGGTAAAACCTTAGCGGTGTGCGCTACAAAATGTGCTACATAGTTTGTTAATTGTTCAACTTGTTCTTGCTTATCCATTTTTACCCTCCATACGCAGCATCGGCTGCAAATTTATTATTTATTGCCTGCTTTCTCCACACTCTCAATTTCCTCCTTGGAAACATCAGTAAGAGTAAGCTTTTGAAAAAACCTTGTTTTAGGAATCAGGAAGTTAAAGCCTTCGGTTCTGCCCATATAAGCCTTGCCCTCCTGCAGGGAGCAGTCAAAAACATGACCGCCCATAGTTCTGTCATCAGAAATAAAATGCACATGCCAGCCTGCAACATTCAAGCCATCCATATATTGCGGAAAATATACGCAAACGAGGCTGCCGCTGACATTTTTAAATTCAAACTCACGCTGATCTGTTTCCAAAACCTTAGCAAATGTTTTATAAGGTTCGCTATGCTGCTTCTTTTCAGAACGCGCGTAAATTTCGTTAAAATACCCATCTATACGGCAAGCGTAGATATTGTTCTCACCATGAGCTTTGCCAACCTCGTCCAGCTTAGCCAAAAGGCCGCTCATATCAGCGATGTTCTTTAAGTCAAACGTAAGCTCCTTATTGAGATACGTCACAGAAGCAAAAGGCGTCGCAGCGTCTGCAGCAGCAATCTCTACTGTACCATCTGCTTTTGCCCGATAACAAATACCATCGAGTACAATCATTTCACCGTCAACCGCTTCAAAGGTACCTAAGCCTATATCGCCGTTGGCAAGCAGCTCTTCAATTGTTGCATTGCCATAAAAATCGCCCTTAGCCAAAGCCTGCAGGGTTGATACCTGATACATAAAAGCCATCCTCTGACCTCCTTATGCTTTTTATCTATTCAAGACTTTCCTGTAGTCGTGCTCTAAATCACGTACATCACAATGGCTGTATGTAGTTATATTGCACTTCAGCAGCAGTCTTTCTTGACCTGCCTTTACTATAGCATCAATCTAGTGTATAATCAATTTTATAGAATTAATGTTTCTATAAAGGAGATTTATAGTATGGAGTTAGAAAAAAAGTACATCTACCAGGTCTACCAATGCGGCAGTTTTTCTAAAGCTGCAGAAGCATTATTCATTACTCAGCCTGCACTGAGCATAGCCATCAAAAAAGTCGAGCAGGAAATAGGTGCTGCCATTTTCAACCGTAGCCAAAGGCCACTCACTCTCACGAGCATAGGCGAACTGTATCTGCAGCATATCAAAAAGGAAATGCTGCTGGAGCAGCAGCTCAAGCAGCAGATTGATGATATTCATGGTTTAAAAAGCGGTGATCTGAAAATCGGCGGCACGCATTATATGAATGCTTATCTCCTGCCGTCATACATTGCCCAATTCAACACCCTCTACCCCAACATCAACATCACAATGGCCGAAACAAGCTCGGATATGCTCATTGAAATGCTCAAAAATAACGAGCTTGATTTCACCTTCAGCTGTGATGAAGACGTAGTGCAAGAGTTTGACAGCTATCCCACTTTTTCCGATCATATCCTGCTCGCTGTTCCGCAAGCCTTCGCGCTCAGCGATAAATTGCTAGAGGAAAGCTTGAGCGCAATAGAAGTCAGACACGGCATCCACCTGTCGGAAAAATGTCCCAGTGTTGACTTACAGCAATTCACAGATTACAGTTTCATCCGTATTGACGCACATGTCAACCTTGGCATGCGTACGCTAAAAATGTTTGAAGAAGCAGAAATTCTGCCACGCATAAAGGTCAAGGTGCCGCAGCTCGTCACAGCCTTCCAGCTGGCGGAGCATGGCATCGGCGCCACTTTTATCAGCGACAAGCTGGTAACCGGCAACGAAACCGCTCTGCGCTTTTTCAAGCTGCAATCCAAGCAGGCAGAAAGAAAATATTCTCTGCTTTTACCGCATAATGTTTACGTTCCTAACGCAGTCATCGAATTCATCAAGCTTTTCCATCAATGACATTAGATGAAGAAAAATACAGCAGCTGAGGGTTTTCCCTTCAGCTGCTTTTCTTCGCGCTTAATTATAAATCAAATTTATATGCTTATTAATTCCATAAAATTGATTTATCTTATTATCCGTGGTATATTTTAGTCAGTTCAAAAAACAGCTGCAAACAAGCATAAAGAAATATATACAACAGCTGTTATCCATACAATTTTTAAAAAATATGTTTCATTTTACGGAGGGATTTTACTATGAATAATGCAAAACAATACTTCAGAATCGAGCCTTGGAAAAGCGTTCGCGCTTTAAAACTCCAGCTGCTTGGTCTGAGCGACTAATTAACATCAACAAAAAACATATTTGAACTTACGGAGGCAACTACCATGAATAATGCAAAACAATACTTCAGAATTGAGCCCTGGAAAAGCGTTCGCGCTTTAAAACTTCAGCTGCTTGGTCTGAACGACTAATTAACATCAACGAAAAACATTTGAACTTACGGAGGTAACTATCATGAGCAATGTAAAAGATTTCATCAGAATTGAACCCTGGACAAGCGTACGTACCCTGAAAGTAAATCTGCTTGCTTCGGCAATGCATCGCAACTAACCGGAGGCAAGAGTATGGCAAACAAACCTGTAAAAATCGTAGAAACCGTCCTGCGTGACGGCCACCAATCCATCGCAGCAACACGTATGCGTATCGTTGATATGCTGCCCGTGTTGGAGAAAATTGATAACGCCGGTTACCATGCCGTTGAAGCCTGGGGCGGCGCAACCTTTGATTCCTGCCTGCGCTTCCTGCATGAAGATCCGTGGCAGCGCCTGCGTCTGTTAAAGAAGAATCTGCCACACACTCCGATTCAAATGCTATTGCGTGGTCAGAACGTTCTTGGCTACACCAATTTAGCCGACGACGTTGTTTCTGAATTTGTTAAACGTTCTGTAGATAACGGTGTATCCATCATCCGCATTTTCGACGCACTCAACGATACCCGTAACCTGGAAACAGCTATGCGCGCCACCAAAGAAGCTGGCGGACATGCTCAAGGCTGTATCGTTTATACTATCAGCCCTTACCATAAAGATGAAAATTTTGTGCAGCTTGGCAAAGAACTGGTACAGATGGGTGCCGACTCCATCTGCATTAAGGATATGGCAGGACTTTTACGTCCCTATGATGCTTATAACCTGGTTAAAGCATTGAAGGCTGAAATTAATGTGCCGATTGATTTACATACTCACTTTACCAGCGGTATGGGTGATATGACTTATCTGAAGGCTATCGAAGCAGGCGTAGATATTGTCGATACAGCGCTCTCACCCTTCGCCTGCTCTACCAGCCAACCATGTACCGAATCTTTGGTAGCAACATTACAAGGCACAGAATACGACACCGGCATTGACCTGCCGCTTCTGCATGATTTGGCAGATTACTTCAAAGGTGTCAAAAAGGATTTGGTAGATGATTTCAACCTGAACACCAACATTCCTATCGATCCGAAAGTACTTACCTTCCAAATCCCCGGTGGTATGCTTTCTAATCTGCTCAACCAGATGAAAGAAATGGGCGTTGCCGATAAATATCCGCAGCTTTTGGAAGAAATGCCCCGTGTACGCGCAGAGCTTGGCTATCCGCCGCTGGTAACACCTACCAGTCAGATTGTGGGCACCATGGCAGTACTGAACGTAGCCTTGGGCCGCTATAAGATGATTCCCCGCGAGGTTAAGGATTTAGTTTTGGGTAAATACGGTCGCACACCCGCACCTATCGACCCTGAGGTTAAACGTCTAGCCATCGGCAATGCCGAGCCTATTACCTGCCGTCCGGCAGATTTAATCGAACCTCAGCTGGAAAAATTCCGAGCTCGTCTGGCTGAAGACGGTTATCCTAACGCCAGCATGGAAGACCTGCTGAGCTATATTTCTTTCCCGGAAGTAGCAAAAGCATTCTTCGGTCACAACAGATAAGCACAGCTCAACTCATATTTCTCTCACTAAAAGTCATCCATAAACTCCTACCTTTAATTTAAATATTGCAAACGGACAAAGAGCAAGAAAATCCCGAACCTCTTGAAGAGATTCGGGATTTTCTATATTTGAGACAAACTCAGACGTTTTATTGAATTTTTTCAAACTCGCCGTTGTAACGGGCATTTTCCTTCTCATAGGCTGCAGGATCCGCATAGCGGTTAACATTGCTGTTCAGCGTGCAAGCCTCTTTGATGCAGTCATTAACAGCATTTTTGGTGTTGATGCGCGGATCATCTTCACTGGCAATAACATAACCTGCCACACGCAGCATGCTGCTGTCATATTCTTTGATACCATAATCATAGCTGAAAAGCTTACCGTCTACAACAGTGCTTTCCTTCAACGCAACCTTAACAGTACTGTATTTGCCAACCAGCTTTTCACCGCTGCCAACACCGGCCAGGTCAAGCTTCACAACAATCGGCACCCAGTTAGGACGAGTAACCAGTGATACATCGGCAGCAGTCAGTTCCTTATCCGGAGCAGCTTGCTTAATCATCTGTACAGGGAAACGCTTACCGTAATTTGCCATGAGGAAGGCTTCAAATTCCATCTTACCTTATATAATGTATTTAGGTTGATAAAGGTAACCTATAACCCTTATTGACTGTA
>ENA-OROK01001411-OROK01001411.1-human-gut-metagenome-genome-assembly--contig:-NODE-1411-length-23563-cov-4.606347_pt1 | contig 23563 bp, 10 predicted proteins | sample MGYA00242127_ERZ509046 | MGnify/ENA primary metagenome ERZ509046 (study PRJEB26280, sample SAMEA2338728) | human gut metagenome | biome: human gut; feature: human-associated habitat; material: faeces... | reverse complement strand
TGCCATTTTTTAACCTCCTAATATTTTACACTTTCGTATTCTAATTTCCAATTAAGTATCTAACTTTTTTTTCAATTTGTCAAGCACTAAAGCAAATGTAATGAAAATTTAATATTTTTGTAACACAATTGTAATATTATTTTTGTAATACTATCTCATCATAATTACTTATTTTCTTATAATTTTTTATTTCTTGTGCACTTAAACCAATTTCCTGCAATTCTTCATTTTTGTATACATCTATTATTGCGTATTTATTTGTCTGTTTTTTTACTTTTACTAACATTTTAGTTTGCACTCCTGCTTTATTTCTCACAACATAATATAATTCATTTTCTTGTATCAACGCTTGAGTTGGAACTTTTAATCCTGTAACATTCCACCATATTACATCAACAGTAATTTTTCTGTGATTTATTAGATTGTCTGTCATTTTATTAATTTGAAATATTATTGTTCTTTTTCCGCTTTCTTCATTTATTTGAATAACTTTTGCATCTTCTTCCTCATCGTTTGCTATTCTTATTTTTACCTTGTCATTAACTTTCGCTTCCATCGCTTCTTTAGAATTTAATGTGACTGCAATATAGCATTTAAAATTATCTATAACTTTTCCACATTCATTACTTGCAGATATTATCTGTCCTGTTTTTATCTCCAAACTATCTAAATATTTTTCATTTAATGAGTTAAAGTCACTTGGAGAAAGTTTTTCTTCTAAACCATCAACTCTATATGAAACAATCCCACTACTAGGTGCTTTCTGATATTCTGAACTATTTTTCAATTTACTCTCTAATTCTTTTCTCTGCTTTATTAACTTCTTTATATCCTTATTTTCAGTAGCATCTCCAATAAAACCAATTTTTTTACTTATTAAAGTATCAATATTTTTTTTGTATTCACTTATTTCTTGATAATTATTTAATGTATTTATATTCTGCATTTTTTCTTCAATCTGTTTTTCTATTGCTTTTATGTCAGCAGAAGTAACACTTTTGTCTTTTTCTAGTAAATCTTGTATTTTATAATTTATATCATTAATTTCAGAGTTTATCTGTTTTTCTGTATCACTATAATACCTAAAAACAGGCTCATTTATTGCTACTCTTTGTCCCTCTGATGCAATTGCATATATTCCATTATTATAATTATCACTCTTTTTTACTTGTTCATCTCGTATTATATATCCAACTGTTTCATCTTCTTGTGTCACTGTTCCTTGACTTATAATGTAAGTGTCTGATTGGTGAACTATAAGCAAATATATTGCACTTATTACATATGCTACTATAATTATTCCAGATAGTATTGCTATTATTGCTTTTCCTTTTCCCAAGTTTTTTCCCCTTTCTAAATAAAATATATTATATTTCATTTAAAATCATTTGTAAATCATTTGGTCCTATCCATATTGTTTGTTTATTTTTCTTAAACCATGTTATTTGTCTTTTAGCATATCTTCTTGATTCTCTTTTAATGTTTTCTATCATATCTTCTTTTAAAACTTTTCCCTGAATGTATTCTACCACTTCTTTATATCCTAATCCCTGCATTGCTGTTGGAAACTCATTATATTTTTTTAATAAATTTTCAACTTCTTCTATTAAGCCTTTTTGTATCATTATATCTACTCTTTTATTTATTCTATCATATAACTTTTCTCTATCCATATTTATTGCAAATACTCTATAATCATATTTCACTTCATTTTTTCTAGACTCAATTTCCTGCTCTGTTTTCGTTTTTCCTGTTGCATTATAAATTTCCAAAACCCTTAATATTCTTTTTTGGTCATTACGGCTGATTTTTTCCATTGCTTGCGGGTCTATTTTTCTAGCTTCTTCATATAATTTTTCTAATCCTTCTTTTTCTGCTCTTTTTTCTAATTTTTTTCTATAATTTTCATCAAATTCTATGTTTGGATATTCAATTCCATATATTAAGCTATCTACATACAGCCCAGTTCCACCAACAATTATTGGAACTTTCCCTTTTTGTAATATATCTTCTATTGCATTTTCAGCATCTTTTTTATAATCTGCCACACTATATCTTTGATTTGGCTCTACGAAATCTAATAAGTAATGTTTTATTCCTTGCATTTCTTGTTTGTCTGGTTTAGCTGTTCCTATGTTCATATTTTTGTATATTTGCATAGAATCACTTGAAATTATTTCTCCATTTATTTTTTGTGCCAGTTGTATTGATAGTGCAGTTTTTCCTGACGCAGTAGGCCCACATATAACTATAACCTTTGGTTTGTTCATCTTTAATTCCTTTACTTTCTTGCAAATTTTCTTTCAATATCATATTTTGACATTTTTATCGCTATTGGTTCTCCTAGTGGTCCTATAAATGGATTATTTAATATTAATAACTCATTCATCAAACCATCAACCTCTTCTTTAGTATTTGCTATGCTAGCATCTTTAGCAATTTTTAAAGCAAGTGTTGATATAAATTTTTGTTCAACTTCTTGTTTTTCATTTCTTGAAACTTTATCTATTTCATCTAATATCTGTGTGAATATTTCTCTTGTTTCTAATTCTAAGCATATTTCTGGTACACCTGTTATCTTTACAGTATTTTCTCCAAATTCTTCTACCATAAATCCTGCATTTCTAAACATTTGCATATTATCTCTAGCAATTTCCATTTGTTTACGTGAAAGTGTTATTATATCTGGTAATAACATTAATTGTGAATCTTTATTTTCTGTGTCATAATAATTATCTTTTAATTTTTCAAATAATATTTTCTCATGTGCTGCATGTTGGTCAATTATATACATTTCTTTTTCCATTTCGATTATTATATATTCATCAAATAGTATTCCAACAAATTTATAAGTAGGCTTTTGATATTCTTCTAGATTCTCAAATACAGTTCTATTTTCTAGTTTAGCTATATCATCTATTTTATTACTATCATCTATTTTGCTTTCGTATTTTTCACCTTTTACTGGCTTAGTTCCAAATAATTGCATATACATTTCTTCAAATTCTTTTGTATATTCTACACTTTTCTCTGCTACTTTTTCTTCTTTTATAGGTTCAGATTCTATTTCATATTTTATTTCTTCTGCTGGTTGCTCTATTTCTTCATGTTGAAGTGCTTTTGGTAATTCTTCTTCCAATATTTGAGGTTCTTCTTGATTTTTTAATATTTCAGGTTTTTCTATTTCAATAGTCTCCTGTTGTACCTCTATTTTCTTTTTTCCCTCTTGTTGTGGTAACTCTACTTTCTCATTTTCTTCTTGTTGTGGCTGTTCTACCTGTATTGGTTGTATTACTTCCTTGTTTTCTAATTTTAGTCCTGGTGTTTCTTGAATTAGTTTTTGTTTCATTTCTTGTAGTTTTTTTAGAACTTCTTGACTTTTTTCTATCTCAGGTATTTCAATCTTCTCTACTTTTTGACTCTGTTGAGGTTGCCCTTGTTCCTGGTTATGTTGTTCAGCTAATTGTCTTGCTTTAAATATTTGTTCTACTATAGTTTCTTTACTTCCTACTGAGAAATTATCAGTTTTGTTAAATGGTTTTATTTCTATTGTTGGAGTTCCAATTGAAATTTGATCTGAATTATTATTTGAACTTGGTTCATCTATTTTTAAAAGTGAATCTTTTATTGCATGATATACTGCTTTAAATATCAAATTTTCGTCTTCAAATCTTACTTCCAATTTTGCTGGGTGCACATTCACATCAACTTTACTTGGATTCATTTCAATATTTAACACCAAAAATCCAAATTTCCCCATTGGCAACATTCCTTTATATGCTCTTTCTGTTGCTGATGATAATGCTTTGTCTTTTATATATCTTTTGTTAACAAAAAACATTTGATATGCTCTATTTGAACGTGCTATTTCTGGTTTTCCTACTACACCTGTTATATGTATATCTTCATATGTATAATCAGTTTCTATCAATGCATTTGCTACATCTTTTCCATATATACTATAAATTACTGTTTTTAAATCTCCATTTCCATTAGTTTGAATAACTGTTTTTCCAGAATTTATAAGTTTTATTGCTATTTCTGGATGCACTAATGCCGTTCTTGTTATTGCATCTTCAATATATCCTGCTTCTGTGAAATCCTTTTTTAAGAATTTATATCTTACCGGTGTATTATAAAATAGATTTGTTACAGTTATTGATGTTCCTGCTGGTGAACCTGCTATTGATTTTTCTAGTACATTTCCACCTTCTAGTACTACCTTATATCCATTTTGTTGGTCTGCTGTTTTAGAAACTAATTCCACTCTTGATATCGCTGCAATACTTGCCAATGCCTCACCCCTGAACCCCATTGATGTTACAGTATTTAAATCATCAGCAGATCTTATTTTACTTGTAGCATGTCTTTCAAATGCTAATTCCAAATCATCTTCTGAAATTCCTTTTCCATTATCTGTTACTTTTATATATGATATTCCACCTTTTTCTATTTCTACTACTATATTATTAGCCCCTGCATCTATTGAGTTTTCAATCATTTCTTTTATTACTGATGCAGGTCTTTCTATTACTTCTCCTGCTGCAATTTTATTGATTGTTAAATCATCTAATAAAACTATGTTTCCCATTTTTACATTACCTCCTGGTGCATCTGAGAACGCTTTTCTTCTGTCCCAATTATTTTATTATATTTAATCATACTTGCATTTTTTTTTCAACCTATATTAATCATTTTTTATACTTTTTTGTACATATTAATAAAAACATTAAGTTGTAACATTTTCTTATAAACCCCATATTATATATTATCAAAAGAAAAACCTAAAGTTAAGTTTCACTTTAGCCAAGATAGTTTTATCGAAAGGGGGGTTTAATATGCCAGAAAATAGAGGATGTGGATTTGGTTTCGGCGATGATTGCTGCTGGATAATAATCTTAATACTTTTAATTTGTTGTTGCTGTGGTGGTAACAGAGGAGGATGTTGCTAATCCTTTAGAGACATAACAAAAGAAGCCCCTTTTCGGAGGCTTCCTTTTGCTTATTTTATTTTTCTTGATTTATATCCAAAAAACATTGCAACTGCTACTACTAATATCATTCCTACAATAACCATAGGAGAACCTGCCTTTGGTATTGGTTCTGGTGCAACAGTATTGTCAACTGGCACTTCAATTTTTGTAAGCTTTATTTTTGGTGTAACATCTGATTTTTCTGTTTTTGTGCTTCCATCAAAATCTTTGTATGTTACTTCTACTGAATCGTTTGTATCAAGAATTTCACCTATAATTTTCTCATCAAACTCATCCTTCAATGTTAGTCTATATTGTATTGTAGCTGATTGATTTGCTCCAAGTTTTGCAAGATTCCATGTTATACTATTTGTTTCTGTATCAATTTTGGCTGAAACATTGCTTGTATCAATCCCTTCAACATATGTCATTTCGAAATTATTTACAATATATTCTGGGAAATAATCTTTTACAACTATATCTGTTAATGCATTTTCAACTGGCAATAATTCGTGGTAAATTGTTTCTGTAATTGTCTTTTCGATTTGATTATCATTTATTTTATAGAATTTTCCTACTGTTGGTTTTGATTCTGTTCCAAAAACTTCTTGTATTACTTGTCCATATGTATATTTATTTTCGCCTTCCATCCTAAATGTTGCATCTTCTGTATCTATACCTGTTAGCATTGTCATTACATCTACATTATCTAATGATTTTAATGTTGCTTTAGTTGCTGTTATAACATCTGTTAATCCTTTATATGAAGTCAAATCATTATGTCCTATTGCAATATTTGGTAATCCATCTGTTAAAACAATCATGTATTTATTATTATCTTTTGATGTATATTGGCTTTTTGCTAATTTTAAACCTGAATCCAAGTTAGTATATTGGCCTGTTCCTTCTATTGCAGATATTTTTGATTTTAATGTTTGGACATTATTTGTAAAATCGCAAACTTTTTGTGCATCAGCTTCTGTTCCTATTATTAAGTTTCCATTTTCATCTTTTTGTGAACTAGTTGAAAATGTTACAACTCCTATTTTTAATGTTGTTGGATTTGCTTTTAATAAACTTTCAACAAGCTTATTAGCAGAATTTAAAACCAATTCTTTTCTTGTCGTATTATCATCTACTTTTTGATCCATACTATTTGAGCTATCTATTACTAACATCATTTCTCCTGATGGTATTTTTGCTTCTGCTGCATTATTTACTTTTAATTGTAGAGTAACTTGATGTTTATCTAAATCATACTCTACAAGTTTTTTTTCAAGATTTGCTTTTTCATTTAATTTTATTGTACATACATTGTCTTCTACTACTTCCATTTTTACATCAGCAGATTTTGCTGTTGCAAATACACTTGTTGTCATCATCATTATTATTAAAAATATTGTTAACGCAATTTTCTTTTTCATTTTTTAATCATTCCTTTCTATCTATCTAATTTATCTAGATTATCTAATGCCTTACCAGTTCCTAATGCAACACATGAAACCGCATCATTAGCAATCATTACATTTATTCCTGTTTTTTCTTGCAACAATTTGTCTAAGCCATCTATTAAACATCCTCCACCAGTCATATATATTCCTCTGTCACTTATATCAGCAGAAAGTTCTGGTGGTGTCTTTTCTAACACTGAATGAACTGCATCTACAATCATCATTGCAGGTTCTATAAGCGCTTCTAGCATCTCACTTGAATTCACCTTAACATTTTTAGGCAATCCTGTTGCTAAATCTCTACCTCTTATTTCCATATCAGTGTCTTGCATTTTTGGATATACACAGCCAATATTTATTTTTAAATCTTCTGCTGTTCTTTCTCCAATCATTATATTATGTTTCTTTTTGATATATTTAACAATATATTCATCAAATTTATCTCCTGCAACCTTTAATGACGTACTTTCTACTGAACCACCTAATGAAATTACTGCAATATCTGTTGTTCCACCACCAATATCTACAACCATATTACCACATGGTTTAGCTATATCTATTCCTGCACCTATTGCTGCTGCTATTGGCTCTTCTATTAAAAACACTTTACGTGCTCCTGCTTGATTTGCTGCATCTATTACTGCCTTTTTTTCAACTTCTGTTACTCTTGAAGGAATGCATATCATTGTTCGTGGTGCAAACAATGTTCTTCCATTTATCTTGTTTATAAAATATTTTAGCATTTTTTCTGTTACTGTATAATCTGAAATTACCCCTTCTCTTAATGGCCTTGTAGCTACAATATTTCCTGGTGTTCTTCCTAACATTCTTCTTGCTTCTTGTCCCACTGCTAACACTTCATTTGTATTACTATCTACTGCTACTACAGATGGTTCTCTAAGCACTACACCTTTTCCCTTTACATATGCTATTACTGTAGCAGTTCCTAAGTCTATTCCTATATCTTGCCCTAATCCAAATTTAAACATTTATATCCATTCCTTTCTTATTTGTTTGCCTATACTTTTTCTTTTATAATATAAATTGGTCTTTTTTTGACCTCTAAATATGTTTTAGATAAATATTGTCCAATTACTCCCACTGAGAACAATTGTATTCCACTAACAAAAACAATTATACATACAAGTGATGGCCAACCAGAAGTTGGATCTCCATATATTAATGTTCTAACTATAATAAATATAATTGCCAAAAATGAAATTACACAAAATATTATTCCCAATACTGATGCAAATATTAAAGGTGTTGTTGAGAATGCTGTTATTCCTTCAATTGCATATCTAAATAATTTCCAGAATGACCATTTTGTTTCTCCTGCAACTCTTTCAACGTTTTCATATTCTATCCATTTGGTATTAAATCCTACAAAGCTAAACAATCCTTTTGAATATCTGTTATACTCTTTTAAAGATATTATTGCATCAACAACTTGTCTTTTCATCAACCTATAATCTCTAGCTCCATCAACCATTTCAATATCTGACATTTTATTTATTATCTTATAAAACATCCTTGCAAAAAAGCTTCTAATTGGTGGTTCACCTTTTCTTGTAACTCTTCTGGTTCCTACTGAATCATATCCTTCATTTATAATTGCGTCATACATTTGTTTTAGTAAAGCTGGCGGATCTTGTAAATCTGCATCCATTAATGTTACATAATCTCCTGTTGATGCTTCCAAACCAGCAAACATCGCTGCTTCTTTTCCAAAGTTTCTAGAAAATGATACATATCTTACTTTATCATCAATTGCTCTTAACTGTTTTATTATATCTAATGTTTTATCTTTAGAACCATCATTTACAAATATGTATTCAAAATCCACAATATTTTCAAAATCTTGTTTTCTCACTCTTTCTATTTCTTTATAAAATAATGGTAATGCTTTTTCTTCATTATAACAAGAAACTACTACTGATATTTTCTCCATATTTTTCAACCTTTCTACCTATTTTACTAAAATTGAATTATCATAAAATCTTGATACCTTTTTCAATTCATTATTAACATATTCAACACCATATTTTTCAATTAATGTTTTCTCATTTGAAAACAAATTCGTTCCAAGCCCTAATCTATTTCCTTCAATTTTAGCTCCAAGTGCCCCTAGTGTTGTTGGGTATAAGTCCATTGTTGAATATACTCTTTTTGTATTCTCCGCTTCAATAGCAGGATTTATAATAACATTTACTACTTTTTTATCATATTGTTGCCCTTCTTCTGGCTCAAAGAAATTTGCTTGCATTGTTAAATGGTCTCCAGTAATAACTATTGTAGTATTATCATAAAAATCTTGTTTTTGAAGCCATTTAACAAAATCTCCAACTCTTTTGCTTGAACAAGATATTACATTTTTATATTGTTCATCCCATTTATTAGGGCAATCTTTACACAAAAATCCATCAGGGAAATGTGTATCAGCTGTCAAAAATGTAAAATTAAATGGTTTTTCTTGTTTTGATAAATTTAATATTTTTTCTTTTGCATACTCAAATAATTGATCATCAGTAAACCCCCACCATATTTGTTCTGAAGCTTTGTTTTCTTCTTTGGCAGATTCAAAATCCCATATTTCATAATTTCCATGTTGTTTAAATAAATTTCTTCTTCCTCCAAATGTTGCATCAGAACCTAACAAAAGGTAATTTGTATATCCATTATTTTCTAAAACTTGTCCTATACTATAAGCTCCATCCAAAAAAGTACTATACTCTCCCATTGAATTATCATCAATAGATAATTTTAGCGGTACTCCTGCTGTCTGTGCAGACATCGCTCCAACAGTCCATGTGGTTCCATATAATGTATATGCTCCACCTAACTTATCTGTATCTGAAAAATTAGTATTTTCTTTTGCTAATTTTGATATCTCTGGTATTAAATCTCCTTTTGATAATCCTCCGTCTTTTGTTGAATAATATGTTGTCTCCATTGATTCCAAGAAAATGTATATTAAATTTCTTTTTTGTTCTGGAAATTCTATATTTGTTTTCTCTGGTCTTACATATTCTTTTGATATAAAACTCGAATCATGTGTCTGATTCTCTATATATTCTTTTATATCTGTTGTTTCTACTATTTTACTAATACTAATTATTAGTATTAATCCAGCTATACATATACTTGTTAGAGTAGTTCTTCTTCTTTCCGCTGTATGTATTTCTTTTATAAATTTTATATCTTTGACCATCGGGTATATTAATGCAAATGATATTATTATTGTGGGTAAGATTACTTTCCACAAGCATTCTTTAAAAAATGTAAAAATTATGTCTGTATTTGTTCCTTCCATTGGAACTTTTAAGTGAAATATTATTTCATCCATCGAAAGATGTCCAAATGTTTCATATAGCCAGTTTATTGTTACAGTTGCCCCAAAAGCTATTAATAAACATACTACTATAACTATATATGCTATTCTTTTTTTCATTTGCTATTATAATTATTCCTCCATTTGTTTTTGTATATATCTCCAAGAATCTTTACACATATCTTCTAATGTTTTCTCTGCTTTCCAGTTTAATTCTTTTTGAGCTTTCTCTGGATTTGAATAACATGTTGCTATATCTCCTGCTCTTCTTGGCGCTATTTTATATTTTACTGTTTTTCCTGTTGCTTTTTCAAATGCTTTTACCATGTCCAAAACACTATATCCTGTTCCTGTTCCTAAATTATATATATACATTCCTGTTTGTTCTTTTTCTAATTTTTCTAATGCTTTAATATGTCCTTTAGCTAAATCCACAACATGTATATAATCTCTTACTCCTGTTCCATCTGGTGTATCATAATCGTCTCCGAACACAGATAATTGTTCTAGTTGACCTGATGCAACTCTTACTACATATGGCATTAAATTGTTTGGAATTCCTTGTGGTTCTTCCCCTATTAGTCCACTCTCATGTGCTCCTACTGGATTGAAGTATCTTAATATTGCAATATCCCAAGTATTATCTGATTTATATAAATCTTGTAAAATTTGCTCTATAAATAATTTTGTTGTTCCATATGGATTTGTTGTTCCACCTATTTTGCAATCTTCTGTTAAAGGAATTCTTTCAGGTTCTCCATATACTGTTGCAGATGAACTAAATATAAATTTCTTTACATTATATTTTCTCATTGTTTCTAATAGTACTATTGCACCAGAAATATTGTTTTCATAATATTCTAATGGTTTTTGTACTGATTCTCCAACCGCTTTATACCCCGCAAAATTCATTACCGCTTCTATTGTGTTTTCTTCAAATACTTTTTCTAATGCTTTTCTATCTAAATAATTTATTTCGTAAAATTTAAAATCTTTTCCTGTTATCTTCTTTATTTTTTTTAATACTTCCGGTTTACTGTTTGAAAAATTGTCTATTATTACTATATCTCTTCCTGCATTTAATAATTCTACTGCCGTGTGGCTTCCTATATATCCAGCTCCGCCTGTTACTAATATTGACATTCTTTTTTCCTTCTTTCTCATAAATTTTCTGTATTAGTATACCACTAAAAATAATTGTTTTCAATAGATTTCAAAAATAAAAATCCCTTGCAATATTCAAGGGATTTTTATTTTTATTTTATTTCTGAAACTTTAAAAGTTACTTGTGATGTATTTCCATATTGATCACTAAATACAGTTGTATATATTCCATTTACATTATATTTTTTACTATATATCATTTTATCATCACTTAATGTCCAGGTTGGCTTTGTTTCTCCTAAAACCTCATTAGATACTGCATTTACTATTACAGTATTTGTTTTTTCATCATATTTTGTCTCTATACTTATTTGTGGACCTTCCGTATCTATCTCTGTAATATCAAACCTAATATTTTCTATTTCGCCATTTAAATCTGTAAATGTTGTTGTATATGTTCCGTTTTCTTCATATATTTTACTATACGAATATCTATCTTTACTTAAAGTCCATGTTGGTTTTATATCTTGTAATTCACATATAGATTTTACAGTTATTATAACTTTATTTGTTTTTTCATCATATATTTTTGATATTTCAAATCCTGATTTTACTTCTTTAACTTCAAATACTACATTTGATTCATTTCCATACTGATCTCTAAATAATGTTGAATATGTTCCATTCAATCCATATCTTTTACTATAAACTAATCTATCTTCACTTAGTTCCCATGTTGGTTTTGTTTGTCCTAATTTTTCATTAGAAATAGCTTTTATTAGTACCGTATTTGTTTTTTCGTCATATTCCTTTACTATATTTATTTGTGGTCCTTCTTCATCTATTAAAGTTACTTCAAATGTCAACTCTTCTCTTTTACCATTCATATCTACAAATGTTGTTTTATAGGTTCCATTTTTGCCATATTCTTTACTATATGTGTATCCATCATCACTTAATATCCATGTTGGTTTTGTATTTTGAAACTTACAATTTGATTTTACAATTACTTTTACTGTGTTAAGTTTATCATCATAAGATTGTGAAACTTCATACCCTGATTTTATTTCAGTAATCATAAATGTAACATTTGTTGTATTTCCATATATATCACTAAATGTTGTTGTAAATTCTGCATTTGCATTATATTCTTTGCTATATACTAATTTGTCATTACTTAAAATCCAAGTTGGTTTTGTTTTTCCAAGTATTTCGTTTGATATTGCTTTTACAGTTACTGTATTCTTCTCTTCATTATATTCTTTTCTTATTTCTATTTCTGGTGCTTTGTCATCAATTGAAGTAATTTCAAATGTAATTTTCTCTGTTTTGTTATTTGTATCCACAAATACTGTTGAGTATATTCCATTTGAATAATAGTCTTTAATATATGTATAACCATCTTTGCTTAATTTCCATGTTGGCTTTGTTGCTTGTAATTTACATTTTGATTTTACTTCTACTTTAACTGTATTTGTTTCTTTATTATATGATGTATATACTTCATATCCTGATTTTATTTCAGTAACTTCAAATGTAACTTTTGTTGTATTTCCATATATATCACTAAATGTTGTTGTATATGTTCCATTTTCTCCATATATCTTACTATAACATAATTTATCTTCGCTTAATGTCCATGTTGGTTTTGTTTTTCCTAATACTTCATTTGAAATTGCATTTACAGTTACTGTATTTGTCTTTTCATCATATTGTGTTTTTATTTCTAATTCAGGTCCAGTTTGATCAATTTCGTTAATAGTAAATATTATTTTTTCAACATTTCCCTTTATATCTGTAAATATTGTAGAATAATTTCCATTTTCATCATATCTTTTACTGTATGTTAGTTTATCCTCGCTTAATGTCCATGTTGGTTTTGTTTCCTTTAAAACACATTTTGAAGTCACTCTTACTAATACAGTATTTGTTTTTGCATCATATTCCTTAAAAAGCTTAAATCCTGCTTCTATTTCTGTAATATTAAATGATATTGTTTCTGAATATCCATTAACATCAATTATTGTTGTTGTATATTCTCCGTTTTTATCATATTCTTTGCTATATTGTAGCTTATCATCACTTAGTTTCCATGTTGGTTTTGTTGCTTGTAATTCACTTTTTGAAGTTATTGTAACCGTTACTTTATTAGTATTTTTATCGTATTTTTTAGAAACTTCAAAACCAGCAATGTCTGATAATGATTTTTGATTGTCTAACAATAATGGGCTTTTATTTTTTTCAAAATATTCCTTAGCTGCTAAATTATTTTGATTTTCTAAGTTTATGTAGTTATTAGATAAATCTATATTCTTTTGTCCTTCATTAGCATTTTCAATGTATATATAATCATTCAATACCACTATATCAGAAATCAAATTATATGATAAATTTAGTTCCCCTATGTTCTTCCATTTTGCAACACAAGTAATATCACTAATTTTATTGTGTGATAAATTAATTTCAGTACGCATATCTCCATAATCCCAAGCATAATTTTTACTATCTTCAATCATGTAAAATAAATTTGATATTGGTGCTATATTAGATATCTTATTATAAGATAAATCCACTGAAGTTAATTGATTCCATTTTTCAATTCCGGATATATCCGAAATATTATTGTGTGATAAATTAATGCTACTAGGATTTAAATATTCTAATCCTGAAATATTATCTATATTTGAATTTGATAAATCTATTTCTCCATTTACAATATCATAAGCTGTATATAATTCTTTTCTAGTAATATTACCATCATTATTTGTATCTACACCAAGTTCAATTAATTTTTTCTTTAAATTAACATCTAAATTTACTACTTTATTAATATTTTCAACTCTTCCATTTCTTTGACAGTTTACTGTATGTTCAAATATTAATGATTCTTTTCCTTCTTCAATACTTTTATACAATATTTCTTTAAGTACTTTATAATTTTCATTATTTTGAGAAAAATCAATAAAATTATTTTCCAATTGTAAACATTCATCATCTTCTATATTATCCAAGAATTTCGCATTTTTTAGGCATGTTATATCTGATATAAAATTACTATAAAAGTTTATATATTGTATTTTATCTAATTTTAGTATTGGTGTTATATCAGTAATTTCATTACATTCTCCATAAATATAATTTAAATTAATTGCGTTTTGTAACCCCTCCAAACTCTTAATTTTTCTATATCCAGCTTGTAATTCCAATAAATTTGTCATATCTGTTTCAGTTATTTTTTTGTCTGCATCCACATCATATTTTTCTAATAAAAGTTGTTTTAAATTTTGATCTGGTATGTTAATTTCTTTTTGTGAATCTGCTAATTTATAATTTTGCCAAGAAAAACTTATAGATCCTCCAAATGTGTTATTATCAGCATATTTAATTGAAAAACTAATATTAGCATATTCTTTCTTTATTTCATTATCAGCCTTAATAGTTATCGTTTTGTTTTCATCATCTACTATTATATTTTTGTTTTGATCATTATCATATTTTTTTATAGTAAATTCTTTACAATGTAGTTTGCTATTTTTATTCAAATATGCTTTATATATAGGGCTAATATCCTCTAGTTTTATTGTTTTTGTCTTTCCACATTCTATTCCTTTTAAGTCAACAGACATTCCACTATAACTAAGTATAATTTGTGGATATTTAAATTTCTCTAACATGTCTATTATTTCTGTTTCTCGCTTGGTTTTGTCATCTAAATTGTTATAAGAATATGAATTATAATTAATTTTCAATGTTTTTAAATTCTCTAGTTTATCTATTTTCTCAAGATTAGACATATTGCAAATATTTCCAGAAAATTCTAAATATTCTAAATCTTTTAAGTTTTGTATTCCGTCAAAATCTATAGTATTGTCAGGATTATAATTAGTAGAAAAAGTCAATTTCTTTAATTGTGTTATGTCAAACAATACTTTTTGATTTTTGATATTCCCAGAAATAGATAAATCTTCTACTTGTTTTAAATTTTTAAAACATTCTAAATCAATTACATCACTACCATATTTAGATATATATAATTTTTTAAGATTTGGCATCTTTGCTAATGATTCTAGATTTTTTATTTTTTCGCCACCACTTATTGAAAGTGATGTTATATTAGAATATTTCTCTAATTCTGCTAAATCTATTGCCTTATTCATATTGTTAATTTCTAATTCAGTTAAGCTTGTTAATCCCTTTAAAAAGTCTAAATTTTCTTCTCCAAAAATACCATTATATAATGTTAGTTTTTTCAAATTAGATAAGTTGTATATTGGTTGTAGTGATATACTTGAATTAGTATTATTGCCACTTAACGATAACTCCTTTAGATTTACTGCATATTGCAATCCTTCTAATGATTTTACATCACCATATACACTTAAAGTTTGTAAATTCTCTATTTCTTTAACTGAAATTTCATCATCATTATTATTATCAATTCCTGAATCGATTAGTCTTTTCTTTAATGCTCCATCAGGTATTGTTATAATTTCACTTTCATCATATTTATCTATTTGCATTTGTACATTATTTTTTATTAATTCATCATATACTTTTTTGTTTTCCTCTGTATTAATATTAATTGGATTACTTCTCAATTCTAAATAATTTAATTTTTTCAAGTTTTCAAGTCCTGCTATATTAGTAATTTTATTTTTAGTTAAATATAACCTTTGCAAATTTATTAAATTTGTTAAAAAGTCTAAATTTACAATATATGCATTTGTTAGTGATAAGCTTGTAATTTGTTGTAAATTATTTAATACTTGTTGGTTAGCTATTTGTCCACTAATACTTAAATTCTGTAATTTTGTCATGTTTGCTATTAAATTCAAATCAAAAATTCTATTTGACCCATTTGTAATATATAAATATTCTAGGTTATTAAGGTTCTGCAAACCGTTAAAGTCCCAATCATAATATGCACCATAGATTGTTAAACTTTTTAGTTGCGTTAAATTCCATATCAAATTTTGATTTTTTACTCTTCCATCCAAGCATAAATTTTCTAAATTCTTAAAATTATTTAATATATTTGTATCAAAGCCCTCGCTTGTATATGCATAAATCCTTAATTCTTTAAGTTCTGGCAAATTGTAAAGTGGTTCAAATAAAATCCCAGTATTATCAGAATTATATCTTATAGAAAAACTTGTTAAATTTTTCGCATATTGCAAACCATCAAATGATTTGACATTATAATTTGTGTCTATATATATTGATTTAATTCTTTCTAATTCTTTTTTTGAAATTTCTCCATCATTATTAGTATCTATTGAATTAGATTCGATTAGACTTTCTTTTAATTCCTCATCTTGTATTTCTATAATTTCACTGTCATCATATTCGTCTACTTCTACTTGTCCACCATTTTGAATTATCATATCATATACTTTTTTGTTTTCTTCTGAATTTATATTAATTGGATTATTTTGTATATTCAAATATTTCAAATTCATTAAACTTGCAAGTTCTGATATATTTGTGATTTTATTTTTTCTTAAATTTAATCTTTGTAAATTTGTTAAATTAGTAAAACACCCTATTTCAATTATATTTGCATTTGTTATTGATAAACTTATAATCTGTTGTAAGTTGTTTAAAACTTGTTGATTACTCATTTTTCCTTCTATGCTTAAATCTTGTAAACTTGTCATATTACTAATCAAATTTAAATCAAAAGAATTATCATACATGTTTACTGAAAATCTTTTTAAATTTAGTTTTTTTATTGAATTTAGACCAGCAATATAACTATTTGATGAATTTTGGTATAATTCTAAAGTTTCCAATTTTGTCAATTTTTCAATTCCTGATATATTATAATCACTTCCATGTAATTCTAAACTTTCTACATTTGATAGTTCAAAAATTGCTGTTAAATTTATGTTGTTAAAATTATATATACTTACTTTTTTGATATTTATTGCTTTTTCTATTCCATTAAAATTCTTTATATTATAGGTATCATATATTTCAAAGTTCTCAATTTTTTGCATATCAGAATCTGATATAATACCATCTTCATCAAAATCAAAATGATCTTGCATATATTTTTCAAAATTAGCATCTTTGAAGTCTACTTTTACTTTTTCCTCACTTTCCTCCTTTTCTTCATTTTTTTCTTTTGTCTCTTCCTTTTCTGTATAATTAGATACCTTTGTATCTTTTTGATTTGTTTGAGTCTCTGAAATTTCAGCTTCATTCTTATCTGTCATATCTGTTTCTACTGCAAGCACTATTGTCGATAAGTTTTGTAAAATCATCAAAAATGTTATAAGAGAAGCTAATATTTTTTTCAACTTCATATAAATCCCCCCTTCGTTTATTTAGCATAATATTATCATATGGTATTTTTTTTTACAATGTAATTGTAAAATTATAGTAAAAAAAATCGAGATAGAAAATTTTATAAATTTTCTACCTCAATTCCGAATATTTTATTTAAAATAATCTATTATTATATTTATATTAAATTCATTTCCATCTACCATTTTAAATTTTGTAGAATAATTTTGATTATTATAAAATACTTTTGAATAGACTTTCTTATTTTCACTTAAGTTCCATGTTGGTTTGGTATCTTCAAATTCATTATCTGAAATTACTTGTACATTTACCTCATTATTTGCTGTAAATAAATATGTTAACTTAATCTTATTTTCTCCCAACTTTATATCTTCAAATTTATATTTAAATTGTATTTTCACATTTGTACTATTGCCATATATATCTTTTACTTCTGTATAATAATTTTGTTCTTCTGCTGGATATACCTTTTCATATGTCATCTTATCTTCACTTAGTTTCCATGTTGGTTTGGTATCTTGCATTTCTTCATTAGATTTCATATATACTATAACAGTATTATCTGTGTTATTATATACATAATCAAGTATAATTTCTGGTCCTTTATCATCAATATCTTTAACTTTTATTTCGACATCTTTGCATTCTCCATTTATGCTTTCTATTTTTGTCATATATCCAGAATTTTCGTTATATATTTTTGTATATGTTTTTTGGTCTTCGCTTAATTTCCATGTTGGTTTTGTATTTTTTAGTTTAACATTTGAAGTTATTATTGCTTTTACTTGATTAGTTTCTTTTATTAGTTCATAGTCTATTTGTATTTCCAAGCTTTTTATTTTTGTTACCTCAACATTTGTATTTATAATATTTCCCCATTTGTCTTCTACCAGTGTATTATATTTTGTATTTGAAGTAAATGTTTTAGTATACATTTTTTTATCTTCACTTAATTTCCATGTTGGTTTTGTATTCTTTAGTTCAGTGTTTGAAATTAATTGAATAGTTACCTCATTTTCCTCTTCATTATATATCTCCTGAATTTTTATATCTGTTTTTTGTATCTGATCTACTACTATATCAACTTCATAAATCTGACCATTTATATTTTGTACTGTAGTTGAATATTTTTGATTTTGGCTAAATACTTTTGTATAACTTTTTTTATCTTCACTTAATTTCCATGTTGGTTTTGTATTCTTTAATTCAACATCAGAAACTATTTTTGCTATTACTTGGTTTGTTTGTTCATTATACTCATATTCTACATTCACATTTCTTTTTACCTTAATTGGTATTTCTATGTTTTCAATAATTTCATAATTTTCAATATCTTTTGGTACATATTTTGCTTTATATACTGTATTTTCTGAATACTCTACCACTTGATTTTCATCCATCCATTCAAATCCCTCTGGTAATTTTATTTCAGATAATAATTGTCCTTCTTTTGCAGTTAAATCCTTTGGAATTGAATAACTTGGTGTTGCTTTAACTACTTTAATTGGTATTTTTTCATCTGTACAAACTTCATATCCTAAATGATTTTTTACTGTTATCATTATATATGTATCTCCGTAGTTAAGTTTTCCATTTTGATTTTGTGATTTTATAAATAATAAATTTCCACTAGATATTGGACCTGATGTATAATCATTAACTTTAATAATTTCTTCACGTACTTCATTTTCATTATATGTCAATTTTACTGATATCTCATCATATATTTCAGAAACTGATTGTCCTGAAACATATTGTTTCTTTATGTTTAATATTTCATATTTATCAGGATTAATATGCCCATATTTTATATTGTTATTAGCAATATATTCTTTTAAATTTGAATCTTTATAAATATAAATACATAATTTATCATTTTCGTTATTAATTTTAAATGCTTCATTACCTATTTCTACATTATTACCAAGAATATAAACATCAGTCAACTGAGAACAATCTTTAAATGTATACTTACCAATCTTTTTAATATTTGCCGGTATCATTATTTGTTTTAAATTAGCATTACCTGTAAATGCATAATTTCCAATTTCAGTTATATAATCTGGTATAGAAAAAACAATATTTACTTCTCCAACTATTAATTTATTTGTAGATTTTTCTATAATTCCTCCACTGCTTGTATAATAATTACTATCATCATCAGTAAAAGTATTACAATTTACTATATTAGTATATGCAAAAGCATCTTCTGATATATATGGAACATTTGCAAATGTAATGTCCTCAATTCCCGAGTTCCAAAATGCTCTTTTACCAATTTTTCCTTTAATAGTTACCTCTTTTAAATATTTACAATTTTCAAAGGCAGATTCACCAATATTTTCAGTTATATAGTCACAATACACTTTTTGGATTCCACTATTGTAAAATGCATATGAACCAACTGAACTTAAATTTTTACTAATATCAAAATCACATAATGAAGAAGTATTATAAAATGCATATTCTTCTATTTCTTTTGCAGGGTATATTTTTAATACTGCTAGTGAAACACAGTTAGCGAAAGCTTTTTTTCCGATTTTTTTAGCATATATAGTATCATATTTTGATTTTATGTTTTCTTTTAATTTCTTACAATTATAAAACGCTTCTTCTCCTATAGAACTATAACTTATTTCTCTATTATCTCCTGTAACATATTGCAATTGACCAGTTATATTTACTTCTAACAACTCATCACAATTCTTAAATGCTGAATTTCCTATTATTGTTATTGGTACTCTAAAACTAATAATTGAACTCGATTCAAATGCATGATTTCCTACTTCAACCCCTGTACTATTACCATATACATATTTTATATTAGTATTAGCAAATAAATAATCATTTATTTTCGTAAATCCTTCTGGTAAATATACATATTCATATTTTGAAAAATCGTCACTATATTCTTCAAATTTCATATCATTAGAAAATATTATATTTTTATCTTCTATTGTTTCCGGAATATATAATCTCTTAATATCCAAATTATGTTGCTTATATCCTGTAATTTGTACTTCCCTTTGGTTTATCACATCATATTCCCATCCACTTTCAAAATTTTCAGGGTTGACAACATTTAGTTTTATATTAGTATTTCCTATTTTAATTATAACCTCTTGCTTTTCTTTACTTGTGGGATTATAATTTAGTATTTCTGCATTTTGTATTTCTCCTAATTTTATTATTTCTGTTAATCCATTCATTTTAGTTATCTTAAATTTGCTTTCCATTAGATTTGTTGGCGAATAATAGTTATATTTTGTTATTTTTAATTCACTTAATTCAATCTTAAAATCATCATCATTTAGTTCTTTATAAACATTACATGTATCATCACAGATAGGTTTATCACAAAATTCCACATTATTAAATGATATAAATCCATATCCATAATATTGGTCCCATCCTTCTTCTCCCAAATCTATGGCTTTTTCCTTTAACAATTCAATAACATTTTCTTCTGTTAAATTTTTATTATAACTTTTTAGTATAGCAACCGCGGCAACTGCATGTGGTGTTGCCATTGATGTACCACTCATAGTTTCATGTTCACTATCTCCATCTGGATTAATCCAATTATTTTTATTTGCAATACTTGTTTTATCACTCATTATACTTTTTATATTAGTACCAGGTGCAACAAATGTTATTGTATCCCCATAATTTGAAAAACTTGACTTTTTCAACTCTGCATCTACAGATGCAATAGAAATTGTCTCTTTTAATGCTGATGGATAATGTTCTTTGTTTGTATTTTCATTTCCTGATGCTGCTATACTGATTATATTCTTTTGATTAGCTGCTTTTATTGCTTGTTCAATAGCTTCACTTTTCTCATAACTTCCAAAACTCATATTTATGACATCTGCTTTTTCTTTATAAGTAATATAATTTATAGCAGTAATTATATCCGTATCATAAAAATTTCCATTTTCTGATGCCTTAATAGGAAGAATTTTAACATTATCTGGAGTTCCTTCTGCAATAGTACCCACTACATGAGTTCCATGGCCATTTGTATCTATCATATTTTTAGAATTGTCTAGTACATTATAAGTTTCAACAATTTTTCCTCCATAATATTTATTAAATAGTTCCATCTCACAGCCTGTATCAATTACAGCTACTGTAACCTCTTTAGAGTGCCCTGTATTATCATTCAAAACATTTGTTGCATAATCTAGTTTCATTTCTTGGATTCCCCATGAATTATAATTTGCATCTGCTGTTTGATAAATAATATTTCTATCTACACTTATTATTGAATTATCCTTTTTTAGTTTTTCATATGCATCTTTTCTTTCTTTTTCAGAATCATATTGCAAAATATACTGATTATTTGGAGCTTCTACTATATCTGTTGCTCCATATGTATTTTTTATTTTATCCTTAGAACTTACAATCAATATATTGTCTTTATTATTTTTTTCATTTAATTCTTTTGTTTTTTCAAAATAATTGTTCATAAATTCTTCTGTGCATTCATTTATATTTATTAATTCCTCATTTACACTAGCATAATTATTGTTACATTCTTCTTTTCTATTTATTTTCATAAAAAATATAATGCTTGTACCTATAGTAGCAAGTAAAACAAACAGAACTAATAACTTCGTTTTTTTCCTCATATCTCTTATCCCCTTTATTCAAAATATTTCTTATAACAAATATTCTTATCTACTTTTCCTTCTATTCCATATACAGTTCCTGCTGATGTATATTGCCAAATATCATGTGTTCTTGCATATTTATAGATATCTTCTGGAATAGATGAATCTGTTTGACTTTTATAATGTGCTATCCACAAATCATATTCTTCTGGTAATTCAAATAAATTCATATGATTCGTATACCAGTCTAAATTAGCATAAACACCTGGTTGGAAACCGGCATTCTTTACTATCTCGCAAAATGTAATAATTATTTGAGTCATTGTTTTTTTATCCACTTTTGCCTGTGATTTATCTTCTACATCATAAAATATTGGTAATTCATAGTTTGTTTGATTTGTTGATTTTAAATAGTTTATCAAACCATACGCTTCTCTTTTTGCTTCATCAACAGTTGTCGCATATGAATAAATATATGTTCCTAAAGGAATTTTTTTATTTCTTGCTTCTTTATAATTTCTCTCAAATTGAACATCTACTATAAATCTCTTTTGGCTTTCACTATACCATCCAGCTCTCGCTATCATAAAATCTACATCTTGAGCATTTATCAATTTATTATAATCAATTATTCCTTGTGCATATGATACATCAATTCCCATAAAATAGTTTTCGAATAATTTAACTTGAATATTCACTTCTTTTTTATTATTGTTGACATCTTGAATATATGTTGTATACATTTCATTTTTATAATATTCTTTTGTATATTTATATCCATTTTCACTTAGAGTCCATGTTGGCTTTGTATCTTTCATTTTTATTGATGAAACAATTTCTACAATAGCCTTTTCCCTTCCTATATATAAATATCTTACTTTTATTTTAGATTTGTCAGATTGAATATATTCAAATTTTCTCATTCTAAAATCTATTTTCACATTTGTTTTATTGCCATATATATCTTGTACTATAGTATAATATGATTGATTATTATTAAATACTTTTTCATATGTTATTTTATCTTCGCTTAAATTCCACGTTGGCTTTGTATCTCCAAGCTCTTCATTTGACCTCATATATACAGTTATTGTGTCATCATCATTATATTTATATTCTAATTTAATCTCTGGTGCTATTTTATCTATCTTTGTGATTTTTATATGTACATTTACTCTATTACCATATACATCCTCTACTGCTGTATAGTAATCCATATTTTCTTCAAAAACCTTTAGATATTCAAGCTTATTCTCACTTAATTGCCAAGTTGGTTTTGTATTTTTTAGTGGTACATCTGAAATAATCTTACAAACCACCTGATTTTTAGTACTATCATAATCATCAATTACTTGAAGTTGTGGTTTTTCTTTTCCTATTTGGTCTATTTTTATTGTTACAGTTTTAATGTTTCCATATTTATCCTCTACATTAGTCTGATAAACTGTATTTCCAGTAAATACTTTTGTATATGTATATTTATCATCACTTAAATTCCATGTTGGCTTTGTATCTTTTAATTCTATATTAGATGTAATTTTTGCCACAACTTGCCCTGTTATTTTATTATAATTATATTGAATTTCTACTTCTAATTCTTTAATTAAGTTTATATTTATTTCTAGAATAGTTCTATTTCCATTTATATCAATAACTTCTGTATTATAAGTCTCATTTTTATTATATATTTTTGTATATATTTTTTTATCATCACTTAAATTCCATGTTGGCTTTGTATCTTTTAATTCTATAGATGATATTATTCTCGCTATTACCTGA
>ENA-OROK01001406-OROK01001406.1-human-gut-metagenome-genome-assembly--contig:-NODE-1406-length-23620-cov-4.002631_pt1 | contig 23620 bp, 28 predicted proteins | sample MGYA00242127_ERZ509046 | MGnify/ENA primary metagenome ERZ509046 (study PRJEB26280, sample SAMEA2338728) | human gut metagenome | biome: human gut; feature: human-associated habitat; material: faeces... | reverse complement strand
TTGACGGGGCCTTGAAAATCAAACAGCCAGAAGAAGAAACGGAGGGTGAGTAAAAACATCCTCTGTTTTCTTTTTTATGGGGACGCGCAAGCGCCCTCTATTTTTTGCGCTTTTTTCTGTCCAGAGGTCGATTTTGCAGGTAGTTTTGGAACCTGGGAACGTCCTGTAACCGTAGAAACAGTTGAGATAAAGCATCGACTTTATTTGTTTATTCAAGAACTTAAATTACCAATAGACAGAAATAATATCTCCATATACGAGAAATTGTACCTCGTTTAATAAGCACTTTAATTTCTGTAGAATATATGTGGATTTTAAATAACAAGGTGGTGAGCTTATGAGCGAAGTAACAGGTACTTTTGACTTTATGCCGATTGGACAGGCAATAAAAAAAGCCCGTGAACGAAGTGGGATAACAAGGGAGCAATTAGCTGAACAGCTTGACATTACTCCAAGACATCTCCAGTCTATTTAAAACGAGGGGCAACATCCAAGCTTTCAGTTATTTGTTCAGCTTATCACGATGTTTAGTATATCGGCTGACCAATACATATTTTCTGATAAGCAGGCTAATAAAACCTCTCTCCGTAGACAGGTTGATGTCATCCTTGACACATTCGATGATAAAGAACTGACAGTCATAGAGGGCACTGCCAAAGGTATATGTATGGCAAAAGAGCCAGAGGAATAAGCCTCTGGTTTTCTTTTGCTCTTTTTTAATAAGAAGGGATACCATAGCCAAGGATTTCATAATATCCCACCGGATACTGTCTCTGTCGGCAGCTATCGCCGGAATTGCCCTCGACGGTATAGACAATACCGTTCTCGCATTTCTCCACGATGCCCACATGGTCGGACTGTCCGTCCTGGGGGCCAGAGGAACCGTTCGGGGAATCCCAATCAAAGAAAATAATCATGCCCGGTGTCGGCTCAATGCTGTTGTCCGCCCATTGTCCACGATCTTTGAACCACTGGACACCGTTTACACAGCCTGCGAATTTTGGAATGATGCCGTTTTCGATATAGCCGCACTCGTTGGCGCACCAGCTCACAAAGCAGGCACACCATTCCACACGGCCCTCAAAGCCGTACCATGACCAATACGGCTGTCCGCCGATGTTACCCACCTGCGACAATGCCACGGCCACAATCGCATCGTCACTGACCCCGATTCCGTACAGCACCGCCGCCCACAGGGAATTGTTTTCGTCTGCCAACAGCTCTGCAAGCTGCTCCCGCTGGTCGGCATTGAAACCAAAATGGTCAGCCATTTCCTCGGCGGATTTATGGCTGACCGTGATATACAGTGTGGTTCGGGTAACGGTAGTTGTGGTTTCCACGATGTTGCCGTTGCCGTCGTCCGATTCCTCGATCACCGTTTCAGTGTTGGTTTCTGTCCGGGAGGTGATTTCATTCATCTGCCAGAAGATATCCTTCAGGATGGCCTTTCGGGAATCATCTACTGTGGCCACATCCATAGCATTGTCCGGGTCGGTGGTGGTCTTGACCGCATAGACGGACAGCACCTCCGGCCAGACGGCACGGGAGCCGGACATTTCCAGCACATCATAGGAGATATTGGCCTTGATGGTGTCAAGCTGGTTTTCGTAGTCCTCGTTGATCTCCCGCACCACCGTCTGCATGGTCTGCCCGGTGCCAGTGTCCTCTCCGGAGAAGAAAATCCCAAAGCAGGAACCAACCATCAGTCCGATCAGGCAGATAATGACGATTATAACAACAGCAACCCAGCCACCTGTAGCAATCGCGGCAACCAGTGCTTTGGTTGATAATTGCCTTTACTGCCGCAGCAGTCGCTTTTGCCGCCGCCTTAATACCGGCTGCGGTTGCCTTTGCCGCTTCACGGGCTGCCTGAGCCGCCCGGTGGGATGCCTTTGCCGCCGCCTGGGCGGATTTCTGCGCCGCCTTTGCCGTGGCCTGACTGGTCTTGATGGTCGTTCTGGCCGTCTGCTCGGCAGTCTTAATGGATTTTTGCGTAGTCTTGACCGTAGCCTTTCCAGTGGATCTGGCCGACTGCTTGATGGTCTTTTCACCACGCTCCACCGTCTTAATAGCCTGAACCTCCCGGTCAGCGGTTTTCACGGACTGGTGGGCAGTATCCGCAGAGCGACGGCGGACACGATCCGCCGCTTTTTCACGGGCCTGCTTTTTCGGCAGGTCAGCTTTGCGCTGCTCCATTACCGCCCCATGCTGCTCAGCGTTTGGGCTGTGCTGTCCTGCTCCTACATTTGGCTGCTCTGCATCAGCTTTGCGCTGCTCAAAATGCTCCTTTGCCTTGGAAATGTTCTCCCTGGTCGCCTGAACACCTTTACGGCCCTGCTTGTCAAACTGGTGGGCGGCTTCATAAGTGACTGTTTCCGTGCCGCCCGAAAAGCGGTCAGCCGCATATTCCTCCGGGGAGCTTTCCGCAGAATATACGCCATGCTCGGCCTTTTCCTTGGTTCGCACATAGGCTTCTTTCATGCGTTCCCCGGCAACCGCCGCTTTATCCAGCGTTTTAATCGTACCCTTGACAGTATCCCTCGTTTTAATGTCCGGCATCTGCGTCCACCTCCTCAGCGGACGGCACTACCAGCTTTGCAACAATGACCATTCTGCCATTTGTGCGGCTGTATTCACAGGTGGAAAGGGTTATCAGCTTATCACCGTACTCAGCGGATACGCCTGTGTCATACAGAGCGAGGGATTTGCATTCTGCGATAAACTCGTCAAAGGCTGCTTCATCCTCCGCATTGACGAAATGATAATACTTGAACCCCTCCTGAGAGTAGGCAACCGTCTTGAAAGCTGCAACGATTTCATACTCGCCAAAGTCTGCCAGTGTATCAAAGTGGACGTTCTTATGCGCCTGGTAGAAATCCTCGCTCTCATACTTGCACAGGTCAGAGAACATGGAGCCGTTTTTCATGTGGTGTCCGTAAATCACCACATTATCAGACTGTTCCAGATCGCAGTTCTCCTGCACATAGGGCACGCCATAATCGCTGTACGACTTGTCAAAGGCGTGCTTCAGATAAAAGTCGGGATTGCCCGGTGTCTGCATGACCGGGTAATTGATATTGGTGCCATCAATAGAAATCCAGCCCACAAAATCAGGGTTCTGCTCATAAACGGCGGCATATTTTTCGTAGGCAGTTAAGGCAGGCGGGGCTACCGTTTCGCCGGGTTCTTCCGGCTGTTCAGCAGCATCCGGCTCCGTTTCGTCCACAACCATATCTGCGATATGGTCAAAGGCTTCGGCGCTCTGTTTCTGATCGGAAAACTGACGCTGCAGCATAATAGCAGAGAAAAGAAAAAGGACGGCAAACGCAGCCGCCCCACAAAGCAAAAGTTTCTGTTTCATAAAGTACCTCCGTTTCTGATTACCGCGCATAATCAGGCTGATTTTTTGATGCAGAAATATCCCGGCAGTATTCGGGGTATCTGATTTTGATGCCCTCCATAAAATAAGGGGCGAACTCACAGCAAAACAGGTCATTAGGCGTAAATTCATCGCCCTGCCTTTCTCCGCTGTACCCATTCCAGAGATTAAAGGCAAGCTGACACACGCGGACGGTCCCGCTGGTCTGCCAGCCGCCGTGCATACCCTCCGGTATGATCCAGTCATTTTTGAAGTCAAACATCCGATTGATATTGGCCCTCGTTTCCGACGCAATCCCCATCACATAGAAGAAAGCCCGGTGATAGGTGTCATTTTTCCGGCACTTGCCCATCATTTCCACAAAGAAATCCCGGTGTGCCTTGGAACTGAATCTGATCTCTGCCATATTACGCTGTTACCTCCTTTCCTTCACCGCCGAACACGCCCTCGCCCGGTTTGGTGGTCATCAGCTTATAGAGCTGGGTATCCTTCGGGAACCGGTTGACAAACGGCACCAAAGCGGAACCGTACTTGATCAGACCGCACCCGGCGTCGGCGTTGGTGACATAGCTCATCTGCTCATTGGAGATATTCAAAAGCCGTGCCAGCTTCTCCCTGTCAGAGGCCGCCTGATTGAGCATGACGATAAACTCAGAGTTGGAAAGCATGGTGCTGGCCTGCACGGAATCCAGCAGATATTCCACGTTCTGCGTGATGGCCGTTGGGTAGGCGTTCCTCTTTCTAAACTGCCGCCATGCGCTGTTGAAGAAGTTGCCGCTGTACTCATTTTCAAAGACCACATGGAACTCATCAATGAATACATGGGTGCGCTTACCGCGCTTCCAGTTCAGCGTAACGCGGTTGAGCATGGTGTCGGTAATAACCAATAGGCCGGTTGGCTTGAGCTGCTCGCCCAGGTCATGGATGTTGAATACCACCACACGCTTATCCAGATCCACATTGCTGCCATGACCGAAAATATCCAGGGAACCGGTGGTGAACAGCTCCAGCGACAGGGCAATCTCCCTGGCCTTTTCCTCCGGCTGTTCCATCAGTTTTTCGCGCAGGGTGCAGAGGGTCGGGATAATGCCGGTTTCCTCCGCTTCCTGATATACCAAAGCCGTGCAGCGGTCAATGATGGACTTGTGCTGCGGGCCGACACCGTGCTTGTCGATCTGCTCCACCAGCGACATGATAAACTGCGACTTCTCCACAATCGGATTGTTCTCGCCGTAGCCGTCCACCATATACATGGCGTTCAAACGGTCTTTGCCGCCTGCGGCTACACTGATGACTGTGCCGATGTCGCTGCCCATCGCCTCCACCAGCGGGGCAAACTCACCCTCCGGGTCACAGATAAGAATATCATCTTCGGTATTCAGCATGAGGAAGGCAATCAATTCCTTTGCGGAGAAGGACTTGCCGGAACCGGGAACACCCAGCAGGAATGCTGACTGGTTGAGAAGGTTCGCCTTGTTACACATAATCAGGTTGTGGGAAATGGCGTTTTCCCCGAAGTAGATACCGCCCTTGTCCTGGATCTCCTGCACCTTAAAGGGCATGAACACCGCAAGGCTCTCCGTAGTCAGGGTACGGAACGCATTGATCTTCCTGGTACCGATGGGCAGCACCGTATTCAGGCCGTCAAGCTGCTGGAATTTCAGCACCGCCATCTGGCACATTTTCTGGCGTGACAGAGAAAGCACGGCATCGGTATCGGCATCAAGCTGTTCCTTGGTATCGGCGGTGAGAACCATCGTCAGCACGGCCATCATCATGCGCTGGTCACGGGCGGTCAGGTCGTCCAGAAATTCCTTGCTTTCCTTTCTCTGCTGCTCCATATCATAGGGAATGGTGGCAGAGAAATTGTTGTTGGCATTCTGGCGGCGCTGCCAGTTGGTGATGTTCGTTTCCACACCCAGCAGACGGTTTTCCACTTCCCGCACGGCTTCGTCCATGGGGATCGGAACCACATCAATAGACAGCATCAGGTTCCGGTTCATATCGGTCAGCTCCGTCACAAAGCTGTCCTTGATATAGTTGGCGTAGTCCTTCAAAAAAAGAACCCGGCAGAAGGTTCCGCCGAGTACCAGGTAATCGCTGTGCTTTTCAATCCCGTCCGGGCAGATATAATCCCGGAAGTCATGGCCTTTCTTCATCATATCCCGCGCATTGAAATGGAAATCGGCTTCCTCTCCCTGACGGTAGAAGTCATGGAGAATCCGCAGCCGTTCCGTAGCGTCCAGCTCCACGCATTTGGAACCGAGAGCTGCAAAGTGGGCTGTCAGATCGGCGCCCACACGGGCAAAGTAAGTTCGCGCGTCCTCGATGTTCTTTTTCCCCACCGTGATGGTGATATATTTCTCCTGCATAATGCCGTTGGCACCGGTCGCCTTATCCAGCAGCATCTGGTTATACTCCCTGCGGTACACATCCCGGCTGTCACCGCGCAGGGGCATGAGAATAGATTGCTCAAAATTAGCCCGGTTCAGGCGGCGGTTGTTAATGGTGATCTTGGTGGTGGCCCCGGAGTCCAGACTGTTCAGCAGCTCCGAATAGTCCAGGAACATGACCTTTTTGTCCTCCAGACTGGCTACCTGGTAGTTGATGTCCGAAAACTGATAGCTTTTGGAGAACTTGCTTCCAACCTGAAAAATACCGTCGCTCCACATACGCCGGATGGGGATCACATCCTGCACCTTGCGGGGAACTTTGTATTTCTCCTTATCCTGCTTTAGCAGATTGCTCAGGGTTTTAATCATGGGATTTTGATACCTCCTTTTCATGGGCTTCCATTGTGCCTCTGAGGGCTTCGTAATAGTAATTGACCGGCTCAAACCTGATCTCTCTCGGTTCCAGCATTTCAGATCGGAACCACGCCCACAAAAACTGCTCGGCGGTCATGCCGTGGTAGGACACGAAGCCCAGCGCCGCAAAGGGGGCTGCCCCCAGCACACACATCCAGGACACGGTTTCGGTTCCCACATAAGGCCGAAGCAGAAAGTACAACCCCACGGCAACACCGACTGCCAGCAAAGAAAAAACGAACTGCCGCATGGTCAGTCCGAAAAACATAGATTCCGTATAGTTACGGATTTCACGGTTGATTTTAACCTCCATTTGTAATCGCTCCTTTCCTAAATTACAGGCCCATCATTTCCCGCACCACGCGGTCAGCCATTTTCACAGCGCCCACAAGAACCAGCATATTAAAGACCAGTTCTCCGATATAGCTCCATACCATCGAAACTGCCGCCGCATTGGGGTCGATGGTTGGCGGGGATGCCGCAAACAGCGAGAAGATGATGCAGGCCAGCACGATAATCGCGCCCTCCAGACACACGGCAGCATAGGACTTGATAAAGCTCTTGCCCACATTCTGGCTCGGCTCCCCGGCAAAACTGGAGAGGGGAATGGGTGCTATCGCCGTATAGAGGTACAGCTTAAAGAAACGGCCATAGACCGTCATGATCATAATGAAAGACAGTACCGTAATGAACAGTCCGCCGATGAGCGTTACCGCCCACAGCGGGATACTTTCAAAGAAACCACACTCCTCCACGGCGGTGACGATCTCGCTGGGCAAGACCGTCTGCTGCGCTGTACCAAAGCCTGCCGCCTGCATGATGGTTGAGATAACGCCCTGGGCAATATTGAACAGGGCCAGCATCAGTTCCATGCCATAGGTGACGGCGCCCTTAGCAAGCGCAAATCGGATAAACAGCTTCAGGGCGTGTTCCGGCCTTTTGACTTCCGCAAAGGAGCCGCAGGTTTTCATCACGCCCACGACAAAAAACAACACCAGCAGTGCAAGGCCAATGGCCTGCAATGCGCCGTGGATATCTACAATGACGCCCCAAATGGTACCGCCCTTGAATTGCTGCGGGCTTTGGGTGATGAGCTGCCAGATCTCCGCCAGCTTTTCATTCCAGGTGTTCAGGGCGTTTTCAAGATTTTGTACGACCCAGTTATCACTCAATGTTTCTTCCTCCTTTCAGCGAAACATCGGCAGGACGGTTTCCCGCCCTGCCGCATATCCCGCAGATCTTATTTGGTGATAACCGCTTAGCCTGTGATCAGAGTCAGAATCTCCTTGGCGAAGGTGATGACAATACCGCCTGCCAGGGTCAGGAAACCGTTGGAACGCTGGGAAGGGTCATGGCTCTGGAGAGAAAGACCCACCTGGACGATACCCCAGCCCAGCAGAATGAGGCCCACGGCGCGGATCAGGCCGAAGATGAAATCAGAAAGGTTGTTGACCACCGTGATGGGGTCGCCGGCAGCGTGGGCAGTAACGGCCATGCCCAGCACAAGGGTCATAGACAGGACAGTCACTGCGTAGAAGCGGAAGCCCTTCTTGACTTTGCGCTCCAGCTTGGTGTTGTGGTTGACAGGCTTCTCGGTCTTGTGAAACAGGTTTTTCATGGTTTTGTTCCTCCTTTAGATTAAATGAAAAAGAGCCTCTATCTCCTCATTGGACAGAAGCTCCATGGTATCATCCACGGCGGTTTCCGGTTCCGGCGGTTCGGATTCGGTCACAGTGCCGATAGAGATTGTTGCGGTCACATGGTCAGTCTTGCCATGCTCATAGGTTGGTGCGCCGCCCAATGCGGTCAGAGCCACATTGGGGTGCTTCAGCGGATTGTACTTTTCGTCCATGACCGGGCGCTCACCACGGATAAACAGCAGCGCATAACGATTGTCCATCATGCGTACCTCGTCCGGCGTCATCAGCTCACGCCCGGTGATCTGGTAGTTGGTGCTGTAATTGCCGCTGCGCCCGCTGGACTTACCGTAGGTGTTGGTGTCAATCGTGGATTTTCCGAGGTAGGATTCTGAGATCAGCTTGTGCGTGCTGGTCTCGTTTCCTCCAAGATAAAGCATCTCGTCACAGTTGCCCAGAATACTCTCCCACTGCTTTTCAAACAGCGCCTTAAGCTGGGCGATGTTTTGCAGGATAATGGTCACGCTCACATTCCGGGAGCGCATGGTCGCCAGTATCTTATCGAAGTCATCGGGCAGGCTCACATTGGCAAACTCGTCCATCAGGAAGTGGACGGGAACCGGCAGGCTCCCACCGTACTTGTGGTCTGCCAGCCAGAATAGCTGCTGAAAGATCTGCGTATAAAGGATAGACACAAGGAAATTGAACGAAGTGTCATTGTCCGGGATCAGTGCAAACAGCGCCACTTTCTTTTCACCCAGAGAGGGAAGCTCCAACTCGTCCGTAGCAGTCAGCGCCGCCAGAGAGGAAAGGTTGAATTTTTCCAGTCTCGCGGCAAGGGTGATCTGAATGGATTTCAGGGTCTTGGCGCTGCCGGAATGATAGTCCTTGTAATACTTGACCGCGATGTGGTCGGGATTCTTCATCTCCAGCCGTTCAAACAGCTCGTCAAGCGGTGACTGATAGCAGTCATCATCCTCCCGGACTTCTGCGGCCCGCAGCATTTCCATGACCATCGGGAAGTTCTGCTCGTCCTCCGGCGCTTCATACTTCAAGTAGAAAATGAGCGCCAACAAAAGCATACTGGCCGCCGTATCCCAAAAGGGGTCTTGTGACTGGCTGCCTTTTGGGGTAGTGGACTTAAACAGGTTGGTGACGAGCCTTTGCACATCGTTGTCATCCCGAAGGTAGACAAAGGGGTTGTAACAGAAGCTCTTTTCCATGTTCAGAAGATCCAGCACCCGGACTTCATACCCTTTCTGCTCCAGCAGATGCCCGGTATCCCGCACCAGTTCACCCTTTGGGTCAAGCACCACGAATGAGGTGTTGGCCTGCATCAGATTGGGTTTGGCAAGGTTGAAGCTCTTGCCCGCACCACTGCCTCCGATGACTACCGTGTTGAGATTTCGCCGGTGCTTTCTTCCGTCCAGACCCATGCGCACATTTTGCGTAAACAGCTTGTTTTGCTCCGGTCTTTTATCCCGGTATTTCTTGTCCACAGCTCTGGCGTCGCCCCACTTGGCAGAGCCGTGTTCCTCGCCCTTGCGGTAGTTGCGCCGGGTGGAGAAATAGATGCCGATGCCCATTCCATAGGCGCATAAAGCAATGAGGACAGTTTTCAGGCTGTCCTCACAAAGCACAATATGAAAGGGGTCATTCATCGCTGCCGGAAACGCTGTGATGATCTCCGGCAATCCGCCCGATACAGCCGGGGCTATGAGAAGCCCCAGCCATGCCACAGGGAGAATACCGAACAGGCAGAGAATAAGCTGCGTCTGGCGGTTATCTTGCTTCATCTCGTCCTCGCAAACTGCGCTGCTCTCGCTTCGCCCCTTCGGGGCAAAGGCTCTCGCGCTCCGTTGCTCGTCCTCCTCCCAAAAAGTCTTGCGACTTTTCGGGAACCCTGATTACTTTGACCTTCTTCGTCGGGGCGTCGATGGCTTTTAACAGCACCTCGTCCACGATGTCCGTGGAGCGCTGTTCTTCCAGAAGGTCGTTACGCATTTCATTGAGGGCGTTTACCACAACGCCATGCTCATATTTGTCCAGCGTGAGGACACGTTTTTCTTCTTTCCCCATAACTTAGCGCTCCTGTTCTTTGGATTTAGGCTGGCGGTTCTGCTCCAGCGCACGGTTCATGCGGCTGGAGATATTACCGGCAGTATCCCGGATTTCCGACAGCACGGCCCGGATGCTCTGAGCATCACTCTCCCGGAAGCTGTCAGGCAGGCGGCTGAAATCATACCCGCTGGCATCAATGCCGTATTCCCTGCAGAGCATATAGGAAACGCTGTATGCGGCAAAGGCTGCACCCTCACGGGTGTAGTCCTTGGTCACAGCGGCGATCTCTGTATGGGCCAGCTCCTTGGAAACGCTGCGGAAAATATCGGCGGCGTCCATACCCCGGCGCACGAAAACCACCTGCTGGTCATGGTCGTACAGTGCGCCCATGTGGTTCGGCAGGTCGTCTACCATCTGTATCGGCACGGTAGGACGGGAGATCAGGGCTTTCAAAAGCAGCCGGTCATCCATACTGACAGAGGGCTGCGCCTTGGCCCGCGCGGTGGTCTGGGAAATATCAAAGACCCGTTTCACATTGTAGGAGGTTCCGATAGAACCGTCCTCACGCTCATATTCCTCGCCGGGTTCCAGAATGGAAATGCCTTTCTGCTGACGTTTGATGGAAGCACCGGCATCTTTCCAGCCGTCAAAGTCTTTCAGTTGGGTTGCGTCCGGCTTCTGTGCCAGGATCAGCAGCACATTGGTGGCAGAATAACGGCTGAACCGGGTCTGCACATCCAGATACGCCTGGAATTTACTGCCGTCCGCGCTGACAGCTTCTGCCGTGGAGTCTGCAAGATCGTAGACCGCCTGACGCTCGGCCTGCTTTTTCTCAGCCCATGCCTCCTTGTCAAAGGGCTGATTGGTCTGGCCTTTCCGGGGGGCATTGCCTTCAAAAATATCATCGAAATTACTCATGGCTTATCTCTCCTTTGCTTTCTTCTTTTTACGGGGCGGCTGTTGATGCTGGGTGGATTTGGACGCCGGTTTCTTTGTGCGCTCCGGCTCTTTGACCGGAGCTGCCGCTTCTTCCTGCCTGCGCTGCGCCTGAATATCCCTCAGTTCCTTGCGGACGGAAGGACGCTGCTCTGCGCTTTTAGCAGCACCCTCGGCGGCTTTGCTGGGCGGCTCTGAGGTAGGCGCGGACGGAGGGGATTTTTCCGTCCTCGCCGCAGAGGGGTTTACCGGTGCAGGCTCCTCCTTCCTTGTGGGTGCACCCAGCATCTCGTCCAGCAGCTTGTCCTCATCGCTCTTTTCGGGCTGGCCCTTTTGGGGAACATCGGGAGCCTCCTTTTTCTCCCCGGCACCTTTCTCAGCCCGTGTCTTTTCGATTTCATGCTTGATGGACGCCGTATCCACCGTAGCAAGGTGGAACCTCTCCACAATGCGATTGATTTTCGATGCGTCCTCGGCCCGCACCATCACATCCACCATACCGTCTGCGGATTTCTCTTTGCCCCGCAGGGCGCAATAGACAACGCCGTACCGCTTGGCTTCGGTGGCAAACTGTTTCAGATGTTCCTCGCTGATTGTAAACACCTTTAATTCCTTGCCGCTTTTCAGCATGGCGGTGAGACGCTGGCGGCCCTTGATTTTGTTCTTATCCCGGTTTTTCAGCACTGCATAGATGGCGGCGGCAATGTTTTTGGCAGCGGAGCCGGTGAGCTTTAGGGCAACCTCTGTTCCCTCTAAACTAAGCCTGACGACCTGTTCCGCTGCGTCGCCTGAATTGTTCATCGCGTTTGTTCTCCTTTCCCTGAGATTGTTCGTCCTCCCGGACGGCTCTGATTTTTTCTTTGATTACGCCGGAGCGTATGGCAATATCCTCACATAATCTCACCTCCTTTCTCAGCACCGACAGCTCATTGGAAATAGCTGTGATCTGCTCCTTGACCCTGGCCAGAGCGTCATCATCGGTCTTTACCGATACGGTACGCTGCTTTCGGTACAGAGCCTTGCGGTCGGCGGTCAGCGATTCAATTTTTGCCTCCAATCCTTCCTTATAAGAAGAAAGCTGCTCGACGGTATCAATGCGATTCCGCACCAGCAGCTTTGTTTCTTCCGATATGGCATCCAGCTTCGCTAAATCCTCCCGGAGAAGGAAGTGGAGGCGTTTGTTGTGTTTTGGTTGATTTTTTGGAAAGATACCCAGCAGATAGCAGTAATGAAAATACAGCGCCCGAAAGCCTGTGACTTTCTTTGTGTTTTTGAAGTCACCCCGCAGTCTGGCACGGCGTACCTTGCGCTCCGGCTCAGGCAGTGGGCGCTCCCTTTTGAATTGTGCCAGTATCCGCTTTCGGATACCGTCATAGGAATAGTCCTCACCAAAGTTTCGTTCCAGACGCACAAAACGCTCCTTACCCGGTGGCCGCACGGAAATATCCTTCCCCACCTTGACCTCATAGCCACGCTTTCGGAGGTTATCGAAAAACTGGCGCTCGGTCATGGACTGGCGGATCACCTCGTCGATCTCGGCGCGAATCAGGCCCCGCCATGTGGGGCGGCCCTCCTGCTCGGCCCGCCATTCGCCGTACTGTTTGGACTTTCCGCGCTGAGGATTTTCAATGACCGAAAGGTTATACTCCCGGCACAGGGCATCGGAGGCTTTCTGCATTTCGTAGTAGTCCTTTTCCGTGCGGTGGTATTTGAGGCCGTCCAGAAAAGACACCGTATTGACCACAAAATGATTGTGCAGGTGGCTGTCCTTGTCCAGATGGGTGGCAACGATGACCTGGTACTTATCGCCCCAAAGCTGCTGTGCCAGCTTTGCCCCAATCTCATGGGCCATTTCCGGGGTGGCTTCTCCGGGGGCAAAGGACTGGATCACATGATAGCCCTTGCGCTTGCGGCTGGTCTTGCCCCAGCGGCGCTTGGTGTCCATCATGTCTGCGTAGGCGGTTTCCCGGTCACAGTTCAGCGCAGTTTCAAAGCAGTCCTGCTCGGTCTTATCCCTGTTCATGGCGTAGTCCAGCACCGTTTCCAGAGAGGTCTTTTCCTCGTCCTGCGTATAGCCCAGGCACCTGTCCAATCGGCTATGAATGACAATGATCTTCGTATACGCCATTCAAAGCCGCTCCCGCACCAATCGTGTGGCCTGCCGCACCAGATGCAGCGCTTCCGTGATCTCGTCACCGGTGGCTGCGCCCCTGGCGTTGGCTTGATGGGCCAACTGGTTGATGTTATTCCCGATGGCGGACAGCGCCCGAAGCAGGTCGGCATAGGCGTCAGGGGGACGAGGACGGAGATTTACGCCCATAATGAGCTGCCGTACCAACGGCTCCTTTTTCAGCCCGGTCACTTCTGCCTGTCGGCACAGGTGCGCGTACTCCGCGGCGTTCAGGCGAAGCGTCATTGTTTTATATGGCTTTATCGGCTTGTTCCCCCTTTCAGATAGACAGATTGTTTTTCTCTCGCACTTTGCGGGTTTGCGGAACGGTGCGGCCCGCTTCTCGCTCTGACCAATAGTCCGGGTGATACTGCTGGATGATTCGGTTGATTCCTTCTTCAAACTTTGCCGGGTCGCTGATCCGATCCGGCAGCGTCCACATCCCACGATCCAGCAGTTCACGAAGCACCACCTGCTCACAGCAATCCTCTTCAAACCAAAGGCAGCCGTTTTCACGAAAGCCGCATTTACGCGCGGCGACGGACAGCTCAAGATAGGCGGGCCATTCCGCCATGATGCCGCCGTGGCCGGGTGTTGTGATGAGGTGGATACCGGGATGCAGCGTTTCAAGAGCCTGTATTTCGCCCCATGGCGAATAGTCGGTTTGCACAGGGACATCACTCTCCTTGTAAAAAATAATGCGTCTCGATTTGAGACACATTTCGACGGACGGCACGGGGTTTTAGGGGTACGCCCCTAACCAGCGGAATTTTGATGTCAAAATTCCATGCTGGCTGGGACAGCGACGCAGAGCGCCGCTGTCCTACCGTGTCGGGGAATATTTCTTTTTGATCGTGTGGTTTTCCTTTTGGGGATGCTGTTTCTTAGGAGCGAGAGTAGGCACCTCCAGCATATCCGCTTCGTCCAAGCAGTCCAACAGGGCATCCACTTGGCCTTGATCCGGGCGTTCCGGCTCTTTAGTTGCTACCATGTAGCCCTGCATCAACTGTCCGTTGATGGAAAAGCGGTCTTTATGCTCTGTCGGGATTGGTGGGCATATCTCAACAAACAGGTCAGCGTAGGCTGCAATACGGCCTTGCAGATATTTCTCCATAGACGCTCTATCCCGGAAAATTTTTCTGTCCTGACCGGCTATCTTCCAGCCATCGCCGGAATAGTCCGGGTTATGCGGCGTGTTGAATGTAACTGACCATGTGAGTTCCCATGATTTCGGGACAGATTTTTCCAGCGTCCTATCCCATTCGGTGTGTTCATACTCGCGCCATGAAAAGCGGTACACCATATTGCTCATTTCATGGTTGCCATATTCATTGACCGTCCATCGGTTTGAGGTATGAGGTGTAGGCGGCGTTTTGACATATTCCAGCGCCTTCATGTACTGTTGGGTCTGCTGTGCCTGTTTTGACCATACTTCCACTGCGGCATCAATACGCTGACATAGTTCTTTTTCACGGACAATACTCTCGGCTTTGCGTTCCAGCAATTCATCCACGCTGCACTCGATCAATTCACAAAAGCCATCGCGGCCGCGTTGAAAACTGATGTACTCGCGGACTTCCAACTCCCGCCCCGGTTCTAAACGGCTGTATCCCATGACACACCGCCTATCTTACTGGAACGGACTTTTTGCGTTCAGCCTTCTTTTCAGAAATATGCACTTTCGGCTTCTCCGCTGGGGGTACTGCGGCATCCGCGTCATCCAGACAGGCCAGCAGGTCATCAACGGCCTTCTTGTTGGGTTCTTCCTTATCTGGTGGATCCAGCGTGTACCCTGCCGCCAAATAGCCGTTGATACTGAACATCCGTCTGCACTCATTGGGGACTGGTGGGGAGATTTCTCGGAACAGGTGACAATACAGGTCAAACCGGCCTTGGATATAATGCTGTGCGGCCTCCATGCTGGGGTATTTTTTCTTATCCTGCCGCGCGACATAGATACTGTCTCCCCAATAATTCCGGTAGTTGCTGTCTGGCTGTTTAGGTGCGTTGTAGATGATTCCCCAGCTGACGAGGTAAACATCGGCGGCCTTTTCATAGGAGATTTTATATCGCATTTTATAGGTGCGGTTGCTGATCTCCCATATCCCGTTTTTGTCCTGTTTCCACTCATTGGAGGTATGCTCGACCTCTGGCGTTTGCAGATATTCCAGCGCCCGTTCCAGCAGCATCGTCTGTGCGGCCTGTTCATCCCACGCCGCCGCAAGTTTTTTTAGCTGGGCGTACAGCTCTTTTTCCAGCGTAATGCTGGCCTCCTTGCGCTGTGTGACTTCCGCTCTTGTCAGCGTGACCAGCGGGGCGATATGAGGGCCGGCCCGCCAATCGTTGAAAGAAATGTTATGCAGGATTGTCATTTTCTGGCCGGGCGTAATACCGTCCTGATATGCGTTCAAATAATAAAAGCTGTCCTTACTGTCCTTTTCGGGCATGGACTCAACACCTCCTATCTGGCCGGAGTGTCCGGCCCCTTTTTTGTTTTGGGCTGCCAGCCCTTTTGCAAGCGATGTTCCATCGAAATAACGCGGTACAATTCCGCCTCGCTTTTGGGGCAGCAGCGAAAATTCTGAATGGCTCCATACTCAAAGAAAATTTCTTCCCGCTGCTTTCTGTACTGCTCCATCGGCATACGAAACTTCTCCCCGGAGTAAAAAGTAAGTTCCACATCATCAAAGGGGATAGCTACTTTTATGACCCGCTGTACCTGTTCCCGGTAATTCAGCTTCACAACATGACCCATAGGGGCTGTGCCGCGCCGCCCAGTGATGGTGACGCGATAGGCTTCGATGCCATCGGGCATATCCGCATAGTGTGTCCAAATCTTATACCCGTCGCTGTCTCGGAGAAAGACATCCCGTTCCAGCACACACCATGTCCCGTTAGGGCGAGACATGAAGTAGAATATCCGTTCATCCATATAGGGGCTGTTCAGTGCGTCACGCAGTTTCTGAGCATCCAGTTCAAAATCTTTTCTGTAATGCTGCGTATTCCGGGACACCACTTCGTCCAGAAACGCAATCAAACTGATTTCTTTTCCCATAACGCACCTCATCGAATCGGTGCAGGACGGCGGGGTGCGGCTTTATGGAGCACCTTTTTCTTGGGCGGTCGTTTGACTGGGGATAGCCATTTGGCTTCAAAATCAGCCAGCGTCATACGCTCGCCGCAGAACTGGCCTTCAAAATCACCGGGTGACAAATCGAGATACCCATTGGGCGGAATGGGAACAGGGCTTGCGGTCAGGACGGTGCCGAAATGCTCCACCGTGATATGCCGTGCAAGCAGGCAAGGTTGGCTCCAATCCTGTTCACTGGTTTGCATATCATAGGCATACACGCCTTTTGGGATAGTGGCACGGTCTACTCGAAGGGTAGTGAAAAGGCCGGGGATACCTAAAATCTCCACGGCCTCATAGTGTTCTTTCCGGGCGTCAACTGCGCTCATAGGCATTTCTCCTTTTTGTTCGCTGTTTTTTCTGTGTAGGCGGCGGCAGTTCTTTCGGTGGGTCGATACCGTCAATCAGTTCTGCGGCGGTATTGCGGATCAGTTCTAATGATGCTTTCAGCTGCGATAGATCCTTTCCGTGACTCCATCCGGCCACATAGCCGAAAGAGTAATCAGCGGTATCAATCCCGAGGTGCTGACAGACTACATAGGCCACGCTTTCAGCCTCCATTTCCCGGACAGAGCGCCGCTTGCGCTGCGTTGGTGTTTCACCGTCATCATCCTCTATTGGTGCATGGAGTTTAGCGTGGCTGACCTCATGGATCATGGTTTTGATAGTTTGTGCTTGGCTCATGTCGGGCTGGACAAAAATGCGTTGTTCCGCAAAATTGCAGCAGCCATAGGCATCGCTGGGGAAACGCTCAATGTGGATGGGATAGGGGGAAATGCTACGGATTGCGGACACTATACTCTCGTATTGCGCTACATCGCCGGTCAGCTTTCGGGCGATTTCCGGCAACGGTTTCCCCTCTGTCTGGCCTATGTCGAACACGGTGACTGTCCGAAAACTCATGCGCTGCACCCACTGGACTGATTTACTGGAAGAACCGTCCGGGGCAGTTTCCTCCACTTCTTCTTGCCTTCGGTAAGGGCAGGGGGCGAGGATGGTGATGCCATGCTCGCCCCGCTTGACCTGTCGGCCAAAATTCTTTTTCCAGTCACCGTATCCGGCTACCTGAGAAGCACCGGGACACTGCAACAAAATCAAAAGAATATTGCCGAAGCTGTAACGGTGGAATTTAGACATGGTACTGAGATATGCTGCATACCTCTCACTGTTGAACAATTCCGTGATACCCGTTTCCATCTGGTCGGTGATTTCCTGCACCTTTTCCATTCGTTCTTGATAGCCTATCTATCACCACCTCCTGTCGAAATGCGTCTCATTTTGAGACACAAAAAGCGCCCTCGCGGGCGTCAGCGCTCCCGGTCGGGCTTTTTCCGATGGCGGGAAAATTTTTCTTTATCACGATGGCCGGACGGTAAATCGCGGGCTGCTTCTCTGGCTCTGGCGATCATATCTGCTCTGGCAGCCTGCTTATCGCTGAAATAGTTTCCGAAATTGAAGTCTTGAAAGCCAGAATGTGCGTAGGCTTTCCATGTCACATAGGGAGACACGGCTTTGGGATTATGGGCGAGGACGATTTCAACCTCGCCCACCCGTAGACTGGCGATCACGGTATAACCCTGACAAACCCATTTTCCTTCCATTTCTGCTCACCTTGCTGGGGTAGGAGGCTTTTTAGCCGTACCGCTCTTTTCTGCATCTCTGGCCTTCTGCCGCTCAATGGCACGCTTGCGAAGATCCATCGCCTCGAACATCGTGCGCTTGACCGTAGCAACGGTGGTTCCCTTGTCCGGGAAGTAAGGGCGCAGCTCGTCATCTTGGAAAGTGACCTTTAGCGGCGGGTCGATTTCCCGCTTGGTGGGCGCAACGGAGTTCTCAATTTTCTGTGCAGTGAGCGTGCCAGCACGGCTTTCCTCCTTGAGCTTGACCGCTTCCGTCTTAGAGGGGACTTTTCCGCCCTCTTTTTCGATGGCGTCCGCAAGCGTTTTCTGCTCGGTGGGCTTCATGTGGGAAATCTGCTCGGCGGTATCCAGCGGCAGTTCCTTTTTGTCCACCATTTTTTTCAGCGGTTCCTCCAACTGATTGACGCGCATCAAGCGCTGCACGCTGGCACGGCTCATGCCCAAATCTTCACCGACCTGCTCATCACTACGCTTCATCGGCGCTTTGCCTGCCAGAATGTCCACCTTAGAACGACGTCCCGCCTTGCGCTTCAAGGCATCCATCTTCATCTGCGCGGCGCGGGCCAATTCAGAAATTGGAATGTCCTTACGGTGGAGGTTGCCATCTACGCACTGGATTTGTGCGTCATCCTCGTCCACACGCTCGATCAAAACGGGGATGGGATAATTCAGCTGTGCGCCGATGTCATGGCGGCGATGGCCGGAAATAATTTCAAGTCCGCCGTTGCGGCCGGGGCGGCAGAGAACAGGTTCACGGATACCGTAGTTTTTGATGGACTCAAACAGGTCTTTATAGTCCTGCGTCTCACGGTTCACCGTAAAGGGGTGATCCAGAAAGTCCTTCAGATATGCCGGATGAACGGCCATGCTGTAAATCTCTCCCTCATTGGGGATGGGCAGCTTGAAAAAATCAGCTTCGGCAGGGGCGTCCAGCCGATCCTCAAACACCTTGGTCACGGCAGAGCCTTTCGGCCCATCTGCGGTACGGGTAGCCGTAGCAGCATCCTTCGGCTGTTCCGGCGATTTCTGCGTCACCGCCGCCTTGGCCGGTTCATCGGGCTTTTTAACCTCGTCAGGCTTGGTGGAAGCGGCGGGAACATCAGCGGGCTTATCAGCCTTGACCGCCTTATCGTCCTTGACGGGTTCGGCGGGCTTCTTCACCTCGTCGGGTTTAGCGGGAGTAAGCGGAGCCGCAGCGGGCTTGCCATCCTTGGCTGCCTTATCGTCCTTGGCAGGTTCGGCGGGTTTCTTCACCTCGTCAGCTTTGGCGGGAGCGACCGGAGCCGCAGCGGGCTTGCCATCCTTGACCGCCTTATCGTCCTTGGCGGGTTCGGCGGACTTCTTCGCCTCGTCAGGTTTGGCGGGAGTGACCGGGGGCGCAGTGGGCTTTCCATCCTTGGCCGCCTTATCGTCCTTGGCCGGTTCAGTAGGCTTCTTCACTTCACCGGGCTTGCCAGCGGCGGGCGATAGAATGGGCGGTTTGGTTTCTTTGGCAGGAATAGGCGGTGCAGGAGTGGGTGGCGCTCCGGCAACAGGCGTCCGAAACGCACCAATCAGCGGGTTTTTCTTTTCGTTGGACATTGATTTACCTCCATATTCAAGTTTTATGTCGAAAAATGTGTCTCAATTTGAGCCGCATTTTCAACCAAAATTAAGGGCCGAAGTCATGTTGGACTTCGGCCTGATAATGGTTATTCATGGTCAGCGGGGCGTTGAACAGCGTGGTGAGCAGGTATGCGCGGATATTACGGACTTGTGTGGTATTGCGGCGCAGACACTCAAACACATAGACCATCAACGAGTAGTCCAGCCGGTAGAAGCGGGCTTGCACCTGCGACAGTGGGATATTCTCACCGCCGATCCGTACCGTTGACTGTGTGGAACACATCACATCCGCCATCAGCCCCACGACCTCATCCACATCGTCGGCATTGAACTGTTGACAAAGAAACGGGTATTCGATATTTTCTTTAATCTCTCTCAGATACTCGCTTCTATCCATCCATCCCGGCTGCTCGGCGGAAGGCGATGGATGGATAGATTGATTTTTATAGCTAAAATCAGTTTGATTAGATTCAATATAATTTCCGTCTGATTTTCCGAAGTCTGCACTTCGGAAAAACGGAAGTCTTGACTTCGGATTATCGGAACTCTTGACTTCTGATTTTCCGACTTCTTGACTTCCGATTTTCGGAAGTCTGGGAATCTCCTGCGGCGCAGGGGTTTCAGTAGGTACTCGGCGGGTAGTGAAGCGTTTGACATAGATTTTTGTTGGTCTGCCTTGCCCTTGCTTTACTCGCTCGATCAGACCGCAACCTTTATCTGTATCCAGTTCGGACAATAATTTGACAGCCTTTTCGTGACCACAATTTAAGTCCTCTTGTACCTCATCCAATGTATAAAAGATATAGACCCTGCCAGCGTCATCGTACCAACCATTCCGCGCTGACAGGCCCATTCGGTCAAGCAGGAGGCCATACAGCAGCTTCGCGTCTGTGGATATTTTCTTGAACTGCTGCCCGGTGACAAGTTGGCGGGGGATGCGGTAAAAAGAAAATTGACTGCTTTCGTCCCCGTAGTAATAATCGTATATCATACTCTCCGCCATGTCGATTTTCCTCCTTAACGCTGGAAAAAGGCATGAAAAAAGAGCCTGCTTTCATGGCAGGCTCTTATGTAAATGAGTGTTTCCAGCTGTGTATGTTGTTATTTTCTTTTGTGGCCTTTACACATCAACCTCAGCGGCGGCTTCCATCTTAAACTTATCCATAGCGGCGCGGGCCTCGGGAACGTTGATCTTGTTGGTGTTCTTACTGGACATAACAGTTTCTCCTTTTCAATCTCTTACATGTGTGGGTCACTTGGGTATCGCAAGCATAGTTTGACACGAAAAGGATCGGCTATGCGGAAATAAAAACGGTAAAATCTGTGTTTTTCTCAATTTTCGCCAGTATTATGCCCGGCACCGTTATTTAAAAGGATCTGGACCGCATTTTTATCGCAGGCCGGCAAACGGTATCTTCTGGTTCGTTTTGTCATTGCTTTCGTAAAAAATCACGGGGACTGCTTTTTAAGCAGTCCCCGTGTTGGGTTATTCAGCAGTATTTGCCATCGAGGCGATATAGTCCTCGTAGGTGCCAAGGCGGTCGGTCAGCTTGCCGTCCTCCAGCACCATAATGCGGTTGGCGATGGTCTGCACGAACTCGTGGTCATGGCTGGAAAACAGCACCACGCCCTTAAAGTCCATCAGGCCGTTGTTGACGGCGGTGATGGATTCCAGATCCAGATGGTTGGTGGGCTGATCCAGCACCAGCACGTTAGAACCGTAGAGCATCATGCGGGAGAGCATACACCGGACCTTCTCACCGCCGGAGAGGACCTTCACCGGCTTGAACACATCGTCGCCGGAAAACAGCATCCGACCCAGGAAGGCCCGCTTGAAGGACTCGGTGTTGGCCTCCGGGATCTTGGGGGTAAACTGGGCCAGCCAATCCACCAGATTCAAATCGCAGTCGTTGAAGAAAGCGGAGTTATCCAGCGGGAAATAGCTGGTGGTAATGGTGGTGCCCCACTTGTAGGTGCCCTCGTCCGGCTCCATCTCGCCCATGACGATCTTGAACAGGGTGGTCTTGGCGATCTCATCCTCGCCTACAAAGGCGATCTTGTCTCCCTTGTTCACCCGGAAGGACACGTTATCCAGCACCTTGCGGCCGTCCAGCGTCTTGGAGATGCCCTCCACCGCCAGGATCTCCTTGCCGCACTCCCGCTCCATGGTAAAGCCCACGAAGGGATACCGCCGGGAGGAGGCGGGCATTTCCTCTACCGTCAGCTTGTCCAGCAGCTTGCGGCGGGCCGTGGCCTGCTTGCTCTTGGATTTGTTGGCGGAGAAGCGCTGGATGAACAGCTGCAATTCCTTGATCTTTTCCTCGTTTTTCCGGTTCTGGTCCTTCATCATCCGCTGGACCATCTGGCTGGACTCGTACCAGAACTCATAGTTGCCCACATACATCTTGATATGGCCGTAGTCCACGTCCACGATGTTGGTGCAGACGGTGTTCAGGAAGTGACGGTCATGGCTCACCACAAGGATCAGGCTTTCGCAATCCATCAGGAAGTCCTCAAGCCACTCGATGGCCTGAATGTCCAGATGGTTGGTAGGCTCGTCCAGCAGGATGATGTCCGGCTTGCCGAACAGCGCCTGAGCCAGCAGCACCTTCACCTTTTCCTTGGCGGTCAGGCTGGACATTTCGCTGTACAGAATATCGTTGGAGAGGCCAAGGCCCTGAATGAGCCGGGACACGTCGGATTCGGCCTCCCAGCCGCCCATTTCGGCAAATTCGGCCTCCAGCTCGCTGGCCTTCACGCCGTCCTCGTCGGTGAAGTCCTCCTTTTCATAGAGGGCGTCCTTCTCCTTCATCACGTCATAGAGGCGCTGGTTGCCCATCATCACCGTGTCCAGCACGGTGTAGGCGTCATACTGGAAATGGTCCTGCTTCAGAATGGACATCCGCTCTTCCTTGGGGATGATGACCTCGCCCGTGGTGGGCTCCAGATCCCCGGAGAGGATGCGGAGGAAGGTGGACTTGCCGGCGCCGTTGGCGCCGATGATGCCGTAGCAGTTGCCGGGAACGAACTTCAGCTCCACGTCCTTGAACAGGGTCTGGCCGCTGAAGTTCATGCTTACATTGTTGACTGTGATCATGTCGGTATCCTTTCATCACGGAGTCTGCGGTTTTCCCGCAGGCTCCTTTTATTATCCGTCATAGCCGGGCAGCGGTCCAAACGGCAACCAGTTCCCCGCCGCATAAAAAAGCGACGGCCAAACGGTCGTCACAGAACATTGCGCTGCCCAAAACTGGTACTATTATGTTGCTTTTTCTCTCTTTTGTCAAGTATTCTTCTGCATTTGTATAGAAACATACTGACATTTCTTGAGACTGTCAATAAAGCGGTAAATTCTCCGCGACGGTAAGGAAGGGTGTGCGCGGGAAACCCAAGAAGGGTGTCCTGCGCCATTGAAATCCTAAGTTTTCAGAACTTTTATAAAGTTCTAAAAACTTGTTCAGCGGGACGAAAAGGCTTTTTCGACACGCTGATTTCCTTTTTCATGCCGCTCTCCCGGCGTTTTTTCCTTGAAAGCCCCTTGACAATTTGGTTTACACATTGTAGACCGCAAGTAGAAGGTCTACATGCAGTAAACCTCGGAGGTGAACCTATGAGCGATTTGAAAATGGGGCCGGTGGAGACCCGGTTCGCGGAGATCATCTGGGACAGGGAGCCGGTGGGCTCCACGGAGTTGGTCCGACTGGCGGAGGAGGCCCTTGGTTGGAAAAAGTCCACCACCTACACCGTTCTGAAACGGCTGTGTGACCGGGGCATCTTCCAAAACGAGGGCGGCACCGTCACCAGCCGGCTGTCCCGGGCGGACTATGACACCGCCCAGAGCCAGCAATTCGTGGAGGAAAGCTTTTCCGGCTCCCTGCCCGCGTTTATCACGGCGTTTACCCGGCGAAAAAAGCTGACGGAGGACGAAATCGCGGAGCTGCAAAAGCTGATCGATCAGAACAGGAGGTAGCGTATGGGCGAGTTTGTAATGCACCGGCTGTTTCCCATCGTCTGTAATATGAGCCTCACCGCCAGCGTGGTGATTCTGGCGGTACTGGCAGCGTCGGTGACGGTAATCCGTCTGAAACCGAAAGCGATTCTAACACAAATGGATTAAAACAGGAGGCAGATAATATGAGCATTTTAGAATTTTCAAATCTGAAATACAGCTATGACGGAAAACAAGGGGTTTTGAAAGGAATCAGCGGCCAAATGGAATTGGGAAAGATGTATGCCATACTTGGCCCGTCCGGGT
>ENA-OROK01001396-OROK01001396.1-human-gut-metagenome-genome-assembly--contig:-NODE-1396-length-23724-cov-3.781571_pt1 | contig 23724 bp, 20 predicted proteins | sample MGYA00242127_ERZ509046 | MGnify/ENA primary metagenome ERZ509046 (study PRJEB26280, sample SAMEA2338728) | human gut metagenome | biome: human gut; feature: human-associated habitat; material: faeces... | reverse complement strand
CTCGAACCTATGACCCTCTGCTTGTAAGGCAGATGCTCTCCCAGCTGAGCTAAGATTCCATTTCGTTGCTCTCGCAACCGACCTGTTCAGTATACAATGCGTGTCCCACTTTGTCAACACGTTTTTTGATATTTTTGTAAAAATTTTGTATGCAATTAGAACAATAATAGCAAAAAGCAGGAAATTACAGGGCTTTCTTTACACTGATAGCCTTCATGGGGCACATTTCCTGACAACAGAAGCAGGAGATGCAGCCTTTTCTCTTGAATTTCGCCTTGCGATTTTCGATTCTGATGACATGTGCCGGACAGCTTTCCGCACATTTTCCGCATCCCACGCATTTCTCCGGGGTCAGCTGCGGATAGGATTTCAACAGTCGGGAAGCCACGAACATGAAAGGCTTGCGTAAAAATTTCGGCACACCGTTGGTAAAATCTAATTTTATGGTATCCGGCTTCTGAAAAGGAGATAAGCCTTCCGGAACCGGATCTCCCACAAGCGCCAACTCCTTAGGGCGAGCCAGACCTTTTTCCAGTGCCTGACGCAGCATGACGATCTCTGTAGGTTCTAATCCCATAAGTTTTGCGGCGAAGCAGTCCTGGGTATAGAAATCTTTTGCCGCCAGCAGCATATGCAAAGGATGCGAAGTGCCGCCGGTGGGACCGTTACCCTCCATGGCATCAATGGCGTCAATGACGGTGAGATTGGGAGCTACGGTCTGAGCCAGTTCTAAGAGCATGTTGGAGAAATCTTCGATCTCCGGCCAGCGGTAGTGCATCTGGGGCTTTTCCAGACCGGGGATGGTGCCGAAGAGATTCTTGATGCCGCCGGAATAGCCGGTCATGGCATGGGTCTTCAGTTTACAGATATTAATGATATAATCGGCTTCCACGATAGGAGTGATCAGGTGGAAACTGTGATTTTTAAATCCTGCCGGACAATTTACGGTCTGTGCGGAAAAGTCCATGTTGAGTTCAGCACCTTCGCCCAGAGTATCCATGCCGCATACGTGATATACGTGTTTCATGGCTTCGGCATTGTAGAGACCGCCGGAACTTTCCGCAATGGTGATGTGCTGCATGCCCTGCTCTCGCAGCCACCTGATCACAGCTTTTATGACCAGAGGGTGGGTCGTGGCGGGAAAATCCGGGGATTTCGCCATGACGAGATTCGGCTTGATGACGATCTTCATCTCCGGGCGCAAGTCTGCGGCGATGTTCAAAGCCTCCATACTTTTGCAGATGGCGGGATAGATCAGTTCTTCGTTATATTCCGGTACGATGTGTAATGTCTGTATCATAATGACCTCTAAAGTGGTTTATTTTCTATATAGTACATGAATTTACTTGTTTTTTCAATGCTTCCGTGCTATACTACGAAATGTTGTTGAGATTTGATGGAAGAAATCAGAAGCGCATCGCAATGATTTCTTTTTTTGTGCTAAAAAGGAGTATTTTGTGAGTTATTTTTTGGAAAATGAAGAAGTGGAAAAAGTAGAAGAGGTAAAGGAGCAGGACGGTATCGCATCGATCGAGCCGTTGTTGGATAACCGTATCGTCCGTGCGATTCGTGAGATGGGTTTTGAGAAGCTGTCTCCGATCCAGGAGCAGGCGATTCCCTATTTATTACAGGGTGAGGACATTATCGGACAGGCACAGACCGGAACGGGCAAGACTGCTGCATTCGGCATTCCGGCGATCCAGCACATCAATCCGGATGTGAAAAAGTTACAGACCATTATCTTGTGCCCCACCAGAGAACTGGCGATCCAGGCAGCGGAAGAACTGCGGAAGATCGCAAAATACATGCACGGCATTAAGGTGCTGCCGGTCTACGGCGGACAGGATATCAGCCGTCAGATCGCGGGACTGCGGGGCGTGCAGATCATCGTGGGAACCCCGGGACGTGTCATGGACCATATGCGCAGACGCACCATTAAGCTAGATCTGGTGAACATGGTGGTACTGGATGAAGCGGATGAGATGCTCAACATGGGCTTCCGTGAGGATATGGAGCTGATCCTTGGTCAGATCCCCGGAGAGCACCAGACCGCTCTGTTCTCCGCGACCATGCCGAAGCCGATCCTGGAGATCACAGACCGTTTCCAGAACGATGCGAAATTAGTAAAGGTGGCAGCGCAGGAGCTGACCATTCCCCTGGTATCCCAGAAATTCTACCGTGTGAAAAATCAGGACAAGGATGCCGCCTGCGTAAGACTGTTAGAGTATTATCAGCCGAAGCTGACCCTGATCTTTTGTAATACGAAGAAAAAGGTGGACGAGCTGTCGGATTTATTAAAGGAGCAGGGATTCCAGGCGGAAGGACTGCATGGAGATCTGTCCCAGGCGCAGCGTGACGCGGTCATGAAGCGTTTTCGTAACGGTGGAACCAGTATCCTGATCGCTACGGATGTGGCAGCCAGAGGTATTGATGTGGATGATGTGGAAGCTGTCATCAATTACGATATTCCGCAGGATATCGAGTACTATGTGCACCGTATCGGCAGAACCGGCCGTGCCGGCAGAAAGGGCAGATCCTTCACTTTTGCCAATAGCAGGGAGATCTACAAGATCCGCGAGATCGAGAGAGTCTGCCACACCACCATCACGGAGAAAAAGCTTCCCGGTGCTGCGAAGGTGCTGAAAGCGAAAGCAGACAAATATCTGAACAAGGCATGGGAACTGCATGAGCATGAAGACATCGAGCTGATGAAGAGCTTTTTACAGCGGAAGATGGAAGAGGAAGGCTGTGATGCACTGGAGCTGGCAGCTGCCATGCTGAAATTACAGGTCGGTGACAAGGGCGAGGAGATCGCCGCAGATGAATATACAAAGCGTGGCAATCGCTTCGGGGACAGAGGCCGGTCCGGCAGAGACGATGGTGAAGGTCGCAGCTTCGGCAGAGGAGACGGAAGACGGAAGCTTGGCCGTGAAGACGGGGAACGCAGAAGATTCGGCCGCAGTGACAGAGATCGCAGAGACGATGGCAGCACCGGTTTCGGTGAGGACAGAAGACGCCGCAGAGATGAAAACCGTGAGGATGGAAGAAAATGGGGCGGCTGTGACAAAAAGACGGCTGACCGCAAATACTCTGGGGACAGAGCGGAGAGAGAAGCGAAAAAGAGAAAGAAACGGGAAGAGCCGGGCATCGGTAACAGCTTCCCCAAGAGAAAACGATCTTAATTTAATGAGAAAACTTGTAGATTTGCCGCAAAAGCCGCAGTTGTGCTTTTGCGGCAAATCGTGTATAGTTAGGGAAGAATGCATAGGCAATAACAGAAAGGTCTGCGGTATGAAAACACTGAAAAAACAGATACCATATATTTTGCTGGGAGCGACGCTTCTGCTCCTGCTTGGCTTGAATATCATCAGTCAGGATCACTGGCTGGATTCAGATATGGCGGCGGAGATGATCTTTTCCCGGATCCTTTCCGAAGAACACCACATTTTTTCCACGACAAACTGGTATTATTCCACGGAATTCCGCGTGTTGTATACACAGCTGATCATGGGACCGCTGTTTCGCATCTGCAGCAACTGGCATGTGATCCGCACGATCACGAACCTGGTATTTTATGGATTGATGCTGGCTTCCTATTATTATTTTATGAAGCCGTTAAAAGTATCCCGCGGACTTACAGTGTTAAGCTCCTGTCTGCTGCTGTTGCCTTTTTCCGAGACTATGATGACGCATATGCAGATGGGTAATACCTACATGTCCCACGTGATCCTGGTGCTGTGGTTCTTCGGTATGTATCTGCGGTTGTGTAGCGGAGAATATCATGCAAAACGCAAGGTCAGCCTGTGGATATTCTATGTGCTGCTTGCTATCGTCTGTGGAATGTCCGGCGTGCGTTACCTGCTGGCATTGCAGTGTCCTCTGGTACTGACTTCCTTTTTCTATCTGCTGGGCGGTGAGGAATTTCAGAGTTTCCGAGGAGAGATGACAAAGGAGCATTTCCAAACTCTATTTTCTACGGACAGGATGCGGTATTTTCTCTATAGTCTGGCAGGGGCATTTTTCGCAGTCGTGGGATATGGCATCAATGTAGTGTTCATCAGTCACAAATACGTATTCCAGACCTATGGCGCCACGAACTTCATCGCATTGTATCACGGTGTGTTATTTGACCGGATCCAGAATGCGGTGGGGTGTCTGCTGATGCTTTTTGGCTATATTCCGGATAAGGGATTTTTATCCCTGCGGGGTGTTGTGACGATGGCAGCCTTCGTGCTGCTTGGCATCTACGGATACGTTACGGTCAAAAGCGGGAAAATGCAGCGTGTCACGGGATTTCGCAGTCTGATCACACTGTTTTTGAAAGTCAGTTTTGTACTGAATCTGTTTGTGTTTATTTTTACCACCAGTACCATGGTGCCGCGGTATTATATCACGATCTTCATTTTCGCCCTGCCGGTATTGTGTTTTTATCTGGAAGAGGAAAAAATGCCCTTTGACAGATTTGCGGTGGCGGCACTGCTTACCGTCTGCCTGCTCCTTGGAACGGGGAAAACGGTGATGTCTTTCCTGACGGTGGACAAGAACGAGACGAAGCGTCCAGTGGCGGAATTCCTTGCGGGGAACGGATATGATTTCGGCTTCGCTACTTATAATAATGCCAATATCATCACGGAGCTTACGAATGGTGAAGTGGAGATCGGCAACATCGGAGATCCCGAGCACCTGGAGTATTTCAAGTGGTCTTCGCCTATGAAATATTATGAGGAAGGGTATCATGCCGGGGAGACATTCCTGCTCCTGACGGCGGAGGAGTGTGCGGAATATGCAGAGGCTCCGGCATTAAATCAGGGCGAAAAGGTATATGAGGACGGCAGTTATACCGTCTATGTATTCGACAGCACGGAGGATCTGATGGATTGTGCTGTGGCGAGACAATAATGACAGAGATTTGGCATATTGCAGACGATATTGGCGCCCGGCACTGGCCGCAACGGGACAGAACGGTTTGGGGACTGGCTGGTTGGAGAAGCCGGTGAGACACAGGGATGCCGGTATTTTTTTAAAAATAGCGTCTGCGGAAAGGTTGTAAGTATGAGAATCGGAATGGGATATGACGTACACCGTCTGGTGGAGGGAAGAGACCTCATCATCGGCGGCGTGAAAATACCTTATGAAAAGGGACTTTTGGGACATTCGGATGCGGATGTCCTGCTCCATGCGATCATGGATGCGCTGTTGGGAGCAGCGGCGCTGGGGGACATCGGGAAACATTTCCCGGATACAGATCCCGCGTACAAGGGTATTTCTTCCATAAAATTGCTGGAAAAAGTGGGCGAGCTGCTGGAAGAAAATCATGTGTTTATCGAAAATATCGATGCGACGATCATTGCACAGGCACCGAAGATGCGCCCGCATATCGATACCATGCGGGAAAATATCGCGAAAGCCCTGCTGATCGATGTGGGACAGGTCAATGTGAAGGCTACCACGGAGGAAGGACTGGGATTCACCGGCAGCGGAGAGGGAATCTCCTCTCAGGCAATCTGTCTGGTGACTACGCCGTTTGATCTTACGGCACAGGCGATGCAGGGCGGCTGCGGAAGCTGCAGCGGATGCCCGAAGAGCTGATAATTTCGGAAAATAAGAACTTGACAAATGGGTCGATAGGATATAGACTTTAATTAGAACAAGGTCTGTATACCATCGACCTTTTATAATGTTATGAGTGCAAAAAAGCCAATAGGATTGCATAATTGGCAAGTGCTGGATTAAGAAGGATACAAGGAGGAATGGGAATGTATCAGATGACGGAGACAGAATACAAATTTGCTGAGCTGATCTGGGAGGAGGAACCCATCGGTTCCGGAGAACTGGTAAAACAGTGCGCGGAGAAGTTCGGCTGGAAGAAATCCACTACCTATACGTTTATTAAAAAGCTTTGTGAGAACGGTATTTTCAAAAATGAGAATGCCATAGTATCTTCCGTATTGAATAAGGAGGAATACCACAGAGCCCAGGGGGAGGCTTTCGTGGAGAAGGCTTATGGCGGTTCGCTGCCGAAGATGATCGCAGCATTTATCCAGAGCAAGAAGCTCAGCGCAGCGCAGATCGCTGAGATCGAAGCTATGATCGAGGATTATAAGGGGTAGGGGTTGACAAAATACTATTGTGATATTAAAGGTTCTATGCTAAGATAAATTGCATAGGGCCTTTTTCTATTATCAGATCTATTTTCTATTAGAATCCAATGTCGGAGAAATTTTCCAATCCATTGAAATTAAGTAGAAAATATGCTTTTAACTTCATTTATGCAACTAAAAACAGTTGCAAAAAACAAGCAGAAAAAATATAATATAATTAACAAGTGGTACAAATGGGACAAAAGGAAAAACTAATTGAACAGTTAAAAAACAGACCTAAGACATTTACGTTTCATGATGCGGAAGTTTTATTGGATTATCTGGAATTTACGAAATCCAATAAGGGGAAAACCAGCGGTTCCAGAGTGATGTTTACCAGTGAGGAACACGGGAGTATATTACTGCATAAGCCGCATCCGCAAAAGGAATTGAAAGCATACTAGGTCAGACAATTATGTGATCTGCTGGAACAGGAGGGATTGATTTGAAAAATACGATGGAATATAAAGGGTATGTCGGCAGCGTAGAATTTTCCGAGGAGGATGGGATTTTTTTCGGAAAGGTAATGGGGATTCGTTCCCTGATCTCTTATGAGGGAACCGATGCCAGGAGTCTGGTAGAGGATTTTCATGGGGCGGTAGATGATTATCTGCAACTGTGTGAAGGACAGGGGAAAGCTCCGGAAAAAGCATACAAGGGAAGCTTTAATATCCGGATCGCGCCTGAGACTCATAAGCAGCTTGTGATCCATGCAACGGAATGCCAGATGTCACTGAATGAATATGTGAGGGAAACGTTGGAAAAAGCAGTGATGTAGGAAACTCCAGGGTTGACAAAACCCGTATTTTTGCATATCTTATTTAGTAGGAATTATCGTATATTCAGTAAAGGCATGGAGCAGGAAAAGTACTTTTCGGTGGGACGCCAGAGAGAAGCTGTTAGAAGCTGGGAGCGGCTTTCGTCTGAGGAAAAGGAAGTGCGCCTGTGAGCTGATCCGGGGAACAGACATAAGTATCCGGATCCGGTAAGCACCCGTTATGTGCATGGCGTTTTACGCCAGAGTGAAGGGCATTGTCCCTTAAGTAGAGTGGAACCGCGGATAAATTCGTCTCTAAGATGAAGTTTATTCGCGGTATTTTTTTTCGAGGTGAGAACATGGGCATCATCAAAAATTTAAAAGAAGAAGTCCGTATTATCAAGGAACGTGATCCTGCGATCCATTCCTCCATGGAGGTTCTTTTGTATCCCAGTTTCAAGGTCATGCTCCATTACAGACTGGCGCATAAGCTGTATCTGAGCGGACATTATTTCTGGGCGCGGTATATCTCCCAGCGGGGCGTGCGCAAGACCGGCATCGAGATCCATCCCGGTGCACAGATCGGCAAAGGATTTTTCATCGATCACGGTAACGGTGTCATCATCGGTGAGACCACCATTATCGGCGACAATGTGACAATGTATCAGGGCGTGACCCTGGGAGGTACCGGCAAGGAACACGGCAAACGTCACCCCACCATCGGCAACAACGTCATGATCAGTGCGGGAGCGAAAGTCCTGGGATCCTTCACCATCGGAGATAATTCGAAGATCGGTGCCGGAAGCGTGGTCTTAAGCGAAGTGCCGCCCGGATCCACGGTGGTAGGTGTACCGGGGCGCGTGGTAAAGCGCAACAACGCAAGTCTCCCCCAAGAGACCATGAACCAGACGGATCTCCCCGATCCGGTGCGTGAGGATATCACGGTATTGCAGCGTGAGAATTCCGAACTGACCAACCGGGTACTGGAAATGGAAGATGAATTAAAGCAGCTGCGCAGGCTGGTGGTAATGAGTGCGGAGGCCGGGGAACAGCCCCAATCTGCAGAAAATGACAAGACAGTGTGATAAAATAAAGATAGATCATTGCAAAAATCGCAATTAGGAAAGGATAAACAATGAGCATTCAAATCTACAACACCTTAAGCAAGAGAAAAGAAGAATTCAAGCCCTTAGAGCCCGGCAAGGTAAAAATGTATGTCTGCGGACCTACCGTATACAACCTGATCCATATCGGAAATGCCCGCCCTATGATCGTATTTGATACCGTGCGCCGTTACATGGAATACAAGGGATATGAAGTGAACTATGTATCCAACTTCACGGATGTGGACGATAAGATCATCAAAAAAGCTAACGAAGAGGGCGTTGAACCCGGCGTGATCTCTGAGCGTTACATTGCAGAGTGCAAAAAGGACATGGAGGGCATGAACATCAAGCCCGCTACCAAGAACCCCAAGGCTACCGAGGAGATCGGAGGCATGTTAGACATGATCCAGACCCTGATCGATAAGGGACATGCTTATGTTGCTGCAGACGGTACCGTGTATTTCCGTACCAGAAGCTTCAAGGACTACGGCAAGCTGTCTCATAAGAATCTGGACGACTTACAGGGCGGTAACCGTTCTCTGTTAGTCTCCGGTGAGGACCAGAAGGAAGATCCCTTAGATTTCGTACTGTGGAAGCCGAAAAAAGAAGGCGAGCCTTACTGGGATTCCTGTTGGTGTCAGGGACGTCCCGGCTGGCACATCGAGTGCTCCGTTATGAGTAAGCGTTATCTCGGCGAAGAGATCGATATTCATGCCGGCGGAGAGGATCTGATCTTCCCTCATCATGAAAATGAGATCGCACAGTCCGAGGCAGCCAATGACAAGCCTTTTGCAAAATACTGGATGCACAATGCTTTCCTGAACATCGACAACCGCAAGATGTCCAAATCCCTGGGCAATTTCTTCACTGTCCGGGAGATCTCCGAAAAATACGATCTGCAGGTACTGCGTTTCTTCATGCTGTCCGCGCATTACAGAAGCCCGCTGAATTTCAGCGCTGACTTAATGGAAGCTGCGAAGAACGGCTATGAGAGAATCGTCACCAGCGTGGATAATCTGAAGTTTTTACTGGACAAGGCAGCAGATACCGAAATGACCGGAGAAGAGAAGAACTTACTCACCGAGGCACAGGGTTTCGAGACCAAGTTCGACGAAGCTATGGATGATGATTTTAACACCGCAGATGCACTGGCAGCTATTTTCGAGCTGGTAAAATTCGTGAATTCAAATGCCAAGGCTGAGAGCAGCAAGGCATTCCTGGAAGCATTAAAGCAGGAGATCGTGACCCTGTCCGATATCTGTGGACTGATCGTGGACAAAAAAGCAGAGATGTTAGACAGCGACATTGAGGCACTGATCGAGGAGCGTCAGGCAGCCAGAAAGGCGAAGAACTTCGCAAGAGCCGACGAGATCCGTGATGAACTGTTAGCTAAGGGCATTGTACTGGAAGATACCAGAGAGGGTGTAAAATGGAAGAGAGCATAACCCTTCTTACTAAGATCAAGCAGACCTTCGACTGCGAAGGGCAGGACGTCCGGGCATATTCTCCGCTGACATTAGCCTACATCGGAGACGGGATCTATGAACTGGTGATCCGAAGCATTGTGGTGGAACGTGCCAACCGCTCCGCCAATGACCTGCATAAAAAGACAACACGCTATGTAAAAGCACCGGCGCAGTCCGCCATGATCGAGGCACTGCTTCCGGAGCTGACGGAGGACGAGGAAGCGGTGTACCGCAGAGGACGCAATGCCAAATCCTACACCACGGCGAAAAATGCTTCTGTGGCAGACTACCGCAGAGCTACCGGATTTGAAGCACTGATGGGGTATCTGTACCTGACAGGACAGACAGACCGGATGCTTGAGCTGATCAAAAACGGTATCCGCCTGGCAGGTCTGGAGATCTGAGTGTAATGTAACGCATGTGACAGAAAAGTAATGCATAATGAGAAAGTAATGCATAATGAGAAAGTAATACGTACTAAGAAAGGACAAGCATGGGATATCAGGAATTTACCATAGAGGGCAGAAATGCCGTGATCGAGGCGTATCGTTCGGGCAAACCCATTGACAAGCTGTTCATTTTGGATGGCTGTCAGGACGGTCCGATGATGACCATTAAAAGAGAAGCAAAAAAACATGACACGTTAGTAAAGTATGTGACCAAGGAGCGTCTGGATCAGTTATCCGAGACCGGAAAACATCAGGGCGTCATTGCTTATGCGGCGGCTTATGAGTACGCGGAGGTGGATGACATTCTGGAAGCAGCGAAGAAAAAGGGTGAACCGCCCTTTATTTTCCTGCTGGATAATATTGAAGATCCTCATAATCTGGGAGCTATCATCCGTACTGCCAATCTGGCAGGTGCCCATGGTGTCATCATTCCGAAGAACCGTGCAGCGGGACTGACCGCTACGGTAGCGAGAACCTCCGCCGGAGCACTGAACTATACGCCGGTGGCAAAGGTGACGAATCTGGCGAAGACCATCGAAGACCTGAAAAAGGAAGGTCTGTGGTTCGTGTGCGCGGATATGGGCGGTACTACCATGTACGATCTGAATCTGAAGGGCCCCATCGGTCTGGTCATCGGCAACGAGGGCGAGGGCGTAGGCCGTCTGGTGAAGGAAAAATGCGACATGGTGGCATCTATTCCCATGAAGGGGGATATCGATTCCCTCAATGCTTCCGTAGCAGCAGGTGTACTGGCTTACGAGATCGTACGTCAGAGACTGCAGGCATAACAGGACGCTGCATCCGGGAACAGGATAGCAAAGGGGAAAGAATGACAGAGCATTTCAAGTATGAAGATATGACAGATGAGGAGCTCATCGACCAACTGCGGGAAGGCGACAGGCAGGTGATGGACTACATCTGTGATAAGTATAAAAATCTGGTGCGCAGCAAAGCAAAATCCATGTATATCCTGGGCGGAGACAGCGAGGATCTGATCCAGGAGGGGATGATCGGTCTGTTCAAGGCAGTGCGGGATTACGACTGCGGCAGAGACGCCAGCTTTTACACGTTTGCGGATCTGTGTATCAGCAGACAGATGTATACGGCGGTGCAGGCATCGCAGCGGCTGAAGCACACACCGTTGAATACCTATGTCTCCCTGGACAGCCATGGAAGAATGGAAGAGGACAGAGATCCGGAGACACAGACACTGGCGGAGCTTCTGGCGGATAAGACCGGCAGGAATCCCGAGGAACTTTTTCTGGATAAGGAAAGAGTGGCCTATCTGGAGAAAAGGATCGCCACGGAGCTGAGCGAGCTCGAGCGTCAGGTGCTGGATCTCTATATTACGGGAATGAGCTACACACAGATTGCGAAGGTGCTCAGGAGGAGTGAAAAAGCAACAGAAAATGCGTTGACCCGGGCAAAGCAGAAAATCCGCGGCTTTTTAAGCAAAGAATCTAAATTTTAGATTTATTTAATGGATTTTCGCGATCCAGTAGTGGTAACATACTACTATACAGATGTTTACGTGGGAAAGGCGCGGGAATATATGGAAAAATTTAGTGTAAAAAAACCGTTTACAATTCTGGTGATGGTAGTTGCCATCATTATTCTGGGATTTGTAAGCTTATCGGGAATGACAACGGATCTTCTGCCTAAGATGAGTCTGCCGTATTTACTGGTGATCACGACTTATCCGGGAGCGAGTCCGGAGAAAGTGGAGTCCAGTGTGAGCGAACCTGTGGAAAGCGCATTGGGCTCCATTTCCGGTGTAAAGAATGTATACAGTATGTCCTATGAAAACTACGGGATCGTAGAACTGGAATTCGCAGACGGAACGGATATGGATTCCGCCATGGTAAAGGTATCGAGCGCTCTGGACAGTGTAAAATCGGCATTGCCGGAGGAATGCGGTTCTCCGAATATCATGGAGATCAGCATGGATATGATGGCTTCCGTATATCTGGCGGCATCCTATGAGGGTAAGGATATTCAGGAGACTTCGCGGTTTGTCGAGGACACGCTGATCCCCTATCTGGAACGGCAGGAGGGTGTGACCAGTATCTCTGACATTGGAATTGTGGAGAATTCCATCTCTGTGGATCTGAATCAGGATAAGATCGATGTGTTGAACGAGAAGATCCTGGCAAAGACCAATGATGCTTTTGCGGATGCTGTGGATCAGCTGAATGATGCGAAGAAGCAGCTGCTGGAATCGGAGCAGAAGCTGGCAGACAGCACGCAGGAGCTGGTCGACGGACAGAAGGATATCGACGACGGTAGGACGAAGTTAGACGATGCACAGAAGGAACTGGACGAGCAGAAGGAAAAGCTGGAAGATGCCAAGGGCTCTCTGGAGAATCAGAAGAAGGATACCGAGAATAAGCTGGCAACGGCGAGCCAGGCACTGGATCAGCTGAACGCATTGCAGACAGACCTGCTGACGTTGCAGGCGCAGGAGGAATCGCTGAAGGCGACGATCACACAGATAGAAAAATCCCTGAAAGAACAGGGCAAGACCACAAATGATATTCCGAATGTGGTAGACGGATTGGAGAAGATGAGCACATTTCTGACTTCTTCTCAGATGGAAAACATGACAGTACTGGACAGTACAGACGTAAATTCAGCGCTTGCTGCATCCGGTTCCGGTATGAGTCTTCAGAGTCTTGGGATAGATAAAACAACATGGGATGCCCTGACGCCCGAAGGACGAAAAGAACTTTTGCAGAAAACAGCAGCCGGATATCAGACCCAGAAGGAGCTGTTATCCGGGTATGATGACTACGTATCTTCCCTGAACAGCCTTCAGGTCGAGAAAGCCGGCGTGCAGGCAGCAGTATCCACAGCAGAAGCGGAGCTGAAGAAGAGCGGTGTTTCCTATACGGATATTGAAAAGGCGAAAATCGAGGCGGCGGCAGGCTTCGGTGCGGCTTCTGCACAGATATCTTCCGGACAGAGTGCACTGAATTCCGCCCAGACAACCCTTGACAGCAACAAGGAGAGCCTGGATTCTGCCCAGGACCAGATCACAGAGGGCTGGGATTCCATTGCGGATGCGAAAAAGCAGCTGGCAGACGGCTGGGATCAGTATCATACCTCTCTGGAGAATTTTGAGGCACAGAAGGCAGAGGCACTTCGTAATGCCAATGCAGACCAGCTGGTGAATATGCAGACACTGTCACAGCTGATCTATGCACAGAATTTTGCCATGCCGGCAGGATATCTGGATGATGCGGAGGACAATTCCTGGCTGCTTAAGGTCGGAAGCAATTATGAAAGTGTGGACGAACTGTCCAATATCGTACTTACCAATATCGAAGATATCGGGGATGTACGGCTGTGCGATGTGGCTGACATCACGGTGATCGATAACGCCGATGACAGCTATGCCAGACTGAATGGTCAGAGTGCAGTGGTACTGTCTGTGTTCAAGAGTTCCACAGCGGGAACAAATGAGGTGAGTAAAAATATCGCTGCTGCAATTTCAGAGCTGGAAGAGCAGTATCCCGGACTGTCGGTACTGACACTGATGGATCAGGGCGATTACATAACTATGATCATAAATGGCGTATTGCAGAGCATGATCGTAGGTGCGGCACTGGCAATCCTGATCCTGGCGTTGTTCTTAAAAGATGTAAAACCCACCATCGTTGTAGCTGTCAGCATTCCCCTGTCTGTTCTGACGGCATTGATATTAATGTATTTTACAGATATTTCACTGAACATGATGTCGTTATCGGGTCTGGCACTCGGAATCGGTATGCTGGTGGATAACTCCATCGTCGTGATCGAGAATATCTATCGCCTGCGTTCTAAGGGAGTCGGCGCGGCGAGAGCAGCGGTACAGGGTACGAAACAGGTGGCAGGTGCGATTATTGCTTCCACTCTGACAACAGTCTGCGTATTCCTGCCGATGGTATTTACCGCAGGAACTGTCCGCGAACTGATGATGCCCATCAGCCTGACGATCATATTTACCCTGGCGGCATCGCTGCTGATCGCTATGACCGTAGTGCCGGCAGCAGGTTCGACTCTGCTTCGTAATTCCAAAGAGAAGAAGCATCCGTTCTTTGACAAGGTGCAGGACATCTATGGGAAAATGCTGGCCTTCTGTCTGAAAGTGAAGGTTGTGCCCCTTACGATTGCCATCGGTCTGCTGGTATACAGTATCTGGGCGGTCATGCGGATGGGTATCGTCATGATCCCGGATATGACATCCAACCAGATTGAGATATCTGTGCAGATGCCGGAGGATACGGATAAGGAAGAATGCTACAAGAGGGCTGACCAGGTGCTGGATGCCATGACGACCATAGATGGCATCGGAGATGTAGGTGCCATGGCAGGTGGAGATACCACACTGGTGGCTTCTTCTTCCGGTATGTCAGACAGCACCTACGATCAGTTTACCTTTTTGGTGCTGACAGAGAATGAAAATGCCGGAAAAGAAGAAGTAAACAGAATCTGCAGGGAGATTGAAGAACGCACAGCGGATATTGACTGTGAACTGACGATATCAACGGGAATGTCGGAGATGAGCACGATGATGGGCTCAGGATTATCTGTTAAGGTATATGGCGATGACCTGGATACCCTGACGAAGATCACGCAGGACATCTGTGATCTGGCTGCTACGATCCCGGGCTATGAAAATATTTCCAACGGGCAGGAAGAGCCGGATCAGGTCATCCGTCTGGTGCTGGATAAAGATGCCGCCATGCGCAAAGGTCTGACGGTTGCCCAGATTTTTTCAGAGCTGAACGGGAAGCTGACGGAGAGTACCGATGCCGCCACTGTGACCATAGACGGTGAGGATATGAAGATCGTCGTAAAGGATGGAAGAAAACCGCTGACCCGTGAGAATCTCCTGGACTATAATTTTGAGATCCAGACTACGGATGATAATGGCAACACTGTCACAGAGGATCATCCGCTGTCTGAGTTCGCCACACTAAAGCTGGAGGAGGGTGTGCAGAGCATCAACCGTGAGAACCAGAGCCGCTACATGACGGTGACAGCCACTGTGGCAGAGGGAAGCAATGCCACCCTTCTGTCCAGAGAATTGCAGCCATTGATCGATGCGTATGAATTGCCGGACGGTTATACTATTGACACTGCCGGAGAATCCGATATGGTCAATCAGATGGTGATCCAGATGAGTAAGGTATTGCTCCTGGGTCTTGCTCTGATCTACCTGGTCATGGTGGCACAGTTCCAGAGCCTGCTCAGTCCGTTTATTGTATTGTTCACGGTACCTCTTGCGTTCACGGGTGGCCTGATAGGATTACTGCTTATGAACGAGCCGCTGTCTGTTATGGGTATGATGGGCTTCGTGGTGCTGCTGGGTACGGTTGTCAACAACGGTATTGTGTTCGTGGATTATGCGAACCAGCTCCGTGTGGGAGGACTGGAACGCAGAGAGGCACTGATCGCTACCGGTAAGACCCGAATGCGCCCGATCCTGATGACGGCGCTGACCACGATCCTGGCAATGGCAAGCCTCCTGTTCGGAGATGACCTCTCCAGCCAGATGTCCAAAGGCATGGCGATCGTAGTGGCGGGAGGACTTGCTTATGCCACACTGATGACACTGTTCATCATCCCTGTCATGTATGATATCCTCTTCAAGAGAAAGCCTCTCCAGGTGGATATCGGCAGTGAGAATCTGGATGACGTACCGGATGATGCGGCGGATTACCTGAAGCGGAAGGAGCAGAAGGAACTGGAGCAGCAGGAAGCGACACAGAAAGACGAGAAAAATCCTAAATAGTTATAAGTGTAGCAAAAAAAGCAAAAAAAGAAAAAATTTGTGTTGACAAATATAGATTGCTTTGTTACAATGAATCACGGTGATTGCATTAGCAGTCACGTGATGCTGCTGTGGCTCAGTCGGTAGAGCGTCGCATTGGTAGTGCGGAGGTCACGGGTCCGATTCCCGTCAGCAGCTCTTTTGAAAAGTGTGGAAACCTTGAAAATACAAGGTTTCCACTTTTTTTGTGTGCCTGAAAGTTTACAGACGATGGTAGACAACCAGAATAAACCAGATGTACACTTGCACGGGCCAACGATTCAGCTTACAATATAAAATAGTAAATTTATGTTCGGACACAAACCAACCCGGTCAGATGAGGAAAACGTATGGAGGAACTGCACAGAGTATGTAAAAATTTCACACGTCATGACAAGAAGACCCGTACGATCCTGCTGTGCGAGATGCTGGAGTACACGAATGTATTTTTGGAGGCGGCATTCCGGGCGGAGGGGTATTCCTTCGAGACTTTAAAGAACCCGGTGAAGGACCGCACTCTGGCACTTCGCTATATCAGTAGCGACTATTGCTATCCGACGGTATTGATCCTTGCACAGTTCCTGGAATATCTGGAAAGCGGGGAACGGGATCCGGAGGAGATCACCTTCATGGAGCCCCAGGCGGGCGGTGCCTGCAGGGCCGGAAATATCTACAATCTGCTCCAGAGAGTGCTGTACCGCATGGTAGAGCAGGGACAGCTGGAGTATGCCCAGATTCCCGTAATCTCCCTGAACCTCATGGGAGAAGAAAAACATACAGGCTTTCGCATTACTCCGTCACTGTTGTCCGGTGGGATTGCTGCCGGATGCTATGGCGATCTGATCATGTGCCTGTACCAGCAGGTGAAGCCCTACGAACAGAATCCGGGAGAGACGGACCGCATCCGCAGTCAGGTGGAAAAGAAACTGTGCGAGAGCATTCGGAGACACAGGAACGGACGGCACACCAGAGAGAAGAATTACCGGTATGCCTGCGAAGTATTTTCGAAGGTACCGGTGAAACCCGGGAAGAAAAAGAGAGTTGGCATCACCGGTGAGATCTATATGAAATATTCGAAACTGGGAAATGACGATATCGAAAGTTTTCTGCTCCGGCAGGGAATGGAGCCTTACAGTGGTGGTTTCGTCAACTACTGTCTGTATTTGGTGGATACAGAGCGGTATAAGGCAGAAAAGTACCAGCACAATCCCGTCATGGCGAAAGCCTGTGCCTTTGTGCTCCACCGGTTGTGTGAGGCACAAAAACATCTGCTTACGGTGATCGGGGAGACAGACAGGTTCCAGACGGATCTGTCGTTCCCGGAACTGAAGGAGAAAGTGCAGGGGATTTTGGCGGAGGGCTGCAATACCGGAGACGGCTGGCTGATTGCCGCAGAGGTGATACAATATGTGGAAAAAGGCTGTGGCAGTGTGCTGATCCTGCATCCCTTCGGATGTCTGGTCAGCCATGTCTGCGAGCGGGGAATTTTGCAGCGGCTGCATGCCCGTTTTCCGGATGTCAGTATCCAGACCATAGAGTATGATTACGACCAGAGCAAGACCCTCAGGGAGAGCCGCATTCTTTTGGCAATTTCCTAGGTTGGCAGCAGGTGCAGAACGTGGTACAATAAAACAGAAACTATTGCAACGTGTATTTTCAGGAGGGGAACGTGAAGATAAAATGCGACTGGTGCGGCAGCTGGATCAACGATTTTGATCAGGTCTGCCCGAACTGTGGAGGAGTGAACAACAATTATAACCGTCATGCCAACGGTGTACCACAGACAATCGAGGAACTGAAAGCCTGGGCAAAGGAGATGAACCTTCCGCTGGAGGACATGCGGACCTTTATCGGAGAGGATTACAAGGGCGCGAAAGCCTTCGGTATTTACAAGGATGAGACCGATGGCACCTTCGTAGTCTATAAGAATAAAGAGGACGGTACCCGGGCAGTACGTTACAAGGGAACCGATGAAGCCTATGCGGTCAACGAACTTTACCAGAAGATGAAGGAAAGAGTGGTAGTGCAGAAAGCACACCAGCAGCCGAAAGCTGCGGCACCTGCCAGCCGCCCAACCAAAGATTACACCGCCTATAATAAGAAAAGAGCCCGGAGCAAAAAGAAAAAACGGTTCTGACAATTTTCTGCCTGATCATGGCAGCATTGTCTCTGGTGGCGATTTTTACAGGCGCCTATTCTATCTGGCAGATTGACAACAGACCGGATAACGGCTATTACACCTATGAGGATCAGAACTATTACTATTATCATGGGAACTGGTACGAATGGGAGAATGATTCCTGGCGCTATGCACCGGATGAATCCTGGATGGAAAGCAATTACGAGAGTTACTATGATTCCTACAGCTATGACAGCGATGCGGAATATGAGGATTTTGAGGATTCGTCCTATTACACTCCTTATGAGTACAGCAATGATAATAACGATAGCTGGGATGATGACAGCTGGGATTCCGGCTGGGATTCCAATGACAGTTGGGACTCAGGATACGATGACTGGGGCTCTGACTGGTAAAATGTGATTTAGAATACATACAAAGGAAGTCTTCGACAGGCTTCCTTTGCTTTTTCTTTTTTATGGTTTTGAACAGGAGAGAATATGAGCAGTTTACCCGGCATTACGAGGCAGGATGAGGAAAAAAGATTACAGCATACGTTAGAGATCGCACAGCGCAAGGTGGATGCCAACAGGCAGAGTGTACAGGCTCTGGCGGAAGAACTGCATGCCATGCAGGAGGAATTCGACGAGAACGACAAGGAAGCCCAGACCTTGTGGCACAATGCGGATGCCCGCTTCAAGTTCGTGAATCAGGATCTGCGCCGGGCGGAACAGGCGAGGAAAAAGCCCTACTTTGGCAGAATCGATTTCCGGGACAAAAAACTGAAAAAAGACGAGGTCTACTATATCGGCAGAAGTGTCATTGCGGATAACCCGGCAGAACCGGAGGTCATCGACTGGAGAGCACCCATTGCCAGCGTATATTACGATGCCGCTCTGGGGGATGTCTCTTATTCCGTAAAGGGGGAGGGAAAATACGACATCGCCCTGTCGCGGAAGCGCACCTATGAGATCGAAAATGATGAGCTGAAGGACTTCTACGATTCGGATGTGGTGGCCAACGATGAACTGCTGACAAAATATCTGGCGCGGAACAAAAAGGCGGTGCTGGGCGAGATCATTGCCACAATCCAGCAGGAGCAGAACGAAGTCATCCGCAAAAAGCCCCAGCACAACATGATCGTACAGGGAGCGGCGGGCTCCGGCAAGACCACAGTGGCCATGCACCGTATTTCCTACATCCTGTACAACTACGAGCAGGAGTTTGCACCGGAAGATTTTTATATTGTGGGAAGCAATCAGGTGCTCTTAAACTATATAACGGGAGTGCTGCCGGAACTGAATGTTTACGGTGTCTCCCAGATGACCATGGAGCAGTTGTTCGTAAGGCTTTTGTACGAGGACTGGGACAAGTCCTGGCAGATCAAGCCGGTGGTAAAAGGTGTGACCCCGGCGGTGAAGGGAACTCTTGTCTGGTTTAAGGAGCTGGAGAATTTCTGCCTGCGTTATGAATACCGCGCGATACCCAGAGAGGACGTGGTGATCGAAAAGACTGGCAAAGTGATGCTGGACCGGGCCACCATTGCACGCTTATTGAAAGAGACAAAGGATCTGTCCCGGGCGGACAAAATCAGCAGACTGACGGATTATCTGATGGCACGGCTGGAAAATGAGCTGAGCGGAAAATATTATTCCTATACCCAGCCGGAAAAGCAGAAGCTCAAGCATTATTATGAGACCTATTTCGGAAAAAGGGAATGGAAGGGCTCTGTGGATCTTTTGAGTAGTTACGGAACCTTGCGGATCACACCCCTTGCGGTGGATATGTTCCGGATTTGTTTTGCCAAAGGGCAGTGTCGTGAATTCCCGAAAGCGGCGGTGACGGCAGCAGGAGACCTCAGATGCACGGTGCGGGAGAATCCTTCCCTGGTGGAAATTACAGCGGGATATGCCCAGATCCGTGTGGATAAAAAGACGGGAGCATTGACATTTTTAAATACACAGGGTAAGATTCTGCTGACGGAACGAAGCAGAGAACCAAGGCAACTCGGAGAAAAAAAGAACTGGAGCTTTTTTGAATGGAAAAAGGACGAGGCTCTGATCGCCGGAGGGATTGGGGCACCGAAACCTTTGAAGATAGGTAATTCCGCTGCTTATTTTTCCTACGGAAGAGCGGATGACAGATATCCGGGGCTGGCTTCGTCTAAAGGATATGAGATGATCTTCCCTGCGGGAAGCAGGGTATTGTGCTGCAACATAGCCATGTACGGAACTTATATTTCCATGGAAGAGACAGATATCATCGATTACTATTTACGCGCAAAATGATGGGGATCATCGGTATGGGTAACAATCTGATGGTGCTTTGGATGTGAGGAGAATTATGAAGACAACAATAACCGCAGTGATATTTGATATGGACGGTGTCCTCTTTGATACCGAGAGGATGTATATGGAGTGCTGGAGAGAAGCGGCAGAGCCTACGGGGCTTAAAAATGTGGATGAGATCTCCAAAGCCTGCATCGGCAGAACCTTACAGGGCACGAAGGAAGTATTCGAGGCAGCAAAGGCAGAGCAGGGCATTGACATCTCCTTTGAAGAATTGCATGAGGACTGCAGTCGTAGATTTAAGGAAAAGGAAGAACGGGATGGCCTTCCGGAAAAACCCGGCGTACATGAGATCCTGAAGTATTTAAAAAAGCAGGGTATTCCCGTAGCACTTGCTTCTTCCACGCGAAAAGCGGCAGTGATGGAGCATCTGGACAGAGCGGGTATCACATCTTATTTTCAGAAAATTATCTGTGGCGACATGGTGGAGCATGGCAAGCCTGCACCGGATATTTATCTGAAGGCTTGCGAGGAGCTTGGGGTTGCACCCGGACAGGCACTGGCGGTGGAGGATTCCTTCAACGGTATCCGATCCGCCTATGCGGCAGGCTTATATACGGTGATGGTGCCGGATCAGCTGCCGCCCACAGAAGAGATTCTTGCGCTGGTAGATAAAAAGTGTGACAGCCTGACAGAGCTTCAGGCACAGCTGCCGGAGCTTCTGGCGGTATGTGGAGACTGAGGATCATTCTACTGCGGCATGGAACCACAGAACCTTACAGCAGTCACAGGAGGGATCCCGTCTGATCACATGATCCGTGTGAGCAGGTACCATAAAGGCGGTACCGGGCAGCAGAGGGATTTCTTCGTCACCGACGAGAGCATATCCTTTTCCGTCCAATACGAAGAAGCCTTCCTGATCGTCATGCTTTTGCGGCATGTGATATTCTGTGCTGCGATAGAGGGATACGCCCATACGACAACCGTTTACACACCCCTGTTTTTCATCTAACAGAGTGTGCCCGGTGCGTTCGGGCATTTGCGCTATAATGGAATCTAAAGTAGTATAAGGAATCATTTGTATGCCTTTCTATGAATGTAATGTATAATGTAACGATTCAGTTACCATATTTTTAACAACAGTGTAGCAGACTGAGAGAGGAAAAACAATAGACTGCCTGTTCGGGCAGAGTAAAGGAATATAAAAATGGAAGAAAAAGAGACAATACAGCCCATTGAGATCACATGGGAAGAACTACAGTCCCGGGACCTTGAACGATACATTCTGGTGGATACCAGAGGGGATGAAGCAGTAAACTATGGAATGATTCCCGGAGCCATTGCAATCCCCGAATGTGAACTGGTGGACAAGCTGGCTGCGGCAGCAGGGGATAAAAAGGTGATCCTGTATTGCAGCCGTGGACAGAACAGTAAAGTGTCAGCAGAATATTTCCGGGAACAGGGAATGGATGTATACAGCTTACAGGGCGGCTATACCGGGTGGCTTCTGAACCTGATGCAGAAGGAACAGCCCGGAGAAAAAGAAAACGAGCGGGCACGGGAGATTGAAAAAAGCATCCGCAAAAAATTCCATAAAGTCCTGTTTTCCCGATTTGCCAAAGCTATCAATGAGTATGACATGATCCAGGAGAACGACAAGATCGCCGTATGTATCTCCGGTGGTAAGGATTCCATGCTGATGGCAAAGCTGTTCCAGGAGCTGAAGCGTCACAACAAGTTCCCCTTTGAACTGGTATTTTTAGTGATGGATCCCGGTTACAGTGAGGCGAACCGCAAGATCATCGAGAACAATGCGAAGCTGATGGATATTCCCATTACGATTTTTGAATCCCAGATATTTGATGCGGTGTATGATATCGAGGATTCCCCCTGCTATCTGTGTGCCCGAATGCGCAGAGGCTATCTGTATAGCCATGCAAAGGAGCTGGGGTGCAATAAGATCGCTCTGGGACACCATTACGATGATGTTATCGAGACGATCCTCATGGGGATGTTGTACGGCGGACAGGTGCAGACCATGATGCCGAAGCTGCACAGCACGAATTTCGAGGGCATGGAGCTGATCCGCCCCATGTATCTGATCCGCGAGGACGACATCAAGCACTGGAGAGATTACAACGATCTGCATTTTATCCAGTGTGCATGCCGCTTTACCGATACCTGTACCACCTGCCGTACCGATGGCAGCAGTCCCTCCAAACGTATGGAGATCAAGAACCTGATCGCTTCCCTGAAGCAGACCAATCCCTTTATCGAAGGGAACATTTTCAAGAGCGTGGAGAATGTCAACCTACGCACGATCATCGCCTATAAAGAGGACGGTGTGAAACATCATTTTCTGGAGCATTATGACGAGTGGAAATAGGGCACCTGCACTTGACGGAAGGAGCTTTTTTATTCTATAATAGAACGTAAACCGTAAATTGTGGAAGGCTTTATGCGCCCTTACAACAGGAGAAGCTATGATCAAGAGTATGACGGGATTTGGCAGATGTGAGACTGCCGAGAATAACAGAAAGTTTACCGTAGAGATGAAGTCTGTGAATCATCGCTACCTTGATGTGAACATCAAAATGCCGAAGAAGCTGAATTTCTTCGAGTCTGCGATCCGCAGTGAACTGAAGAACTACATTTCCAGAGGTAAAGTGGATCTGTTCATTACTTATGAAGATTTTTCCGAGAACACGTCCAGCGTCCGTTACAACAAGGAACTGGCAGCGGAGTATCTGGGATACCTGAAGCAAATGGCCAGCGATTTTGATCTGGATTGTGATATCAGGGTGTCCACCCTGTCGAAGTATCCGGATGTCTTCGTGATGGAAGAGCAGGATATCGACGAGGAAGAGCTGTGGAAGGAACTGCAGAGAGCCTTAAAGGGTGCCTGCGAGATGTTCGTACAGACCCGGATCACCGAAGGGGAACATCTTAGGGATGATCTGATCGCGAAACTGGACGGCATGCTGAAGCTGGTAGATTTCATTACAGAGCGTTCTCCCCAGATCATCACGGAGTACCGCCAAAGACTCGAAGAGCGTGTGAAGGAACTGCTGGGTGATACCACAGTGGACGAAGGAAGACTTCTCACGGAAGTGACGATCTTCGCGGATAAGGTGTGCGTGGATGAAGAACTGGTGAGACTGCGCAGCCACATTGAGACCACGAAGAATACACTGACAGCCGGTGGCAGCATCGGAAGGAAATTAGACTTCCTGGCGCAGGAGATGAACCGCGAAGCCAATACGATTCTGTCTAAGTCTAATGACCTGGAGATCTCCAACTGTGCCATTGAATTAAAGACTGAGATCGAAAAAGTCAGAGAGCAGATACAGAATATTGAATAGCCACGAAAGGCGATACAATGAACCGACTGATCCATGTGGGATTTGGAAATATTGTGAATACAGATAAGATCATTGCTATAGTAAGTCCGGAATCCGCACCTATCAAACGCCTGGTGCAGAAGGCAAAAGAGACGGGACTGGCAATCGATGCCACACAGGGACGCAGGACGAAATCCGTCCTGGTCATGGAGAACAGTCAGATCGTGCTGTCTGCACTTTTACCCGAGACGATTGCGGGAAGAG
>ENA-OROK01001388-OROK01001388.1-human-gut-metagenome-genome-assembly--contig:-NODE-1388-length-23777-cov-5.180170_pt1 | contig 23777 bp, 19 predicted proteins | sample MGYA00242127_ERZ509046 | MGnify/ENA primary metagenome ERZ509046 (study PRJEB26280, sample SAMEA2338728) | human gut metagenome | biome: human gut; feature: human-associated habitat; material: faeces... | reverse complement strand
CTTTTTGAGACATCAAAAAGAAAATGCGCCGTGCACGGTGGAAAAGAAAAAATGTTTGTTCCAACCTTTCACTTATGTGCAAGGTTGGGGAAACGTGTTCTGTGAGAACTTTTATGCAGGTGAAGGCGTGCATACTAAATCACGGGCGGGGTGCGGTAAATCTCTAATCCGGTACGCCGTGCTGATGGAACATCAGATTTCGGGGTGCAAATAAGACACCCCCTGCCCCTCTTTCCGCTGCCGCTGATACTCATTTGCGGAATCAGCCAGCGCGTAGCGAAGCGGAACGCGCGGGATCAGAAATACGCCAGTCCGGTTTTGCAGCCTGATGTGCGGTGTGCCTACAGGTGCGGGGACGCAATGCCGGACGGAACAGGTTTAGCACAGCCGGTAGGAGACTTCCAGATTTGGTCGGAAGTCCGTGACAGCCAGCCCTCGTTTCGGGTGATTTGACCGCTTTGCCGGTCAAATCATCCCTGACATTTTTTCTTTTCCACCGTGCACGGCGCATTTTCTTTTTGATGTTTCAAAAAGAAAATGGGGGGTGCATTCCCCACGGCAAAGCCGTGCCTTCCTGTGCCGCAAAGCGGCACCTCGTTGCATCCCTGCGGCGGTTCGCCACGCTCCTTTGTGAAGCAAGGAACATACAGGGGACATCTGCACGGCAAAGCTGTGTTGCTCAGCGATTTATCTGGCAAAAACACCACTTTTTTGTGGATAAAATAAGGAACGTTTATTATGCCGAAAAAGAAGCAGCCGGAAGGATCCCGGCATCCAGTCAACAACCCCAACGTCATGGGCCTCCGGGCGGCGGTGGTGGAGCAGCCCATCACCGACACGCTGGAGACCAACTATATGCCCTACGCCATGAGCGTCATCGTCTCCCGCGCCATCCCGGAGATCGACGGCTTCAAGCCCTCCCACCGCAAGCTGCTCTACACCATGTATAAAATGGGTCTGCTGACAGGAGCGCGGACGAAGTCCGCCAACATCGTGGGCCAGACCATGCGTCTGAATCCCCACGGCGACGCCGCCATCTACGATACGATGGTGCGTCTCTCCAAGGGCTACGGCGCTTTGCTGACGCCATTTGTGGACTCCAAGGGCAACTTCGGTAAGTCCTATTCCAGGGATATGTCCTGGGCTGCCCCCCGGTATACGGAGGCGAAGCTCTCCGCCATCTGCGGTGAGATCTTCAAGGACATCGACAGCGACACCGTGGACTTTGTGGACAACTACGACAACACCATGAAGGAGCCGGCGCTGCTGCCCACTACCTTCCCCAATATTCTGGTATCCGCCAACAGCGGCATCGCCGTGGGCATGGCCTCCCAGTTCTGCGGCTTTAACCTGAAAGAGGTCTGCGATACCGCGGTGGCCTATCTGAAAAACCCGGACTGCGACCTGACGGAGACGCTGCTGGCCCCGGATTTTCCCACCGGCGGTGAGCTGATTTTTGACACAGATGCCATTCGGGACATTTACAATACGGGTCGGGGCAGCGTCCGGGTGCGGGCCAAGTACCGCTATGTGAAGGATCAGAACCTGCTGGAAATTTACGAGATCCCCTACTCCACCACAGTGGAGGCCATTCTGGACAAGGTGGCGGAGCTGATCAAGGCGGGCAAGGCGAAAGAGATCTCGGATATGCGGGATGAGACCGACCTCTCCGGCCTGAAGCTGGCCATCGATCTGAAACGGGGCGTGGACCCGGACAAGCTGATGGCCAAGCTCTACAAGCTGACGCCGCTGGAGGATGCCTTTGCCTGCAACTTCAATGTGCTGATCGCCGGCAGCCCCAAGGTGCTGGGCGTCCGGCAGATTTTAGAGGAATGGACGGCATGGCGCACCGACAGTGTGAAGCGGCGGATCTTCTTCGTGCTGGGCAAGAAGAAGGAAAAGCTGCACCTGCTGAAGGGTCTGAAGCGCATCCTGCTGGATATTGACAAGGCTATCCGCATCATCCGGGAGACGGAGGAGGAAGCCGAGGTCATCCCCAACCTGATGATCGGCTTCGGCATCGACCAGATCCAGGCGGAATATGTGGCGGAGATCAAGCTGCGGAACATCAATAAAGAGTACATTCTCAAGCGGACCCGGGAGACGGATGCCCTGCGGGACGAGATCGACGATCTGGAGGACCTGCTGAACAGCCCCAAGCGGGTGAAGAAGGTCATTGTGGAGGAACTGAACGCCGCCGCTAAGAAATACGGCGAGACCCGCCGTACCTCCATCGTCTATCCCCACGAGATCACCAGCTACACCCCGGAGGAGGAACAGAAGGAGGAATATCCCGTCACTGTGTTCCTGTCCCGGGAGGGGTATTTCAAGAAGATCACTCCTGCCTCCCTGCGGATGAACAGCGAGCAGAAGTTCAAGGAGGGAGATGTTCTCCGCCAGAGCTTTGAGACGACTTCCAACGCTGAGGCCATGTTCTTCACCGACCACTGCCAGGTCTACAAGACCCGGCTGGGCGAGTTTGATGACGCCAAGGCCAGCGTGCTGGGTGACTACCTGCCCACCAAGCTGAAAATGGATGCGGGAGAAAATGTGATCTTCATGGTGCTGCCGGGGGCGGACTACGCCGGAAGCCTGCTGTTCTTCTATGAAAACGGCAAGGCGGCCCGGATCGAGATGAAGGCGTATCAGACTGCCTCCAACCGCCGGAAGCTCACCGGCGCCTATTCCGACAAGTCGCCCCTGGCCTGTATCCGCCGTCTGGATGAGGACTGTGAGCTGGCTGTATATTCCAACGAGCCCCGCTGTCTGATCTTCCACACGGCGCTGTTGGCTCCCAAGACCACCCGTTCCGCTCAGGGCGTGGCGGTGATGACGTTGAAGCCCAAGTATCATCTGGAAACGGTGCTGTTGTCTGAGGAGACCTCCATTACCAACCGGACCCGCTACCGGGTGCGGGCCATTCCCGCCGCCGGCGCTTTGGTCAAAGAAGAGGATTCCGAGGACCAGCAGATCAGCCTGCTGTAAGGCCATGTTCCGGGCGAATAGATAAAGATAGGGAGAAATCCATTTGAAAAAACAACTGAGAAGCTATGGCATTATAACAGTGGGCTCTGTGATCTTCGCACTGTCCTTCGACTGGTTTTTTGCCGCTAACGCCGTGGGTATGGGCGGCATCACCGGCCTGGCCCAAGTGCTGAATGTCCTGTTCCCGGCTCTTTCCGTAGGTATCGGCACGATCCTCCTGAATGTCCCGCTGTTTCTGGCCGGATGGAAGTTCATCGGCTTTCACCTGCTGGCCTCGTCCCTGTTTTCCATGACGGTCAGCTCACTGGCGATGGACGGCATCGCCCTTTTGTGTACATTCTCCCCGATGGATCCCATGCTGGCCTCCATCTGCGGCGGCGCTATGATGGGTGCGGGACTGGGCATCGTCTTTTCTCAGGGGGCTACCACCGGCGGTACGGACATCGTGGCCCGCCTGCTGAAGCTGAAATTTCCGTGGCTTCCTATGGGCAAGCTGATACTGATCCCGGATGGTGTGGTACTGGCATTGACGGCCATCGCCTTTCAGCGGCTGGAAACGGCTCTCTATGGTGCGGTGGCCCTGTATGTGTCCAGCAAGGTTATGGACACGGTGCTCTACGGCCTGAATGCGTCCAAGGTGGCCTACATCATCTCGAATCACTGGCAGAAGATCTCCGACGCTATTCTGGCCTATGACCGGGGCGTGACCATCCTCAATGCCACCGGCGCGTACAGCGGCAGCGAAAAGCACGTTTTGATGGTGGCCTTCCGCCAGCGGGAGATCGTGGAGATCAAGGAGATCGTCCATGAGGCGGACCCGGCGGCATTTTTGATCGTCTGCGACGCCCATGACGTGCTGGGCGAGGGCTTCGGCGAGTATCAGAAGGAATTATAAGGAGGCAGTTTCCATGACGGATTTTACAACGGTCAAAAAAAATCTGGAATCCAAGCGGTTCCGCGTCAGTGCGTTTGCCACGGCGGAGGAGGCCGCGGACTATCTGGATCGCTCCATTGACGGCGTATCTGTGGGCATCGGCGGCTCCGTCACGGCGGAGCAGATGGGCCTTTACGAAAAATTGTCCGGACACAACCGGGTGTTCTGGCACTGGCGTCCGGAGTCGGCGGAGGACCCCCGCAGAGAGGCTATGACGGCGGATATGTATATCACCTCTGTCAACGGCATTGCGGAGACCGGCGAACTGATCAACATCGACGGCAACGGCAACCGGGTAGCATCGTCCCTGTACGGCCACAAGAAGGTCTGGTTCATCGTGGGACGGAACAAGCTGGCCCCCACCTACGAGGAGGCCCTTTGGCGGGCGCGGAACATTGCTGCGCCGAAGAATGCCCAGCGGCTGGGCCGGAAAACGCCCTGCGCCGTTCATGGAGATCGCTGCTATGACTGCAAGAGCCCGGAGCGGATCTGCCGGGGCCTGGTGGTTTTGTGGGAGGCCGTAGCCAACATGGAGATGGAAGTGGTCCTGATCGATCAGGATCTGGGCTATTAAGCGATTTAAAAAAGGAGGGGCGCGAATGAAGGCATATCGACTGGCGGCGGCGGGACTGGCGCTGGGCCTGCTGACAGGCTGCGCCTCTCTTCTGGAGCGCTCCTATACCACATCAGAGCCTCACAGCAGCAAGTTCTGGGAAAGTGAAGCCGCCGCTACCCTGCGGGCGGAAAACCGGCAGGATATGGTCAACGATCTGCTGATCCTCATCGGTCAGCACACAGAAACCGCGTCGCTGCGGCTGTATAATTTCCCGGACGAACAAACTGCGTTGGAGGAATTGGAAAAGGCGGCACAGGAGGTTCAGCAGGAGACCCCGCTGGGAGCCTATGCCGTGGAGTACATCACCTATATCAGCCAGCCCCAGCGGAGCTGCTTTGAGGCGGACCTTCAGATCGGATATCGGCGCACGGCGGAGCAGATGCAGACCATCGTCAGCGCCTCCAGCGTCAGTGCGCTTGGTGATTTGCTGGAAGCGGCGCTGGACGGTGGCCGGACGGAGCTGGTGGTCCGCATGGGCTATTGGCAGGCAGACAGCCGGGAGAAGGTGGCGCAGGAGGTTCAGCAGGTGCGGCAGGAGCGGGGAGCCCGGGAGGAAGCGGTCTGGATCGTCCATTACTATCCGGAAACCGACCCAGTGGGGATCATCGAATTCCTGCTCAAGCCCACGGAGGAAGAAATTCAGGCGTATCAAGCAGAGCAGGCGGCTGCGGCGCAGTCGGATGCTCCGACGGAATCGGAGGCATCTTCAGCAGAACAGGCGCCGTGATAGGCTCTTTGAAAGACATCGAAAAAACTATTGAAAAAAATGTAAAAAATGCTTGACAGAACAGGGAGGTCTTGCTATAATACTTCTTGTTCCGCGGGCTTAGCTCATCTGGTAGAGCGCCACCTTGCCAAGGTGGAGGTAGCGAGTTCGAGCCTCGTAGCCCGCTCCAAGATGAATGACCCCACCCAATTCGAACAAGTCGATGAGACTTGCGAATTTGGTGGGGCTGTTTTATACTCTGAAAGCCTTGACATGACAGCGTTTTTGGGGATTGACGCACCACGGAAAATCTGAGACGAAAAGACTCAAACCACTTCAAATTGAAGTAGAAAACATAAAAGTCAGGCGATTCGAACCCCACTATCTCATTTGGCGTTCTTGTTGAAGTTTTCTTCCGTCTGGCAAGGCGTTAAATTCTTCAGTGTGCGATGAGGTCGTTTGGTATTGTAAAACTCAATATAGGAAGCGACACTTGCTTGAAATGCTCTATCGGAAGGATGATCCTTTCGGTAGAGCTCTTCTTTTTTCAGCGATGCGAAGAAGGATTCTGCGACTGAGTTATCATGCGGTTTACCCGGTTGTGAAAATGATTGCTCTACATTGTGCTTATGTAAGAGCTGCTGGAGTCGATGGGAGGTATACTGCGCGCCTCGGTCACTATGAAAAATAAGACCAGACGGTGGCTGGCGTTCCTCATACGCCATTTTGAATGCTGCGGTGATAAGTTGAGTACTGTTCCTTTTTGAAATTTTATGTGCGATCACTTTGCGCGAGAAAAGTTCAATAATTACACAAATATAAAAATAGTGATCCCTAAGTTTAAAACAGGTGACATCGCTGACCCACCGCTGATTTGGCTGATCAGCAGTAAATTGCTGCTGCAATATATTCTTCTTTCGTTCCGTCTCACGAAGCTTTAAATATTCCTTTTTTGCTGTCGACCGAACACTGCTCAAGCCCATCTCACGCATGAGTTGTGAAATATATTCCGCACTGACCTGGTGTCCACGCTGAATGAGAATCGTTCGAATTTTCTCTGCACCCAACACCTGCCTATATTCGTCAAACACATCACGGATGATCTGGCAGTATTCTTGATAGGAAAACTTCAACGGCTTTCCAATGCTGTCCGAAGGAAACGATTTGAGCCAACGGTACAGGGTGCTACGAGAGATAGCAAGTTCATTGGAAAGAGCGGTGATTCTTTCGCCTTGCTGATAGCGTGCGACAATGGATAGCTTTTCTTCGTTTGAATACTTCATAGGATTCCCTCCTTCGAGGTGGAGGATAACATACAAAAGAGCGAACGAAAATTTACATAGTGTTGTTGCTAATAGTGCCGAATGGAATAAACCATGCTTTCCAATTCGTAGATTCGACAAATGATTGCATTGAGCACGCAGATTTGATATAATTTGGGCCACAGCAGAGGGGGGTGTCTACAGAATGCAAGTTCCAGAATTTACTGTAGTGGATTTCAACGCCGGCTTTGGCGGACGCTCGCTTGCGTTTCGCGATTGTGGTTTTTCTGTTGTAACTGCCGCAGAAAGTGATCCCGTGAAACAGGAGATACTTCGCGGAATCGTTCCGAATATCCCTATTTTCACAGAGCCGATATCACTTGAAAATCTTTCATCGCTTCCGGGCACAGATATTCTGATGGCCGATATACCTGCGGAGAGCCCTGCAAGGCTGCGCGTGAATCAGAAAAAGGACGATGTGGATTCTTATCTGCATTTGTTCTCCGAATTCATTTTGTGCAATCAGCCAAAAGCGTTTTTAATACAAATTCCGGCTGTGTTGGTTCAGGGTAAATCCGTCTCATTCCTCAGCGCTGCCGCACGGCGCAGATATGTTATAACATACCGAGTATGCAGGGAGAGCGAGTATTCCGGTTTTCCAGTGAATGGAAGGCAAGCCTATTTTGTTGGAATTCGCAATGATATTGGCCCGGAGCGCTTCTGTTTTCCGAAGCCAATATATGAGTCTCCATATCGTATACCATTTCGGGAAGCACCGGAAGATGTGGAACCATGGTATCGCAATGTTCCAAGACGATTTGGGACGCATTCTCTTGAACGCCTGTTTCCCTTCTATAACAGAAATTTTAAGGGAGAAGTGGTCGGCGGCGAACAGGTATCCGTTCGTCCTTATGAGTGTTATCTTGTGGACGAGATCGGAATGCGGCGAATAACGCACAATGAATACGCATATTTAAAAGGCTATCCAAATTACCCTTTTAACAATTGCAAAAACCGGTTTAAAGCATATCGAATGCTTCAGTCGGCGCCGGATATCTACATTGTGCGGGCGATCGCCGCGAGTCTCCGAAATTATTTGGAGCATAATACAGAAACGCCGCACTTTGAAGACTGGCCTGCATACAGAGTACCTCTGGAAGAAGATGTTTCTGACAAAAGAGGCGATGCCTTGACAGAACAGAGAATTTCGACAGACAGAATTATAAAGCCGCGTAATAAAATCAGACGCCTTCAGATCGAAAAACTGAAGGGATTAAAAAAGCTGGATATTCTGTTTGAGAAAAATCTGACGGCCATCATGGGTGTTAATGGAGTTGGAAAATCCACCGTTTTGCATGCACTGGCCTGTATGTTCTCCCCGGATGAAAAAGGCGAGGATCATAAATGGAAATTCTTTTTTACCCCGACACCGGATGCTTCCTGGCAAGGCAGTCAGATGGTATTGACCTATTTTGACGAAAACACACAGACGGAGAATCAGCGCAAGTATCGAAAAAGCACGGATCGGTGGTCCCCCAGATATACCAGTCGGCCCAAGCGGGATGTTTTTTATCTCGGGATTGATTCCGGACTGCCTGAAATCGAAAAAGAGCGTCAGACTTCCTATATCGACTATCACACAAGTGTCTCAGAGGATCGGCTGGCGGAACGGATCGTACACACTGCGGCACAAATATTATGCAAGGACTACCAATCCTTAACAGATCATGCAGTGAAAAACAAGCATTTCTTTGGAGTCCGCACCTTATCGGATATCAACTACTCAGCCTTGAGCATGGGTGCCGGAGAGCAAAGGCTGATCAAGATTTTGACGGTGGTATACCATGCGGCTCCATATTCCCTGATCCTGATTGACGAAATAGACCTGCTGCTTCACAGCAACGCACAGAAACAACTGATAAAACAGCTGTCCGATTTGGCACAGAGGAAGAATCTGCAAATTATTTTTACAACCCACTCGCTTGAAATTGGGAAGCTGACAGAATTTGTTGATATACGGTATCTGTACCACACAAGAGAAAAAACGCTGGTATACGACCGGATAACACCGGATATCATTTTTGATATGAACCGGGAAAGTACGCAGCCGCTCACTGTCTATGTTGAGGACGACCTCGCGGAAGCCATTGTCTCACAGCTTTCCGACGGATTACGAATATCCAGATATGTCAATATTCGAAACATCGGTTCGGCTCAAAACGCATTTACATTAGCAGCGGGGATGATGATTGAGGGGAATTCTCTTGAGCATCGGCTGATCGTTTTAGATGGCGATGTTTATCGGACAGATGAGGACAAGAAAAGGCAGCTGCGCAGGCTGCTGTCCGGAACAGAGACGAACCATGACGATAAGATTGATGCCGCGCTTTCGCTGATTACACAGTTTTCTCTGCCTGAGGGGAACTGCCCGGAAAAATTCATTTATGATCTGCTTTTGGATGTGGATGGAGCGGATGAAGCGACTGATTGCGCGAAGCAGGTTACAGGAGTTGTGGATAGTCACGATTGGTTGAATCAAATTGTGGAGCGGATGAATCAGGATCGAAAAATTGTTCTGCTTAAAATCATTGAGCAGGCCGCAGAGAGCGACAAGTGGTCCACATACGTTGAACGGGTGCGCAGATGGCTAATAGAGCAGGCAAAGGTGTTAAATCTCTATTCACCATAAAATTACTCTATAATGTAAATGATTACGCATCCTTTTTGGTGCATGTTTGCTGTGCAAGCTTATCCTGCGGAGGAATTGAAAAGCAAGGAAAATCTGGCTATGGCTTCCTTTGCAAACATTCCTTTCCTTGCGGGCAACGAAAAATCCAGTATCTTTTCTGCCAACACATGACAGAGTAAATCAGGACATCCGATTTGGATGCCCTGATTTTTTTATTAGACGAAAAGAACTCGATACCGACACCCATGCGCGAAGCGCATTTTAATCAGAGGTGAGGCAGGGTTCCTGCGAATTGCGGAACGCAATTCGTGGGATGCCGGGAAGCGAGTTCGAGCCTCGTAGCCCACATACGGCGGTTCGTGTTGAAAATCGGAAGGAAACCAGCAAAGATTTCCCTCGCAAATACCCCTTTTTCTGAAGGAGGACTCTGCGCTTTTTGCCGGAGCAAGGCAGCGAAAAATGCGTAATACGCTGAGGACCCCCGGCAGAGCCGGAGGTCCTCATGATATAGGCTGGAAGATTTAGTCAACGGCGATGACGGCACCGTCAAAGTTTTCGGCGATGTAGTTCTTCACGGCGTCGGAGTGCAGGGCCTCGGCCAGAGCCTGGATGGCGGCGTTGTTCTCATTGCCCTCCTTGCAGACCAGCACGTTCACATAGGGAGAGTCGGAGGATTCCAGAGCCAGAGCGTCCTCAACGGGGTTCAGGCCAGCACCCAGCGCATAGTTGGAGTTGATAACGGCGAGATCCACCTCGCTGGCGATGCTGGGGATGGTAGCGGCTTCCACCTCGGTGAAGGTCAGGTTCTTGGGATTCTCCACGATGTCCTTGGGGGTAGAGGAGAGGTTGGAGTCGTCAGCCAGCTTGATGAGACCCTGAGCTTCCAGCAGCAGGAGGGCACGTCCTTCGTTGGTGGCATCATTGGGGACGGCCACGGATGCGCCGTCAGGCAGGTTGTCCAGAGAGTCGGACTTGCCGGCGTAGATGCCCATGGGCTCGATGTGGACGCCGGTGACGCTCACCAGATGAGTGCCGCGGGTGGTGTTGAAGTCATCCAGATAAGGGACGTGCTGGAAGTAGTTGGCGTCCTCATCGCCGTCCTCCACAGCGGTATTGGGCACCACATAGTCGCTGTACTCGTGGATCTGCAGGTCGATGCCCTGCTCGGCCAGAATGGGTACGCACTGCTTCAGGATCTCGGCGTGGGGGGTGGGAGAGGCAGCTACGTTCAGAGTGACGGCCTCCTGAGGTTCCGCAGGCTGCTCGGTCTGCGCGTCATCGGTGGTGTCGGCCTTGGCAGAGTCATCGGACTTGCTGCCGCAGGCGGTGAGGGACAGGGCCAGCGTCAGGGCCAGCAGAGTGGCAAAAATCTTGTTTTTCATGTTCTTTTCCTCCAATGAATATCAGAATTGATGAATTTTATATTTCAAGCGCTTGCCGGAATACCCTTGTGCACATAGGGGGACAGGCGATGAAAACAACAAATGAAATGCGGGGGACTTACTTGGTGTGGGCCAGACGGGAGAGCAGGTCGAAGGCGGTGAGCTTGCCTGCGCCGGTGTCAAGCCGCTTGTCGATCTTCTTGGACAGCCAGCCGAACAGGGACTGGACAATCTGCACCATGATGATCAGGATGACCACCGTCACCCACATCACCGAGGTGATGAACCGCTGGTGACCGTACCGCACGGCGATATCGCCCAGACCGCCGGCACCTACGGTACCGGCAATGGCGGTGTAGCCCAAAATAGTTACGATGGAAATGGCTCCGCCTAATACCAGAGAGGGCTTGGCCTCCGGTAGATAGACCTTCCGGATGATCTGGCAGGTGGACGCGCCCATGGACTGAGCGGCCTCCACCACGCCGGCGTCTACCTCTGCCAGAGAGGTTTCCACCATGCGGGCGATAAAGGGGGCGGCGGAGACCACCAGGGGCACGATGGCGCCCTTGACGCCGATCTTGGTGCCAACCACCAGCTTGGTGAAGGGCATGATGGCCACCATCAGGATGATAAAGGGCACGGAGCGGCCAATGTTGACAATCCAGCCTAAGATCTGATTCACGGTTTTGCTGGGGCAGATGCCGTGGGGCTGGGTAACGGTGAGGGCCACGCCCAGAGGCAATCCCAGCAGATAGGCGAACAGGGTGGAGATCAGCACCATCACCAGCGTATCCCGAGTGCCGGTGAGCAGGATGCCGCCGTATTCCGACCAAAATGCAGAAATGACCTCAAGCATGATACTCCACCTCCTCTGCGGTGATATTGGGTTGGGAACGGATGTAGCTCAGAGCCTTAGCGGCCTCGTTTGAATCGTCCGGCAAAAGCAGGAGCATGGTGCCGAAGGCCTTGCCGTCGATGGTGCGTGTGTCGGCACCTAAAATCGTGACCTTCACGCCGCAGTCAATAGCAAGGGAGGCGATAAGGGGATCGTAGACCGTGCCGCCGTTGAAGGAGACCCGGACGGCCCGGGTGCCTGCGGGGTACTGCTTAGCGCTGACGCCGCCGGGATACACCAGACGGCGGGCCGCGTCGGTGGCGGGATGGGCGAAGATGTCCTCCACCCGGCCTTCCTCGGCCACCTCGCCGCCGTCTAAAATGGCGACGCGGGTGCAGATCTCCTCGATAACGCTCATCTGATGGGTGATGATGACCACCGTGACCCCCAGCTTTTGGTTCAGCTCCTTCAAAAGCGCGAGGATGGAATTGGTGGTGGTGGGGTCCAGAGCGGAGGTGGCCTCATCGCAGAGAAGCACCTTCGGGTCCGTGGCCAGCGCCCGGGCGATGGCTACCCGCTGCTTTTGCCCGCCGGAGAGGTTCTTCACCGGCTCGTGGACCTTGTCGGCAAGGCCCACCCGGTCCAGCAGGGCGTCCGCCTCGGCGACGCGCTCCTTTCCAAAAAAGCCGCAGACCGCCGGGAGGAACGCCATGTCCGGCAGACAGGCGTTCAGCACATTCTGGCGGCAGGTGGCATTTTCCACCAGTGCGAAATCCTGATAGATGGTGCCGATGGTGGTCTGAATGGCCCGGCGGGTCCTGCGGTCGGCAGACTCAAAGTGAACGCCGTTTACCAGAATGGCGCCGCCGTCACAGCGGAGAGAACCGTTGAGGATCCGGAACAGGGTGGTCTTGCCCGCACCGGAGGGACCGATCACAGATACAAAATCCCCCTGGCTGACGGAAAAGCTGGCATCAGTCAGGGCATGGGTGCGGTTTTGAAATTCTTTACGGACATGTTGAACTTCCAGCAGCATAAATAGCCTTTCAGCCCCGCGGCTCCTGAGAAGCCGCGGGGCAAGTGTTTTTTAAAGGGGGGACTTAGCCTTCCAGAGACTTCAGCAGCTCCTGCGCGGCCCGCTCGCCGTCATAATCGGAGTCCTGACCCCAGGTGTAGCCCACCTGACTGAACACACTGATGATCTCCCGGCCCTCGTCGGTGTCGGCGATCTCGATGAAGCTTTCGCCCAGCGCCTTGCGGAAATCCTCATCCGCCATGGTATCGGAGTTCTTGCTGTAAGCGATCATATCGTTGTAGATGCCCTCGGTGACGCCGATGACGCCGGTCTGCTCCACCATGGGGGCGGTGCCGCCCAGCTCGGTCTCCCACTTGGGGGCGTTCTTGATGCGGATATGGCCGAAGGACACCATCACGTCGACCTGACCGGCGGCCAGACGGGCCACGGAAGTGGTGTGAGAGTCAGACTGGACCACGTGCTCCAGATCGCTGATGCCCTTGCCGTAGTGATTCTGGAGCCACAGGCAGGGATAGATGTAGCCGGAGGCGGAGGTGGGGCTGAGGACGGACCAAGTGGCGCTGTTGAGATCGTCCCAGGTCAGTTCTTCACCGGCATTGACCTTGGCCTGCAATTCCTGACCCTTTTCGCTGGGTCCGGCCAGAATGATGCAGCGGTAATAGGTGCTCATATCCTTGGTGTTTTCCTCGATGGTGCCGTCATTCCAGTCAGCAGGGTTCTCGGAATCCTTGTTGATGGCGTAGCGCAGAGCGGTGAGCAGCACGTCGCAATCGTCGGAGAAGAGGACGTAGTTGCCGCCGGAGATGAAGCCAATGTCGGCGCTGCCGGCGCTGAGGGCCTCGCCCACGGCGGTGTAGCTGGTGCCCACGGTCATGTCGATATCCTTCACGTCATAGCCCTTTTCCAGAAGCTTTGCCTGAAGCAGCTGCTCCAGAGGCTCCGTGGCGGTGGTGATCTGGTCCGCATCGGCGTAGGGGGAGAAGGCGATCTTCAGAGAGGGGATCTCCTTCACACCGGTCTCACCGGCGCTTTCCGTGTCATTCTCCGCCGGGGTCTGCTTGCCGGCGCAGCCGGTGGCGAGCCCCAGGCACAGAGCCAGGGTCAGAATACTTGCAAGAAACTTTTTCATGGGATTTACCTCCAGATTTGATTTTCTGCTCAAAGCGCAAAAAAAATATGTGCCTTGCAGCACATACCGAATTTGACTTCAAGCAGATGCTGACAGCTCTCCCGGCGTCACCAGGAGAAACAGGGGCGGTCGATCCTTACTGGGATCCTCTCAACCCGGAACACGGGTTCCCTCGCAATCTGGTTTCGTCATCAATCTGAGCGCGGCGCCAAGGCGCTCCCCTTTTCGCCGCATTCCGTAACCGTGGATTACCTTACCACACTCTTCCATAAAATACAAGCACAAATCCGCAAATAACCGACAAAAAACGGGGAATTGCGTTTCTATGACTGGTTTTGGGAGACAGTTTTGCAAATTTGCCGCAGTTCGCCGGGAAAGACAACGAACCCCGGCAGGCCATCATAAGCGTGGCGGCCTGCCGGGGATTCAAAGTCAGTCGTTATTCTGATGGGGAGGCAATTACTTGCCCTGACGCATTTCCTCGTCGATATCAATGAGGTCCTGGAAATCCGGGCCCCAGAGACGGAAGTTTCCGGATTCGATCATTGCCTTGTACTGGAAGGAGTCCCGGACCCGCTCCGGCAGGATGACGCCCGCACGGGCCTCATCACCGTCCTGGTGGGTGTCAGATCCGGCCAGACGGAAATAGTTGGGATGGCGGCGGCACAGCTCCACGCCCCGGTCGCTGTGATTTTCGTGGCGGGGGTTGCCGTTGATGATCTCCGTGCCGTCCACAGCGTCCTCAAACACGGTGGTGTTGCCGTCCCGGTAGGGGTGGGCGTGGATGATGAGGACCTCATTGTGGAATTTCTCGTAGAATTCCCGGGCACTGGTGCAGCACATATAGGGGTTGGAGCGAAGCCAGTCCTCGTCGATGCCGTACACCAGATAGTCATTGTCATTCTGGGGGAAGCGCAGCTCGGCGCCCAAAATCACATCGAAGCCCAGCTCGTCGCCCCGCTTTTTGGAGGCCTTGTAGCCGGAGAGATAGTGGTCCATGGCCTTCTGCCAGTCATGCTCCGTGTCGATGCGGGAGAGGTACTCCGGATGCAGATGGTCTGTGACCACCAGACCGGAAAAGCCGTGCTTCACATAGCGCTCCACAACGTCGGCGGCAGGCAGATGGCCGCATTTGCTGGTTTCCGCGGTATGGGTATGAGGATCGTAAAGATAACCTTGCATGGTTGTATGTTCCTTTCTACCAGGGGCGGCAGGCCGTCCCGAATTTACAGTGAGATCACTTGGAGGGATCCAGCTTCCGGCAGGTGCCCCGCTGGATCAGCGTCGGCAGCAGGATCTGGTGGACATAGCCCTGAGTGCCGTTTTCAATTTTGTCCCGGAGCATATCCACCGCCTGCACCGCCATGTCCCGCTTGGGCTGGTCAACGGTGGTCAGGTCGATGCGGGAGAGGGCCGTGGCGCTGATGTTATCGAAGCCGATGAGGCTCAGATGCCCCGGAATATCAATGCCCATTTCATCTGCCGCCGTCAGAATACCCAAGGCATTGGAGTCCGTGGCGGCAAAGACTGCGGTGCAGTCCAGAGGCTTCCGGAACAGCTCCTTGGCCAGCTGATATCCACCCTGAATGGAAGAGCGGGAATATTCGCTGTTGAAAAAGTGAGGCGTGAGGTTAAATTCATGACAGGCCTTCATATATCCGTCCGCTCGGAGCTGATGGGTCGTGGAACCGGGACGCTGACCGAAATAGAGAATGTCCCGGTGGCCCAGCTCATAGAGGTATTGGGTACCCAGATAGGTGCCCCGGCTGTTGTCAACGGCCACATAGCTCTGGGGCTGGCTCCGCAGGTTTTCACTGAGGAACACCGTGGGGACCTGATCCAGATAGGATTTGAGGTTATCGTAGGATTTAGAGCTCTGAGGGACGATGAGGATCCCGTCCACCTGCCGGCCCAGCAGCAGCTTGAACACGGTCTTTTCCTGCTTCAGGTCCGGACCGGAATCACAGAGCATGATATTATAACCGTGGGCACGGGCGCTGACTTCCGCGTGGTAGGCAAGCTCCGACATGAACTGGTTGTCCACAGAGGGGACCACAAGTCCGATGAGGTTGGTGCGCTTGGTCACCATGGACCTGGCCACAAAGTTGGTGGTGTAGCCCATCTCATCGCACAGCTTCAGAACCCGTTCCCGGGTCTCGCTGCCGATCTGGGAGCTGCCGGAAAGGGCACGGGATACGGTAGCATAGGAGACGCCTGCTGCTTTGGCGACATCCTTTAATGTTACATTTTTCATAAAGTTGACTCCCTTGCGAAGGTTGTGTTTGTGCAAACGTTTCCGACTTTTTAAGAAAATTGGCAGAAAAAACTGCCAAGGTACTTCAGACGAATCAAGAATAGCTGATTTTTGCTCTTCTGTCAATATCAACCTAAATTTTTAAGGCATTTTGGGCAATCCAGCAAAAAAAGTGTCTGAGCTTTGACATTTGGGATATTGACAAAAAGGGGCGAACTCCTATAAAATAAAAACAGAAATCGCAAACGTTTGCGATTCTCGGGGGCGTCACACCTCCGAGGATCGCCGTGCTTTCCCGCAGTTGGGCCGCGACCCTGAATTTCAAAGGAGGAACTGCCATGACCGCCAATATCCAAACCATTTTCTTCGATGTAGGAAACACCCTGCGCATTGTCCTGCCGGACCAGGAGTTTATTGACCGGGCGGAAGCCGGTCTCATGGAACTGATCGGCACCACGGAGAGCCATGACGCCCTGTTTGCCAAGCTGGAGGAGCGCTGGAAGGCATACCGCAAGCAGTCCAAGACCACCCTGCTGGACGCTTCCGAGGGAGAACTGTGGACCCAGTACATGCTGCCGGAATATGATCCGAATATGATTTTTGCCAACGCCCCCAAGCTGACCCGCCTGTGGCGCGACCATGACGGCCGCCGGGTGGCCCGACCGGACGCCGTAGCCACCATCAAGGAGCTGCACCGCCGGGGCTATACCCTTGGCATCATCGCCAACACCGTGACGGAGACGGAGATCCCCGATTGGATGGCCGCTGACGGCGTGGCCCAGTGCTTCAAGACCACGATCCTCTCCTCCAAGGTGCGCCTGCGCAAGCCGGACCCGGACATCTATCACCTGGCGTGCCGCTGCATCGGCACGCCGGAAGCCAACTGCGCCTATGTGGGCGATAACCCGGTGCGGGACGTGGAGGGCACTCAGGCTGCCGGCTTCGGTATGATGATCCGGATCGACGAGCCGGATACGCTGAACAAGGAAAAGGCCACCGGCAAGGAGTTTACCCCGGATCATGTCATCACCAGCCTTTCTGAATTGCTGGACATCTTCCCTGAGCGGGCTTAAAGGAGGACCTATGGAAAAACAGTATAAAGCCGTCTTTTTCGACTTGGGCGGCACTCTGCGCATTGCTTTCCTGGAGGAGGCCTATATGCGCCACGCCCGTCGGAAAATGGCGGAGATCGCAGGCACGGATATGCCTTATGAGGAATTCTATCAGATGATCGAGGAGCGCTACGAGCCGTACCGCAAGTGGGCTTTGGGCGAGTTCAAGGAATCCGGAGATGAAGAGCTGTGGTGCAAATGGCTGCTGCCGGACTATGACCCGGCCCGGATCCGTCAGGTGTGCCATGAGCTGAGCTTCCAGTACCGGCAGTGCAAGGGGCGCCGCGAGGTGGTAGACGGCGGCGTGGAGGTCATCAAGGGCCTGCATGAGCGCGGCTACAAGCTGGGGATCATCTCCAACCTCATCGGTGAGAACGAGGTGCCCGACTGGCTGGAGGAGGACGGTCTGGATTCCTATTTCGATACGGTGATCCTCTCCTCCGTATGCCACATGCGCAAGCCCTGCTCTGAGATCTACGATCTGGCCTGCCAGCAGATCGGCGTGAAGCCGGAGGAGTGCGTGTCCGTTGCGGACAACATCAAGCGCGACATTGCCGGGGCCAAGAAGGCCGGTATCGGCTGCAATATTATTTTCCGGTCTCCGGAGAAGAAGCATCCCGTGGAATTTACGGAGGAAAACCGCCCGGACTATGTCATTGAAGATTTCCGGGAGATCCTGAACATTCTGCCCTGATGCGTTCCGGGCCAGCGGCCCGGTGAAAAGGAGGAAGCAAGCCATGAATACGGACATCCGTTATATTTTTCTGGATCTGGGCGGTACCTTCCGGGTCATTGACGAGGACCCGGCTTATCTGGCTGCCGCCCGGGCGAAAATCGCAGAGCTGTGCGGCGTGAAGACGGAAGATCCTACCCGGTGGTTCGAGGATGTGATCGACAAGCGGTATGATGCATACCGGGAATGGGCGCTGAAATATATGTGCGAGGCCCCGGAAGAGGTGCTGTGGCGGCGCTGGCTGGCCTATGACTGCGATCCGGAGCTGATCCGGCACAATGCCTCGGAGCTTTGCTACCAGTACCGGCAGACCAAGGGCCGCCGCACGGTGGTAGAGGGCGGCGCAGATACAGTGAAGGAGCTGTGCCGCCGGGGCTACACTCTGGGCATCATCTCGGATCTGGTGGGCAGACGGGAAGTGGACGAGTGGCTGGATCAGGATGGCCTGCGCCCCTATTTCCAGACGGTCCAGCAGTCCTCGGTCACCTATATCCGCAAGCCCGGCCCCGCGATCTACTATTACGCCATGGAGGAAGTGGGAGCCGAACCGGAAAACTGCTGCTATGTGGGCGACAATCTGAACCGGGACATCATCGGCGCCAAGGCCGTCGATTTCGGTATGACCGTCACGGTGCAGTACCAGAAGGATAAGCCCCTGAAGCTGACAGCGGAAAACCGCCCGGATGCCAAGGTCTATCGGTTCCCGGACCTGCTGGATATTTTCCCCAAGCGGGGGCAGGTGGCCGTGGAAAAGCTGATCCCGCCGGAGGATGGACAATAAGTTCGACCCGGTCGGATAAAAAAATGCGCAGTGGCGCGGGAAAGAACTGTTTCACGCACCGCTCGACTCATAAGGAGGTACTTTTTATGTCTGAATCTAAGCGCGGCGGCGCACAACTGGCGCGGGCCGTGGAAAAAGCGTATCAGGCGGGGCAGGATGACTACCATCTGGAACCCATGGTCCTGGTGGAGAACGGCAAGCCTGTAGGCAAGATCGGAGACGGCGATGCCGCCGTGTTCTGCTGCCGCCGCGGTGAGCGGGAGATCGAGCTGACGGAGCTGTTCACCGATCCGGACTTCAACAAGGTGCAGCGGAACCAGCTGAAGGATCTGGATTTCGTCATCATGACCATGTATCATGACAAATTCAAGGATCTGCCCATCGCCTTTGCGCCGTCTCATGTGGTGAAGCCTCTGGCTCAGGTCCTCAGCGAGGCGGGGAAGAATCAGTTCCACTGCGCGGAGAGCGAGAAGTATGCCCATGTGACCTTTTTCTTCAACGGCGGCGAGAACGCGCCCTTCCCCGGCGAGGATGACGTGTGCGTGCCGTCTCCCAAGGGCATTGACTTTGACCAGAAGCCGGAGCTGAGCCTGCCTGCCGTGGCGGATCAGGTCATGGGCGCTTTGGGCAAATACGATTTCGTGGTGACCAACTTCGCCAACGGCGACGTGATCGGCCACACCCTGAATACCGCTGCCAAGCTGGAAGCCTGCAAGCATGTCAGTCACTATCTGGATGTGGTGGTCCATGACGCGCTGGCCAAGGGCTATGTGGTGGCCGTCACCGCAGACCACGGCAACATTGAAAAGCTGTACACCGCCGCAGGCAAGCCTGACGGCGCCCACACCACCAATCTGGTGCCTTTCATTCTGATGGACCCCGCCCACAGCGGCCCCATTGCCCTGCGGGACGGCTGTCTGGGTGACGTGGCGCCTACGGTGCTGAACGTCATGGGTATCCCCCAGCCTGCGGAGATGACCGGCAAATCTCTGGCGGAGGGACACGATTTCGGCAAGGACCGGAAGATGCTGCTCATCATCTGCGATGGTTGGGGGCTCGGCTCCGGCGATGACGGCGACGCGATCCATCTGGCGGATACCCCCTACTGGGATTCCCTGCTGGCGGAGCAGTCCTGGAGCAAGCTCCACGCCTCCGGCGAGCATGTGGGCCTGGGAAGCGGAAAGGCCGGCAACTCCGAGGCAGGCCACTCCAATCTGGGCGCAGGCCGCTGCGTCATGCAGGATGACGTCCGTCTGGACGCCGCTGTGAAGGACGGCAGCTTCAAGAAGAACCCCATCTTCCTGCAGGCCATCGAACACGCCAAAAAGAACGGCACGGCGCTGCATCTGCTGGCATATCTCACCTATAAATCCTCTCACGGCTGCATCGACTACCCGTTGGCCATCTGCGAAATGGCCCGGGACGCCGGACTGGATCAGGTATTCTTCCACATCATCTTTGACGGCCGCTCCACGGAGCCTGGCTCCGCGCCCAAGCTGCTGGCAGAGCTGGACGAAAAGCTGGATGCCATCGGCGTGGGCCGCATTGTGGATGGTGTGGGCCGCGGCGTGGCGCTGGACCGGGACAAGAACTATGACAAGGTGAAACGGGCCTATGACGCCATGGTGGACGGCGCAGGTACCCGGTATGAGTAAGCCTCCGGCATAAACCGCCCCCCAAAAAAGAAAACCAAGAGAATGTTAAAAATCCCGCAGAGAGCAAATACTCTCTGCGGGATTTTTGCACGGGAAAAGTGCGAAAAAGCAACAAATCACGGAACAGACATCGAAAACGGGAATATTTGCGTTGGCGGACTGCTGATCTGCACCCCGACTGAAAGCCGCAAAAAGTGCCCGGACCGCCACAGCGGTCCGGGCCTTCTTGTCATACATCAAAACAGGGATCAGCGGGCGTCCTTCAGGATCGTGTAGACCTCATAAATGTCCTTCACGCTGTAAGTGGGCTTCACGTCCGCGGGAACGTTGGCGTCCTTCAGCTTGGTGAGGTAGGAGTCGATGTGGAAGGTGGCGCCGAAGCCCATGCGGATGGGGCCGATGACGTCCCGGGAGAGGGTATCGCCCACATAGGCACAGCTGGCGGGGTCAGACTGGACCTGATGGAGGGAGACCAGAAAAATGTTGGGGTCTGGCTTGCGATATCCGGTGACGGAAGAAAGCGTCACATCCTGGAAGTAGTCCCGGATGCCGTAGTCTTTCAGAACGTCAAACACCTGATAGAGACTGGCTGTGTTGCTGATGACGCCCAGCTTCATACCCAGCCCCTTCAGCCCTTCCAGCATTTCCTTCACGTGGGGGCGGAGAGTACGGTGATAGTGGGTGATCTCCCACATGTGGGCCAGCTCCTCGGCGTAAGGACGCACAGAATCTTCATTCAGGCCGAAATCCGTCAAAACGAAGCTGCCCCAGATCTCCTCCGGCTTCAGCTCCCGCTGCCGGGGGTCCCGGTAAGCGCCGTAACGTTCCCAGCCGGCATTGATGCTCTGAGCCGCAGTTTCAAAGTCCATGTTCAGATCGATGCCGTGAGCGCGCAGAATATCCAGCACGCCCTGAATGGAAGAATGGCGGCTTTCGTCATCGACCCAGATGTCCTCCAGAGTGCCGCCCATATCGAACAATACAGTATCTATCATAGTTTCACGGCCTTTTTTTAAAGTTGCATACATGGGAAAAAACGGTATTCAGAGGGAGTTTCTGCGGCGAAGCAGCCACCAGGAGCTTCCAAAACCCATCAGCAGCGGCACAGGGACCATCATACCGAAGAGCTGGAGAAACAGGACCGACGCGCCGTGATCGCCCCGCAGCAGGAGCAGCATGGTCACCAGACTGGCGAGGGCCAGCAGCAAGAGCCAGCCGTATGCGGCCAGAACAGTCTGAGGGTGGCAGATCAGGTGGGTCAGCGCGCAGATTGCTGTCCCGATCAGGGCGGGGAGCAGCGCGCTGACCAGATTTTCTACCGCCCGGGGCGCAAGGGCAAGCCATGCGTGAATGGGATCGGTCAGCAGAAAGAAGGCCGCGCCGTAAACTGCCAGAAAGAGGATGGACAGGCAGAAGGAATTCAGCAGCAGCGTGCTTTTTACATGGCCGTTTTCCGTCAGCCGGAAGGCATCCCAAAAGGATTCCACCCGTCTGGCCTGTTCTTTTTCCCGTTCTGCCCGGCGCAGTTCTTTTTCAAAATCCTGGTTCATGTTATCTCCTATCTGAATGATTCAAAAGGCCCGGGCAGCGGCGGTTGCCGCCGCCCGGGAAAATCGCGGTGCTTGAATTTACTTCATCTTGGGGTTCTTGGACAGCCAGTAAGTCCACATATCCTGCACGTCGGGATAGATGTAATAGATGGCGCTGAGGTCGTTGGCCCGGGCGCCCAGTTCGCTGAGCTTTGCGGGGTTCTTCTTGTCCTCCACGTCGTCGCGGACGGGCCAGTTGCCTTCCTTCTTGAAGGGCTTCATACCTTCGCTCTGGCCGTCGGCACCGCCGGTGATGTAGCGGACGAACAGACGGGCGCCGGCGGGGCTGTTGGTGCCCTTGGCGATGAACAGGGACTCCAGATTCAGCAGGGCGGTGTAAGGCTCCAGATTCAGGCACCAGGCGATGTTGTAGCCGGATTCGTCACGGTTGCCGATCTTGCCGGCGGAGGCCAGGCACAGGGCGGGTTCGTCGGCGGTGGAGTTATGGACGGCCAGCACCAGCTCATCACCGTCACCGATGAAGGTCATCTCGGCCTGAGAGAAGCGCCACAGGTACTCCACGCCGGCGTTCTTCTCGGGAACTTCAAAGTTGAAATCGGAGGCATCGTAGGTGTATTCCAGATCCTTGCCGTAGGTGTCCTTATAGGACTGCGCCATCTCGTCGGCGTTGTTGATGAAGCTGGCAAACAGGGACAGGTACGCGGACTCCTGACCGATCTCCTTGGTGAACAGGTGGTACTTCTGGGTGCCGTCGTCCTTCTTCTCAATGATCTCCCACCAGCTGTGGATGGGCTGCCCATCGGGGAAGGCGGCGGTGTTGTAGAACCACATGGACTGGGAGGCGTACAGAGGATAGCCATATTTCAGGTTTTCCTCGTCGATGTGAGAGCAGATGTCCTTGGGGAAGTAAGGCTCCAGAATGTCCTGATTGTACCACTCGTGGAACACGTTGCCGTTGACATCCTTGGTCTGGAGCACGTCGGCGGTGATGTTGCCGGTGTCGTGCTCGATTTTGGCCTTGGAGAGCACCTCGTCGTTGTCCAGATCGAATACCACCAGATCAAGGCCGGGGTAGGTTTCCTCAAAGCTCTCCTCCACCTTCATCATCTTGGAGGAGGTGGCGTAGACGTTGATGGTGGTGTCCTCCGTCAGGGCTTCTTCATAAAGCTCGTCGTCGGTCTTTTCGCTCCAGTCGTCATAGTAGGGGCCGTAATAATTTTCACCGGTGTTAAGGTCATAGCCGAGGTGCAGGTCGCTGGCGGCAGCTTCGCTGCCGGACTGGGAATCGTCGGAGGGCTGGTCGGTGCTCTTGCCGCCGCAGGCGGCCAGACTCAGCACCATGGAAAGCGCGAGAAGCAGTGCAGAAAACTTCTTCATATTCATCGGGACTCCTTTCATATTTTGACCGCGCCGCAGACACGGCCGAGTGGGGGACTTGTCAAAACACGGCTTATACCGCGCGTTTGATCAACCGGGTGGTTTCCTTGTTGTAGATGTTGATCTTATCCTGATCGATAATGGCCCAGACCTTCTGATCCAGATCGTAGCGGATCTGGCCGATGTCCTTGGCCAGGAACTCGTCGGTGCCGGCCTTCAGAGTGGTGATGGTTTCAGAGCCGGCGGGCTGGTTGGCGTAAATGGTAACGGGAATGGCGCCCTCCACCGGCTGGGTGGAGATGACAATCTGCTCGGGACGGATGGCCAGCACGCAGTCGAACTCGCCGCTCTTGGGGAATTCCTCACTGGTAAGGTGCTCGGCGGGGAAGGTGTGGCCGCCCAGATCGCTCTTAACCACCAGCTGGCCGTTGATAACCTCGGCCTTGCCGTCCAGCAGGTTGATGCGGGGATTGCCGATGAAGTCCGCCGCTTCCAGATCAATGGGGTTGTTGTACAGTTCCGTGGGGGTGGCCACCTGATTCAGCTCGCCGGCCTTGAACAGGGCGATCTTGGTGGACATGGTCAATGCCTCGGTCTGGTCGTGGGTCACATAGATGATGGTGGTGCCCAGTTCCTTATGGAGGCGCTGCAGCTCCGCACGCATATCAATGCGCAGCTTGGCGTCCAGGTTGGACAGCGGCTCGTCCATCAGGAAGACCTTCGGGTTCCGGACGATTGCAC
>ENA-OROK01001387-OROK01001387.1-human-gut-metagenome-genome-assembly--contig:-NODE-1387-length-23807-cov-4.574983_pt1 | contig 23807 bp, 16 predicted proteins | sample MGYA00242127_ERZ509046 | MGnify/ENA primary metagenome ERZ509046 (study PRJEB26280, sample SAMEA2338728) | human gut metagenome | biome: human gut; feature: human-associated habitat; material: faeces... | reverse complement strand
GTTCTTGATAAGGGGCTGCCACTTCTTGAGCAGCGGGTGCTCGGGAGAGATGACCGTGTAGGTCACGCCGAAGAGCGTATCCACACGGGTGGTATAGACGGTGATGTCGTCCTCGGTGTTGGTCTTGAAGGTGACCTCCGTACCGGTGGAGCGGCCGATCCAGTTGCGCTGCTGGGTCTTGACGCGCTCGATGAAGTCCACATCGTCCAGATCGTCGATCAGGCGGTCGGCGTACTTCGTGATGCGCAGCATCCACTGGCTCTTTTCCTTGCGGATGACCTCGCTGCCGCAGCGCTCGCAAACACCCTCGACGACCTCCTCGTTTGCCAGCACGCACTTGCAGCTCGTGCACCAGTTGACGGGCATGGTGGTCTTGTAGGCCAGGTCATGCTTGAACATCTGCAGGAAGATCCACTGCGTCCACTTGTAGTAATTGGGGTCGGTGGTGTCCACCACACGGTCCCAGTCGAAGCCGTAGCCGAGCATCTTGAGCTGGCGGGTGAAGTTCTTGATGTTCTGCTGCGTGACGATGGCGGGATGGATATGGTTCTTGATGGCAAAGTTCTCGGTCGGCAGACCGAAGGCGTCAAAGCCGATGGGATTGAGGACGTTGTAGCCCTGCATCCGCTTCTTGCGGCAGATGATGTCCATTGCCGTAAAGGGGCGCGGATGGCCGACGTGCAGTCCGGCGGCGGAAGGGTACGGGAACTCGATGAGCCCGTAGAATTTCGGTCTCGGGTCGCCGGTCACGGCGGCGTAGGGCTTTTCCTGCTCCCACTTGTCCTGCCATTTTTTCTCAATGGCTGCGAAATCGTACTTCATGACTTTCTCCTTCTGTATTTCCATAGTCGCTTCTATTTTTACGCTTTTATTTTGCCGCGTCCGGCGTCAGCACGCCGGTGAGGTCCAGCGCGTGGCCGTCGCTCCACAGACGCTCCAGCCCGTAGAACGCGCGGGCCTCCTCGTTGAACACATGGATCGCCACGCAGCCGTAGTCCAGCAGCACCCAGGTGCCGCCGCGATAGCCCTCGCGGTGAATGGGCTGCTCGCCGAGCTGATCCAGCTCCTTTTCCACCTCGTCGCACAGCGCGTTGATCTGCGTGTTGCTGCCGCCGGAGCAGATGACGAAATAATCCGCCAGCGTAGTGATCTTGTCGATCTCCAGCACCTTGATGTCGCGGCCCTTCTTGCTGTCGAGCGCCTTGGCGGCCGCAAGCGCCATTTCCTTTGCGTTTACCATTCTCTTTTCCCTTTCCGATTTATTCGTTTCCCGTCGCCTCGCCGATGACCGTCAGGCTCCCCGAGGTCACCTCTGCCGGCGGATCGTTTTCTTCCGTTTCGCCGCCCGTGCTCTCCGAGCTGTTCGCGATCCTTCCCGTGTACGGATCAACGAACACCGGCGGCGCGGCCGCCGCCTTGCTGTCCTCCACCCGTCCGGTGGAGGAGGCGAGCGAGCCGTCCGCGTTGACGGACATGATATCCAGATCGCGCAGCGTGAATTTTTCCGTGAACGGACTGAGGGAATCGTTCACCAGATCCAGCAGCGCGTTGGCCTGCGGCACCACATAGTCGAGCTTCATCGTCCTGCCGTACTCGGCGCTGAGCGTGCGGCTGTAAACGTATACGCCCGTCCACGGCATGGTCATGAAGCTCACGTCCTCCAGCGAAAGGCCGCCGAACACCGCCCGCTTGCCGAACCAGAGGATGTTTTCAAAGGAGAGGTCGGTCTCCACATTCTCCCGGAACACCTCGGCGAGCTTACCGAGGTTGGGCACGTTCTCGAGCTGCAGAAGCTGCTTGATGACTGCCTTGAGGAAATCCTGCTGGATCTGCATACGCCCGCTGTCGCCGATCTGCGGGTTTCCGTAGGGGCTGTTGGAGTCGTTCTTGCGCCAGCGGATGACCTGCATGGCGTCGTCGCCGTTGAGCTTGCGGTAGCCCTTTTCCTGCTCGATGACAAGATCCTGATATTGGTCATGGTAGTCCATGTTGTAGGGCACGTCGAAGTACACGCCGCCGATGGCCTCCACGATCGCGCCGACGGCCTCCCACTCCACGACCACCTGATAGTCCGGCTCGAAGCCGACGAGCTGGGAGATCTCCTTATAGAGCGCCTTGATGCCCTTATCGCCCCCGCCGTAGTAGTTGTAGACGGAGTTGATCTTCTTCACATCCCATGGGACGTTCACCATCGTGTCGCGCGGGATGGACATGACCGTCGCCTTCTGGTTCGTCACGTCGTAGCTCGCGAGCAGCATCGTGTCGGTGTTGCCGCCTCCGCCCGTGTCGCGGCCGAGCACAAGGACCGTGTAGAAGTCCTTGCTTTTCCGCTCGCCGCTCACGCGCGGGCGCACACCGTCGCCGTAATCCAGATCGACGTCGGTCTGACCGGGGTCCTGCGTGTCGCCGTCCCGGTTCGGCAGCTCCGGCGCACGGATCTTCAGCAGATAGCCGCCGACGGTGATCACGCCGACGAGCAGCACCGCCGCCAGCGCGGCGACGAGCAGTCTTTTGGGGTGGGTGAAAATGCCCTTGATCTGCTCCCACGCCTCGTCGCCGTGCTCGTCGAAGGCCGCGTCCACGCGGGAGCGCAGCTCGTCGAGCTTTTCCGATTTGAAGTTAAAGTTGTTGTCCGCTTCCCGCTTTCCCTTCATTTGTCTTTCCTTTCAGATAATCACGTGCCGCCAGGGTGTTGACGTGGATGGGGTTCCCCATCTCCTCCATTTCCTCGACCGTCATTTCAAGGCCCATCAGAAGCCCGCGGTCCAGATCCTCCCACACGGTCCTCCGCAGCGCGTCCACGCCCGGAAAATCGCGCGTCGGCTCGATGAAGTCCGCGAGGTAGATGACCTTTTCCAGCACCGTCATGTCCGGCTTTCCGGTCGTGTGCCAGAGGATCGCATTGTAAATTTCATCGTCCACGCCGAACACGTCCCGCGCGAGCGCCGCGCCGGTCTTGGCGTGGAGCAGCTTGAGCGCCTTTTTCTCCAGCTCATCGAGCGCGATGCCGTACTTCTCGCACAGCGCGAGCTGCTCCGGCATCGAGAGCTTCTTTGTGCAGTCGTGCAGCAGTCCCGCGACCTCCGCGCGGTGGACGTCCGCGCCGTATTTCTCCGCCAGCTTCACCGCCGTCGCCGCCGTGCCGAGCACATGGGCGCAGCGCTTCGCCTTGAGATAGCTCAGCGCGATGGGGCGGAGCTGCTGTACCGTTAGACGCTTGAGATCAAGATTTGTTCCGTATAAATGCTCGCGCAGGATATAGCCGTAGACCTGCGGCTCGAGCATCGCTTCGCTCGTGCCGCTTGCCATGCCCGCGCGCAGCGCGGTCGAGGAAACCTCGATCACGCGGTCGAGCGCGAGCGCTTCAAAGCTGCCGCCGAAGCGCGCGCGGAGTCTTTCCGCCTGCGCGGCAAAGGCCGCGGCGCTGTCATCCGCGTTGCGGTAGAAAGCAACAACTTTCGCGAGCTTTGCGATCTCCTCCGGTGCGCGCCAGCTCTCAAAGGAGAAGAACATATCCGTCCCCATAAAGAGCAGCAGCTCGTCGTTGGGGTACTGCCGGCGCAGGGCGCGGAGCGTATCGACGGTATAGCTCTTGCCCTCGCGCGCCATCTCGAGGTCGAGCACCTCGACCTCGACGCCGCTTTGAAGCGCGGCCTGTCCGCCCATGAGCCGCGTCATGGCGAGACGGTGCTCGTTCGCGGGGCTCCCCTGCTCCATCACCTTGTGCGGCGGGATGCCCGCCGGAATGAGCAGGAGCTTATCCAGCGCGCACTTCTCCGCCGCCTCGACGGCGGCGTTCTGGTGCCCCAGATGCGGCGGGTTGAAGCTGCCGCCGTAAATTCCGATCTTCAATGAAAATCCCTCTTTATCGTCCTGTTCAGACGGTCTTTTTCTTCTTATCCTTCACGAGCGCGATGCGCTTTTCCTTGGGCTTGGCGTGCGTCTCGCGATAGAGCACGAATTTCGTGCCGATGACCTGCACCTGCTCGGAGCGGGTGAGGCGGCTGAGCTCGTCGCAGGCCTCGCGCGCGGTGAGCATACTGTTATCGAGCACGCGGCACTTGATGAGCTCGCGCGCCTCAAGCGCGTCGTTCGCCTGCTTGACGAGATTCTCGCCGATGCCGTCCTTGCCGATGTGGACGATGGGCTCCAGCTCATTCGCCATGGCGCGCAGCTGGGCGCGCTGCTTTCCGGTCAGTTCCATTTATTCGTTTCCTTTCAGATAGTCGTCGAGTGCCACGGCAAAGGCGCGCAGCGCTTTCCCGCGATGCGAGACGGACGCCTTTTCCTCCGCCGTGAGCTGGCCGAAGGTCTTGCGCAGCTCAGGCACAAAGAATACGGGGTCGTAGCCGAAGCCGCCCTCGCCCATCGGCGCGAACGCGATGGTGCCCGGGCACTCACCCTCGCACACCAGCTCGTCGCCGTTCGGGAACGCACAGACGATGGAGGTGTGGAAGTGCGCGGCGCGGTCGGTCTGCCCGCGCAGCATCTCGAGGAGCAGCGTGTAGCGTCCCTTGTCGTCCAGTCCCTCGCCGCCGAAGCGCGCGCTGTACACGCCGGGGCCGCCGTTGAGCGCGTCCACGCAGAGGCCGGAGTCGTCCGCCACAGCGGGCAGGCCGGTCGCCTGCATCACCGCCGTCGCTTTCAGGCGGGCATTGTCGGTGAAGGTCTCGCCGGTCTCCTCGACCTCGATCCTCACGCCCAGCTCCGCCTCGCTCACGACCTCCACGCCGAGATGGCTCAGGATCTCGTTCATTTCCTTTAATTTCTTGGGGTTCTGTGTTGCCAATACCAGCTTCATGCTATACCTCCCACGGGTCCTTGTTCCGTTTTTCTTCTCTCTCCCGCGCGGCCTTTTCCTCCTCGCGGCGCTCCGCCGCGCGGTCTATCCGGTCGCCGAGCGAGCCGAGCGTTTTATCCAGCCATTTGCCGGCCTTGTCCGCAAAGCTCTCGATCTCCGGCACGGGAACGATCACCACGCGGCAGCTCTCGCAGTAACGCGCGGGCGCATAGACGCTTTCGATCACAGGCATCCCGCTCAGCCGAACGGGTTCCCCCTCCACGATGCCGCCCTGCTCATTGCGCGGACACCATGTAAGCGCGTACTTGTACGCGGGGAGCGCGCCCTCGCGCATTTCCCCTCCGCAGTAGGGGCAGATGTTCGTGATCTCCATGCCGTGCCTCCCTGTTCATCCGGCGCGCTCAGATGAGCGCGTTGACATACTCCTTCGCGTCAAAGGGCTGCAGGTCGTCGATGCCCTCGCCGAGGCCGACGAACTTCACCGGCACGCCGAGCTCCTGCGCGATGGCGACGCAGATGCCGCCCTTGGCCGTGCCGTCCAGCTTCGTGAGAATGATGCCGGTCAGACCCGCCGTCTCGCGGAACACCTTCGCCTGCTGCAAGCCGTTCTGCCCCGTGGTCGCGTCGAGCACGAGCAGCGTCTCCTTGGCGGCGTCCGGCGTTTCGCGGTCGATGATCTTGCGCAGCTTCGAGAGCTCCTGCATCAGGTTCGCCTTGTTGTGCAGGCGGCCCGCCGTATCGCAGAACACAACGTCCACATTTCTCGCCTTCGCCGCCTGCAGGGAGTCGAACAGCACCGCGCCGGGATCGGCACCCTCGCGGCTGCGCACGATCTCCACGCCCGCGCGGTCTGCCCAGATCTCGAGCTGGTCCGCCGCCGCCGCGCGGAAGGTATCCGCCGCGCACAGCAGCACGCGCTTGCCCTGCTTTTTGTAGCGGTTGGCGAGCTTGCCGATGCTCGTGGTCTTGCCCACGCCGTTCACGCCGATGATGAGCACGACGCTCGGCGTTGTGGAGAGGTCGAGGCTCGTATCGCCGACCTCGAGCTTCTTTTCCAGAATGTCGCGCAGCGCCTGCTTGACGTCGTCGCCGCGCTGAATGCTCTTTTCGTATACCACCTTACGCAGCTCCTTCACGGCGTCCGCCGCGACCGCCGCGCCGAGGTCTGCCATGATCAGGCTCTCCTCCAGCTCGTCGTAGAAATCCTCGTCGATGGTCTCCCAGATGATGCTGTCGTACCACGCCTTTTTGATCCTTGCAAAAATACCCATCGTCTTACCCCTTGATGTTCAGTTCTTTCGCCATGTCGTTCATATTGATGGTCAGCACCTTGCTCACGCCGCGCTCCTGCATCGTCACGCCGTAGAGCACGTCGGCGGCCTCCATCGTGCCGCGGCGGTGGGTGATGACGATGAACTGCGTCTTGTCGCAGATGCGGCGCATATAGTGCGCCACGCGGATGACGTTCGGCTCGTCGAGCGCCGCCTCGATCTCGTCCATCACGCAGAACGGCGTGGGGTGGACCTTGAGAATGGCGAAGTAGAGCGCGATGGCGACGAACGCCTTCTCGCCGCCCGAGAGCAGCGAGAGCGTCTTGAGCGCCTTGCCCGGCGGCTGGACCTTGATCTCGATGCCGCAGTCGAGCACGGCGTTCTCGTCCTCCAGCTCAAGCGTGGCCTTGCCGCCGCCGAAGAGCTCGAGGAAGGTCTCCTGAAAGCTCTCGCGGATGAGAGCGAACTGCTCCTTGAAGATGACCGTCATCTCGCTCGTGATGTTCTCAATGACGCCCAGCAGCTCCTCCTTGGCCTTTTCCACATCGTCGCGCTGTCCGGTGAGGTAGGTATAGCGCGTGTTCACGCGGTCGAATTCCTCGATGGCGCCGACGTTGACATTGCCGAGGCCGTTGATCTCGCGCTTCAATTCATTGATGCGTCGGCTCGCCTTCGGCACGCTCTCCAGCTCGATGCGCTGCTCCTGTGCCGCGGAGTGGGACAGCTCGTAGCTCTCCCAGAGCTTATCCAATATCTGCTTTTCCTCCATCGCGGCGGTGACGCGCTTCTGCTCGAGCCTGCCCGCGGCGGCCTGTGTCTGAGAGAGCAGCTCATTGCACTCGCGGTATCTGCGGTCGTTCGCGCTGCGCTCGCCCTCAAGCGTCAGCTTGGCCTCCGCCAGCTCCGCCAGCTCCGCCCTGCGCTTCTCGGCGTCGACGCGCAGAGATGCGGTCACCGCGTCATGCTGCGCGATCTCCTCCTCTGCGGCCTTGATCTTCGCGCGGTAGTCCTCGATGAGCGCACGGCGTCCATCCTCGTCGCCGCGCATCTGCTGGGCGAGCGTCTCGAGGTCGCCCAGCGCGCGTTCGGTCGTCTCCCGCTCGGCGGTAAAGCCCGCAAGCGTGCTCTTGCGCGCGGCGATCTCGTCGCCGAGGTGCGCGCTGTCGCGTTGGAGCTCGTTCTGGCCGGCGAGCTTTTCCTCGCTCTCCGCACGGCAGCGTGCGGCCTCGGCCTCGTGCTTTTTGATCTCCTCCTCGCGGGCGGCGGCTGCCTTTTTCAGCTCCTCCGTGCGCGCGGTGATGCTCTCGAGCTCGGCGGCAATGTCGCTCTCCCGCGTGCGGAGCGATTCGAGCAGCATATCGTACTGCTTCTTTTCGCCCGTCAGGCGGAGCACCGCGTCCTCCGCGCCGCGCTGCTGCTCGCGCGCGACGTCCAGCTCATACTGCGCGGCGTTCAGGTCGCGCTTGGCCTCGTCCGCCTCGCGGAGCGCGGCATCGAGCTTTTCCGTTAAGGCTTCCCGCCGGGCAGTCAGCTCCTTGAGCTCGTTGGCGCGGCTCAAAATGCCCGTGCTGCGGCTCACCGAGCCGGATAATCTGCTGGATTCCGGTATTGATATCGACGTCCAGCCACCAGGCAAAAAACTGCAGAGCCTGTATCTGATGAGCGGCGGCGAAAGAGCGCTGACGGTTATCGCACTGCTCTTTGCTCTTTTGAGCTATCAGCCCTCGCCGTTCTGCATCCTGGACGAAATTGACGCGCCTCTGGATGATGCCAACATTCAGCGTTTTGCCGATTTCCTGCGGGATTATGCAGGAAACACGCAGTTTATCGTGATTACGCACCGCAAGGGAACGATGGAATGCGCTGATATCATGTATGGCGTAACTATGGAAGAATCCGGTGTTTCTAAACTATTATCCGTAAAAATAAATGCAAAGGAGAATGAATAATGGGATTTTTTGAGCGTTTAAAGGAAGGCCTTTCTAAAACAAGACGCAACTTTACTGACCGCATTCAGGAGCTTGTAGGCCTGTCTGCAGCGATTGACGATGATTTCCTCGATGAACTGGAAATGATTCTGCTTTCTGCAGACGTGGGCGTAAAAACTACCGAAAAGCTGATCGACGCAGTGCGTAAGGCTGCGAAGAAGAAGGAAATCAGCGGTACCGAGGATGTTATTCCCTTCCTGAAAAAATATATGGCAGAAATGCTGGCTGACAGCGGCCAACGTACACGTATCGGTGCCAAGCCGACGGTTATTCTGGTTGTTGGCGTTAACGGTGTAGGCAAGACTACTACTATCGGCAAGCTGGCAAATTACTTCACTCTGTTCAAATACAAGGTTGTTCTGGCAGCAGGCGATACCTTCCGCGCTGCGGCAGGCGAACAGCTGCAGATTTGGGGCGAACGTGCGCATTGCGACGTTATCCGCCATGCTGAGGGTGCCGACCCGGCGGCAGTTGTCTTTGACGCTATGAAGGCTGCCATTGCGCGTAAGGCAGATATTCTTTTCATTGATACCGCAGGCCGTTTGCACAACAAGGCTAACCTGATGAACGAGCTGGAAAAAATTCACCGCATTATTAAGCGCGAAATTCCCGAAGCTCCGCATGAAACCTTTCTGGTTCTGGATGCTACCACCGGCCAGAATGCAATCAATCAGGCTAAGGTGTTCATGGAAACCGCCAAGGTTACCGGCGTTGTACTCACCAAGCTCGACGGTACTGCCAAGGGCGGCGTTGTTGTGGCAATTAAGGAAGAGCTGGGCCTGCCGGTTAAATGGATCGGCGTAGGCGAAGGCATTATGGACTTCCGCCCCTTTGAGCCGGATAAGTTTGTGGAAGCACTTTTTGACAGCGGCAAATAAGAGGCTCTTGCAGCCGACAGGCGTTGCGGCCTGGCTTATATTAATATAGTAGAAAATCTCCCGAGCTGCGTTTGGCAGCGTGCGGGAGATTTTTTTGTGCGGGCGTAAAAAAGCCGTGTGCAGTAGCGCACGGCGGTGGGAGTAGGGATTAGGTTTTTCTGTTATGGTTTGGTTATTTTTGCTCTGCTTTAATTTTTTCAACCTGCTCAACAGAAAGCGAAGTACCTTTAGCGACATCTTGTACTGACAAACCCATGCTTAAAAGACGCTTAGCAGTGGCAAGTTTTTCTTCGGCTATACCTTCGGCTTTTCCTTCAGACTTACCTTCCCGTCTTTCGTCTAACAAACGTGCTTCCAAAAGCATAAATTCTCGCCTCACTTTCGAATCAAGCTTAAGATAGCTGATTTCATCGTCAATCTGTCTGGTGAAATCGCTATTTATAATATGGTTATTAACATAATCATAAAAGCTTTTGATGTCCTTGGAGATATTGCCGTGGGTACCCTTAGTGTTCAAAATCATGGTAGTTGCTTCATCAGGCAGCTCCAGCTCCATATCCTCCAGACAACGCTTTTTAAAGGTATAAACATAATTGCCTTTGGCAAAAAAATCAAAGACACAAATAAATATGATATAGGTTGGCGGCAGCAGGTCATACTCCTGGCCCTTTTGCAGTAAGTCAATATCCATCAACGCCTGATAATAGCGTGTACGCTTGGGCAGCACATAATGTTTGGTGTCGGGATTTTTGATATTATTGACCTGCATTTCCAAGTTATAATGTGTATTCTTATCGTCCGCCACGATGATATCCAGACGAATGCCACGACTTGCATAGTCAGGCTCAAGAGATTTTTCAGCCTCGAAGTAGCTGATGTCAGCAATTTTAATCTGCAGTAATTCCTCTAAAAGATGAATGCAGATGCGCTTGCGTGACATAACTTTTTTAAAGATGAAGTCACTTTGAATCGTCAAGTTTTCAAATTTCGTTGCCAAGTTTTGCATATGTTTCCTCCTTTGATTATAGCATAAAATAAGGCAAAAATATATAAGACAGCAGATGTAAAAAAAGCACCTGCCGAAAGCTCGACAGGCGCCACTGGTCCGCACGACCAGGCAAGAGCTCCGCAAAATTGCGGCTACCCATGCAACTAAGGTTATTATAACATAGAAAAAGAATAAAAACAATAGTTCATAAAACAAACATTTTTATAGATGAAAGCGCTTCAGGTTTTTGCAAAAAAGGCAACTACTAAAAATATCTTCTGCTTTTTTCTGTTTAACCGGATTACGATTCGTGATATACTTATTATGATTTGCAATTTTTGCTAGTGCTATGAGGATAAATTCAAAGCGTAATAAAATATTGTGATGCATGTGCTTTGAATAAATAATTTATTGAGGAGAAAGAGCTTATGATTATAAAATATGCAACTACGGAAGATATTGCTGCCATTGCCGCAGTGGAGGCAGAATGTTTTCCGCCGGCTGAGGCAGCAACGGAAAAGGAATTTATTGACAGGGTAAAATATTACGGCAATCATTTCTGGCTTATGTATGAGGCTGAAAAGCTGATTGCCTTTGTGGATGGCTTTGTAACGGATGAGCCTGATTTGACGGATGAAATGTACGAGAAGGCAACTCTGCACAATGAAAACGGTGCGTGGCAGATGATTTTCGGTGTCAATACCATTCCTGCTTATCGCAAGCATGGCTATGCCGGCGAGCTGATTCGCCGTGCGATTGAGGATGCCAAACAGCAGGGGAGAAAGGGCCTGGTGCTGGCCTGCAAGGATAGGCTCGTTCATTATTATGCCAAATTCGGCTTTGCCGATGAGGGTGTGTCCGAGAAATCTACGCATGGAAATGCTGTCTGGCATCAGATGAGGCTTACATTTTAATCGGGGGAGCTTAAGGGAATGCTCTAATTTGGCTTGTACATCATGACAATATTGCTGCTGTATATCTAATGTAGAAAAGCTGTATGTCGAATAAATAAGCAACTGCGCAAGCAAAAAGCCTGCGCATTTTTTTGCTTGCGGCCTGTAAAGCGCTGCTAATAGCTTAGTAGGCAATGTAACGACAGACAAAATTTGTCAGAAATGTGAAGAAAATAGTTTACGCTTTTTTGTATATGTGTTACAATATTTATGTTATAGAATTATGCGACTTTTTTGGATGTGATTGATATAATGCAAAAGGAATTGATTATGCGCTGTTTGCCGACGGCCTTCTGCCATGCTTCAACAGTATTGGCGCTTCCTGACAGCAGCCTGCTGTGCTGCTGGTTCGGCGGTACGCATGAGGGCGAAAGCGATGTGGGTATCTACCTAAGCAGACGCACGGATGCAGGCTGGAGTGAGCCAAAGCTGCTGGTGAACGGGGCGGCGGCGAATTGGAATCCGGTGCTTTTTGCGGGCGCGGACGGAAGATTGCTGCTGTTTTACAAGCAGGGCCAGCAGATTGCCGATTGGCAGACGTGGCTGCTGCAGTCGACGGATAACGGCGTAACCTGGAGCGGACCGCAGGAGCTGGTGCCCGGCGATGTGAGCGGCGGGCGCGGACCTGTACGAAACAAGCCTTTGCGCTTGGCGAGCGGACGTATTCTTGCCGGTGCTTCTACCGAACACGGCATCTGGAAGGCTTTTGCAGATATCAGTGACGATGACGGCGCAAGCTGGCATAAATCCTCTGCAGTGCAGATTGAGGGCCTGCAATATCAGGCAGGCGAAAAGACTGCCGACAGTAATATTGCCGTCAGCCAGCAGTCCTTTTACGGACGCGGCGTAATCCAGCCGAGCCTGTGGCAGAGTGCGGACGGCAGCGTGCATATGCTGCTACGCAGCAGCGAGGGCTTTGTCTATCGCAGCGATTCCGCAGATGAAGGCGAAACCTGGTGCAGTGCCTATTCTTTGAGTTTGCCGAACAATAACAGCGGTCTTGACTTGGTGCGGACTGCCGGCGGCATGCTCTATCTGGTGTGCAATCCGGTGGCTGCCAACTGGGGCCAGCGTTCTCCCTTAAGTCTGTTCCAATCTACAGATGATGGTGCGAGCTGGCAAAAGCTGTTTGACCTGGAAACAGAGCCTGCGGAATTTTCCTATCCGGCGATTATTGCCGACGGCGAGGGCCTTGTGCTTACCTATACCTATAAGCGTTGTAATATTGCTTGTGTAAAATTGAGCGCGGATGAACTTGTTACCCTTTAAATTTATAATATAAGGAGATGTAAGACAATGAAGAAAATTTTAGTTGTGCTGATGGCTATGCTGACCATGGCTGTTATGCTTACCGGCTGCGGCGGCGACAGCAAAAAAGCAGCTTATCCTGCAGACGGAGATATTTCCGTAATTATTCCTAAGGCTCCGGGCGGTGGTACCGATATCTCTGCCAGAGGTCTGATTCAGTTCATGGAAAAAGAGCTGAAGGGCAGCAAATTTGTTCCTGTAAACAAACCCGATGGCGGCGGTGTAACCGGCATGGTAGAGCTGGCTAACGCTAAGGCTGACGGCCATACTCTGGGCATGGTTACCGTTGAGTTGGCTATGTTCCCGCATCAGGGCAAATGCAAAAACACCTATAAGGATTACGCAGCTATCTGCGCTCCGATTGCAGCTCCGGCAGCTTTGATTGTGCCTAAGGATGCTCCTTATAATAATGTAGATGAATTCGTAGCCTTCGCTAAGGCAAACCCCGGCAAGGTAAAGATGGGTAACTCCGGTATCGGCGCTATCTGGCATATTGCCGCACTTTCCTTTGAAGAAGAATTCGGCGTACAATTCAAGCATGTACCGTATCCGAAAGGATCCGCTGATATTGCTGCAGCTCTGGCAGGCAAGCACATCGATGCAACTTTGGCTGACCCGTCTGTATTCAAGAGCCAGGTAGACGCAGGCAACCTGAAGATTCTAGCTGTTATGGCTGATACCCGCAGCGTAATCTATCCGGATGTTCCGACCTTCAAAGAGCTGGGCCACAACATGACCGTTCGCGCTTGGGCAGCACTGGTTGCTCCTAAGGATACTCCGAAAGAAAAGCTGGAAGCTCTGCGCGCTGCTGCTAAAAAGGTTTGCGAATCCAAGGAATTCAAGGATTATTTCATGAAACAGGGTATCGACCCGACCTGCATTATCGGTGCCGATGCTGATAAGATGATGGCTGAAGACCATGCAATGTATGAAAAATTCCTGAAGAAAGCAAAATAAGAATATCGCCGTAAGGCGTAAGTGATAATACCGACGCTGTAACCCGAAAGGGTTGCGGTGTCGGTATTTTTGTTGTGTGACGTACATTCTGGAAAATAGTAAAGTAAATATATTGTTTTGCAAAAAATAAGTTTTCTGATAATGGTTCTTGACGAAATTTTATATCAGTGCTAAACTGAAATTAGTACTAAAACAAGATATGGTGCAAATGAAGTATCTTTAATAAAGTATACATTTTTTTGATAAATGAAGTGATTTTTTACTTCTGACTATCTTGATTACAATAGAATATAATCCTAGTCTGGAGGCTTTGTCCCACGCGGATGAATGCTTTGCAGGGAAGTTTGATGAGATTTCAACGCTGTTCCGCAACTGTAAAAAAGAGTCACTGCATTATTAGGAAAAAAACTAACCTCTTACAAAGGAATGCAGAGACGATGACTTTAAGCCAGGGTACTGACAGATTGGTATTTAGTAAAGGTCTACGAGAACGGACTTTATTAATTATTGGTAGTGGTTTGACTATAATAATAAATTAAGAGTCCTTTTTTGCTTGATCTTGTGCTGAACAGAAACGGATATAGCACAGCTTAAGGCAATTTAAGCTGTGTTTTTTATTTTATAACTGTTAAGAATAAGCAAAAAGCTCTTCAGGCAGTGCTGCCGCAAAATCATTGCCGTGATGGCAGCGTCTGCATATTTTTGCTATGAAGTCACAAACTGTATTGATGAGTAGCAGTTTGCGGGGTTTTCATATATATTTGTACGTATATTTGTACGGAGCTTTTCTCTGTACAAAGGAGTCGGCAGAAACAGTGGGTGTTTCTGTTCGTTCCTTGCTTTTTGATAAGGGGGAATATATCATGAAGCTAAGTCAAAAAAAGTGGAAGTCACTTATTTCAGGTGTTCTTCTCGCAGCCAGTGCATCTAGCTTTCTTATAGCACCGGTTTATGCTGCTGATTATAGCAAACCTCTCATAGGTACGCTTAAAAAGGACAGCGAGATACTGAGTCCCGATGGTAATACCGTAACAGAAAATGACGGTAAACTTATCTATGATTTCCAAGGAAAGGACCATACCTTTACTATTACTAATAAGGATGGTATTACTGCCCGCAAAGACAGCGTTTATAATAATGTAGACGCAGACGGAAACTATGGCACGCTCCATATTTATCAGACAAACGATAAGAGTAATGCTTGGGCTGGTGTAAACGGTTTTACTGCAAACAAGGGCATTATTGTTGTCAACAGTAATCTGGATATCACTGCCACCTCGGCATATTCTTCTGTTGGTATTGCGGCAGCCAATAAGGGCAACCTTATTATCAACGGTAATGTAAAAATGCGTAAGGATGATGCAGAAAATCCCTGGGGCATCATTACCAAGAATGTTCATGGCAATATAGGCCCCGGCGGTGCAACCAGCATGGGTGGCGATGCCAACTATACAGGCGCCCGTTGGCAGCCTGCAGGTATTTCCGTTGACCATAGCCGCGGTGATATCACTATTAACGGTGATGTGGATATTGCTGTACGCGGTACGGCTGTAAGAACCGATGCTTATCAGGCTGACGGTGATGTACCGGCTTATGATTTGGAAACTATTTCTTTGCTGGGTAATTCTATCCGTATCGACACACCGTACAGAGAAGAAAACTTTGTTGAAGGCTTCGGCAAATTTATCGAGCCGTACTATGCTCTGGCAAGCTACGGCGGCACGATTAACGTCAATGTAAAGAATCAGGAAGCACAAAACGGCAAGGTAGAAATGGTCGGCAACGTGTTGGCAATGAAGTCCTCTGATGAGGCCGGAAATGCTATGGTTTATCAAAACGGTCGCCTTAACATCGGCCTGACCACGCAGGATTCCTTCTGGAAGGGTGTAATTGACAATGCCGGTACTGAAAAGGCCGGTGAAGTAAATCTGTGGCTGCAGAACGGCGCGCAATGGATTTATGAAAATGCTTCCCGTAAGGATGGCCTTGATGCAAGCAACCTTGCTGATTACAGCAGACCGTACTACGAAAAATATGACGGAATTTCTCATCTGAGCAGCCTTGTAGGCGGCAAGGATAAGGCATCTGCCGGTATCATCAGAGTAAACGATAATGATCCTATTCATATTGCCAATGCCGAAGGCGTCACCAAGGTATGGTATGAGCATGATGATGCTGCACCGGGTACTATTATCGGCGGTGATGTTAAGGTTCTTAATGCTAAGACCGGCACCGAGATGATGCTTTATACCGGCAACAACGGTATTACCAAGGGCTTTGCAGAAGGTGATACCGCTGCAGAGAAAAATCATGTCAGTGAAGTATTGAACTCCCTGGCACACAAGCTGTGGTATATGGCAGGCGACAGCAACCTTACAGGCAGCGTATCCATTGCCGAAGGCCTGACAGCTTCCTCTGTAACTATGAAGACCGGCAACATTACCTTTGCCGAGGGTGGCCAGGGATTCTATGACTATACTCCTGAGAAGGACGATAAGACCTATGCAACCGGACCGATTGTAAAATCCGAAAACATCGGTGAAACACGCGAAAGCGATATCAACGGAGTAGTTTCCGTTAATGTTACCGAAGCTCAGGATGGGGTGTCCGGTAATGCTCCCAGTGCTATGTATGCAGCAGGCGAGGCAGAAGGGCCGCTTGTTGTTGATTTACAGGGCCACACCTTGAAGCTCAATGCCAACAATCAAACTGCTAATTATGTGTCTACGGTTTACGTTGATGAAAACAAGAGCATGGAGATTAAGGATTCCAAGGGCAATGGTGTGCTGAAGGTTTCTGCCGGACTTGGTGCTGATGGCAATGCTGATACTAAGGCTAAGTATGTCTATGGCATTCGCGTAGGCGAGGGCGGCAACCTTACTGCAAATACCGATGTTGAGATAGAAGGAGTAAAATCCGGTTCTACTCAGCGTGCTTATGGTGTATATGTAAGTACCAAAGGCAATGTTGTATTCGAAAAAGACCTGAGCATCAAGAATGTTCAGACCGGCAACAAGGTTGGACCGAACACTGCCGGTATTTATGCAGACAGTTCTTCAAGTGCAGATGCGCCTATTAATATAACTGTTAAGGGCAATCTTAATATTGAAAACGTATTGGGCAGTGCAATCCGTGCATTGAATACTTCAACTGTATCTACTGCAGGTGCAACTATTAAAGCTGCTGATATGTCTAACGGTACGGATTATAGCCAATATTATGCTTTGCAGGCCAACAAGGGTACCATTAACCTGAATACAGGAGAAGGCATTACTGCCGGAATTCTGGACGTTACCGGTGACATGAAGGTAACTGATAATAAAGCTTCTGTTATCAATGTCAACATGACCAAGGGTTCTCAATGGACAGGCGCAGTAAGCAATATTCCAGGCAGTACATATAATGCACCGGCCGGACAGTTTAATCTGACAATGGCAGAGGGCTCTGTATGGAATCATGAAACAGGTCGTTCGGTAGATACGCTGAAAACAACTTTTGCCGGCAGCAATGTTTCTAAGCTGGATGGCTCCGGTGTAATCTATCAGAATTCCGACAAGGGTATCACCGTTTATGATTACAGAGGTGATACAACAGTAGTATACGGACATGATGCAGAAAATCCGCTGAATATTACTGGCGGTAACTTCACTGTCAAGACAGCAGCTGACGGCTCGAAGATTACTTTGGTAACCGATAGCCAAGGAATTAATGCCGGCTTTGAAGCTAATGATACTGCAGCAGAAAAGAATAATGTTAAGGAAGTACTGAACAAGCTGGCTAATAAGCTGTTCTACACCGGCTACAAGGATGCAAATCTTGCCGGCGTAGTGAAGATTGCCGATGGTCTGACAGCGTCTAGTGTAAGTGCTATTGTAAAAGCCTCCGGCGATATCACTTTCTCTGACGGAAGCAATGGAACGAAAAAAGCAGGACAGGGCTTCTATGACTATACTCCGGAAGAAGATAAGCCTGATTACAAGACAGGCGCTATCACTAAATCGGAAAATATAAGCCTGAATCGCGAGGTAGACGATAAGGGTGTTGCACATATTAATGTAACTGAATCGAATGCCGGTAATAATAAATTTGCCAGCGCAATTTATGCAGGTGAGGAAACATCTCCGTCTAAACCGATGACTGTAAATATGTCCGGTAAAGGTCTGGCTTTGAATGTTGCACAAACTGGCGGACAGGCAGCGGCTATTTACGCAGGCGCTAATACCTACATCAAGGTTATTAACCCGTCTGCTGACCAAAAGCTTTCAATTAGAGCAACCAATACGGATACCAAAGGCTCTCATGGCATTTACGCCCTAGGCAATGCGCACCTGAATATTTCCGGCCCGGTACAATGTCAAAGGTCTTAGAGAACGTGGCAAAGGCATGAGTGCTTCCGGTATTCTGGTAACCGGTGACAGCTCCACTGTAACTGTCAGCGGTCCTGTAGATATTTCCGGTGTACGCGGCAGCGGTATCAAGCTGGTGGGCGCTAATACCAAGGTATCTGTTGGCGGCGGCACTATTACTGCAGCCGAAGACAGCGATAAATCGCATAATTTCTATGCAGTCCGCGTAGATAAAGGCACGCTGGATATCAACATGAAGGACGGCGCAGCAGGCGATACGACCACCAAGATTACCGGTGATATGTATGCAACCGGCCAATATGGCAAGAAGGTTGTGGAATACAGCGGCGGCGAGTTGATTGATTGGAAGGATGCAGGCATTCTCAATGTGGCCCTGACGAATAAAGATTCCTTCTGGAAGGGCGTTGCAGCCTATGACCAGTATAATGATGACTATGGCAGCGGCGGCAATACCATGCATGATATCGGCCAGTTCAACCTGTATCTGCAAAACGGTGCAGCCTGGACCAACGAACAGCAATCGCATGTGACAACTACGACCATAGCTTCCAAAAATCCTGTATGGACAGGCAGCACGCTGGCAACACTGCATGGCGGCAAGGATGCAGCAAATGCAGGTCTGATTTACCAAAAGGATAACAATCCTATTTCTGTTGTAAATTATAGCGGTCATACCACTGTATTCTATGATCATGATACTGCTGATCCGAGCAAGATTATTGGTGGCAGCTTCAATATTACCAATGCAGCAGAAGGTTCTGCTATCACCTTTATCACAGATAATAAGGGCATTACCTCCGGCTTTGCAGATGGCGATTCTGGCGATGCTAAGGATAAAGTAGCCAACGTACTGAACAACCTGGCAGGCAAGCTGTTCTACAAGAACTATACTGATGGTCATCTGGCCGGCGTAGTGAAGATTGCCGATGGTCTGACAGCTTCTTCCGCAGCTCTGAAAACCGGCGATATTTCCTTCTCTACTGAAGACACAGGCACCTTTACACCTGGCCAGGGCTACTATGATTATAAGACCAGCAAGCCTGGCAACCAGACAGCTAAAGAATTTACTACGGCAATTACCGGTGATGCAGCTGCTGATTCGGTTTACATAGAAAAAGGCGTATTGAAGGACGATGGTACCTATGTATTTACTGCAGACAGCACGAACATCACACCTGAAAAGCATTTGATTGCCGGTGGTGCATGGCTCCCGCAGATTAGCGCAGCTATTTCCGGCTCCGACGAAAACCATAATGTTACCATTGATATGAATGGCAACAAGCTGACTGTAGATACAACAACCGATACCCATACAACCGGTATCGCAGCTGTCGGCAAGGGTGTAGTCAACATCAATAATGCCGGTGCAATGTCTGTCAGTGCTACAAGCACTACGAACGGCCAGACAGGCGCACTGTTCGTTAATGCCGGAGGAACGATTAATATTCACAATGCCGGTGCTGATAATGTACTTACCTTGCGTGCTAACAGCGCTGCTCCTGCAAATGCTGCAGTTATCAAGAGCATGAACGGTGTAAGCGGCGTTATGTCTGCTATCACTGTTGACGGTCTTGTTGATATTTTGGCTGATAAGAGCAATGCTTCCGGTGCCAACGAAGCAATCAGTGCAGTTGCTTCCAAGGTTGAGATTGGCGGTGGCGTCATCAAGGCTATTAATGGGGCTGAATATGCTATCAGTGCCTATGGCGAATTCGCTTCCAAGAACCGTGGACAGGTTAATGTGAATGTTAAGAAGGATGCCGAAGGCGCTATCATTGGTGCAGGCAACAATAATGTACAGATGGAAGGCAATGTAAATCTTGGCGGCGGCATGGATAGTGCCGGTGCAAGTGCAGATGTAAGCATTGGTCTGAATACTAGGGAATCCTTCTGGAAGGGTGATGTAAGCAATACTAACGGTAGCAGTACAGGTATCGTTAACCTTTATATGGGCAACGGTGCATCCTGGACCGGCAATAACCTTTCCGGCAATACAGTGAATGCTAATCTGGATAATGCAACCTGGACCGGCTACAGCAACGGCAATGCTATGCACCTGAAGCTGGATAACTCTATCTGGAATGTAAATGGTGCCAGCAAGCTTGCTTCCTTCTCCGGTAATAATGGCAGCATTATTGTGGCAAACAATGCAGGCAATATCAATGTAGCTGAGTACAGCGGCAATACCAATGTTATTTATAACCATGATGCTGATAATCCGACGAATATTCTCGGTGGAAGCTTTACCATCGGTAAGGCTGATAACGGCTCCAATATTACGCTTATCACTGATAATAAGGGTATCACCAAAGGCTTTAACGCCTATGATAAGGCAGAAGACCAGAATACAGTTAATGAAGTTCTTAACAAGCTGGCACAGAAGCTCTTCTACACCGCTAATGATGGCAAGCTGGCAGGTACTGTCAAGATTGCTTCCGGCTTAACTGCTTCTTCCGCAGCTTTGAAGACCGGCGATATCAGCTTCTCCACCGATGCAACCGGCACCAAGACACCTGGTCAGGGCTTCTATAAATATAACGAAATAGACGATACTGTTATTACTGATCCGATTACTGGTAATCTTGATAAAAAGTATGTAAGTCTGGGAATTGAAACCGAAAAAGGCATTTATAACTTCACTAAGGATACAGTTATTAATGTAACAAAGGGGGATTACAGCTCCAACCTGAGTGCTATTGAATCCAGCGGCGGACCGATTACGATTAATGCCGACGGAAAGAATTTGGACGTATCCTACCATGTTCTTAAGGGCAGCAATGTTGCACGTGCGGTAGCTACCGGCCTCAGCTATGGAAAGTCCAAAGACATTACTATTAAGGCTAAGAGTCTGAAGCTCAGCAATGATACCACCGGCTTCAGGGCCCAGGGTGTTTATGCAACCGGCGGTAAGATTACCATTGACGCAGACACCACCATTACTACATCTGCGCAGACAGAAAGCAATGGCATTTACAGTGGCAGCGGCGGAACTGTTACCATGAACGGCAATCTGGATATTCAAAAGGATAGCAAGGCAGCTAATTACATTGCGCTGAATTCTGACGATAATGGCATTATCAACATCAATGTTAAGGATGGCAAGGCAGGCGACGGCATTGTCAAGATTGATGGCGATGTCTACACCAAGTCTGCAGAAACCTATGATTATTGGGAGGATGAAACAACTTCTACATCTTCTACCGTTAATCTGGCATTGCAGGGCAAAGACAGCAGTTGGAACGGCCGCAGCCTCTACGAAGTTACTTCCGGTGATGACTCAACCAGCTATGGTACCTTTAATCTGTGGCTGACAGATGGTGCAACCTGGACAAACGAGAAGAACGGCAAAGAGGTTCCGAGCGGCTTTACCGGCAGCCATGTAACGAGCTTCGTAGGCGGCAGTGATGCAGCACATGCAGGCAACATCTTCCAAAAGGACAGCAAGAATCTGACCATCGACAACTACAGCGGCAACACCAATATCTACTACGCACACACCGGTAACGGCGAAGCAGCTGATAACTACGCAGCAGGCGACACCATTATCAAAAATGCGGCAGAAGGCTCTGTAGTATCCATGATTACCGATAACAGCGGTATTGCAATGGATAACGAATACAGCATAGCTAATGTGCTGAACACCTTGGCAGGCAAGCTGACCTACAGCAATTTCGTAAACGGCGAAAATAACCTGACAGGTTATGTGAAGATTGCCGACGGTCTGACCGCAAGCAGCAAGGCTATGCAGACCGGCGATATCTCCTTCAGCAGCAAGGACGGCAAGGGCAGCTTAAAGGATGGCTCCATTGCTCCGGGAATCACCTATCCGGAAACCCAGACTCCTGAAAGCAGCAAGCTCAACAACGCTATTACCGGTGATGCCAAGGCTGATTACAACTATAAGAAAAATGGTATTTTGAAGGCTGACGGTAAATACATCTTTACTCAGAATCCTTCTGCAATCGAAGTTAGCGAAGGTGCTGCAGTAGATGTAAACGGTAAAAATATTGAAATTGATACCACCAATGCTCTGCTGGAGATGAAGGGCGCAGATGCAGGCATCAATGCAGTTGACGCAAACGTAAATATCAAGGGCGATACCAATATCAGCGGTGAAACCGGTATTATTGCGAATAACAGCAATGTAACTATGGCCGGCGGCAGCAAAATTATCGGCAGAGGCGGTAAAGCAATTTCAGCACTCGGCGGCGGTAAGGTACGCATCGACAGCAATCTCCCGCTGTACATCAGAGGCCTCATTTATGCTAGAAGTGGCCAGATTTATCTGAAGGGCGGCAACGGCAGCAATATTGAAGGCGATTTGGAAGCAAGCGACGGCGGCGAAGTTGATGTTAATCTGAGCGGCGATGGAAATGTTCTGTGGGGTGCTTACAGGACTGACGAAAACAGTTGCGTTAAAGTATATATTGATGAAGGCGCAACTTGGAATCTTACCGATGGTGAGGATGAAACTAAGGCTGAGGGCAAATCCCTGCTGAGAATGGCCAAGGGTGCAGCAGCTCCGGAAACCGGCCTGATTGTTAAGGGCGGTGCAACCGATAAGCAGAGCGGCTTCCTTAATATGACCAATAGAAGCAAGACTCTGGATATCGCTCATTACAGCGGTTGGGAAACCATTATCTATAACCATGAGGGTGCAGGCGATAAGGTTACCGACTATAAGTCCGGCAATACTATTATCAGCAAGGCAGACAAGGATTCCGGCGTAATCCTGTCCACCGACAACAGTGGTATTGCCATGAATGATAAGAAGGCTGTTGAAGCAGCACTGGCAGCATTGGCACAGAAGGTTACCTACAAGGACCACGAAGCAAACGCTGCTAACCTGACCGGTAAGGTACAGATTGCAGAAGGCCTGACATCCTCCAGCGCAAGCCAATATATCGGCAAGCTGCACTGGGATGCAAACGGCGTAGGCCAGTATGATAAGGACAGTGTTAACTGGAAGGAAATTTACAACGGTGATTATGAAACCCTGGTAATGAAGGGCGTAAGAAGCGCTGCAACCACCTCCATGCACAGTTGGCGCGACAACATGCAGGACACCTACACCGGTGCGGACCTGGCAGATGCAGACGGCATCTTCGCTAAGGCACTGGGCGGCAAGACAAGCTCCGATGTTAAGGGTGTTAAGGATGACAACACCTACCGCGGAGTACAGGTTGGTTATGACAAGGCTCTGGCAAACGGCTGGCATGCAGGCGCAGCCTTTGACTACCGTGACGGCGATTCCAACTATCTGTTGGGCGGCAAGGGCGACAACCAGCTCTATAGCTTGGGCGTATACGGCGTGAAGAGCTTTGATGACCAGTCCTATCTGCGTGTAGCAGCTAAAGCAGGCCGTGTTGAAAACGAATACGACGTTTACAACGAAATCCGCAGCCTGAAGCTGCATGGCGATTATAAAGCCAACGCATATGGCCTGACCATGGAATATGGCAAGACCTTCGGCACTGAGGCAAGCTACTTCACCCCGAAGGCACAGCTGACCTGGTCTCAGGTAGGCAGCAAGGATTACACTGCCCATACTCCGAACGACAGCATGAGAATTGACCAGGACGCTTACAGCAGCCTGGTAGCACGCTTCGGTGTGGAAGCAGGCGCTAAGAGCGAAAAAGGCCGCGTATACGTTGGCCTGTATGGTGCACATGAATTCAACGGCGACATCAGCGCAAGCTACTTCGCTAAGGACGGCGGCACCAAGCACACCAGCTTCGACGGCAAGGATACCTGGATGGAAATGAGCATTGGCGGCAGCTATGATCTGAGCGACAACTGCCATATCTATGCAGACTTTGCTAAGGACTTTGGCGGAGACTTCGAGCGTAAGTGGAAGGCAAGTGCAGGCCTGCGCTTCGAGTTCTAATCTTTTAACAGATTATTTCCCCTTCTTTTATAAACCGGCTGCGGCGCTATCAAGGCAGCGCTGCGGCAAAAGTAAAAATCATTAGAAAAGCGAAGCAGTTATCCGTTGTAAGGCGGATGGCTGCTTTGCTTTTAAATATAATTAATAGAAGCAGTTTACAGATAATTTGCTTGAGGTGTTACTGTGAGTTGATGTTTATGGCGTTATGCTTCTTGCAGTGATTTAATTTACAATATCTTCAAATTTCACTTGACGCAATAGATTGATTATGGTAAACTCTATATGATAAAAAATACCAATAACAGAAAAATGTAAGTAATACACCCCTTAGAAAAAATGTTCTTTACAAAATGAAAAAATGATATGTACCCAGTTTTCTGGACACCGCTAAAAATTTGAATAATTATAT
>ENA-OROK01001378-OROK01001378.1-human-gut-metagenome-genome-assembly--contig:-NODE-1378-length-23849-cov-4.460452_pt1 | contig 23849 bp, 17 predicted proteins | sample MGYA00242127_ERZ509046 | MGnify/ENA primary metagenome ERZ509046 (study PRJEB26280, sample SAMEA2338728) | human gut metagenome | biome: human gut; feature: human-associated habitat; material: faeces... | reverse complement strand
GGGATTTGTTTGGTGGACGATACAGGACTCGAACCTGTGACCCCCTGCACGTCAACCGACATTTGAAACTTTTTATAATATTTTTCGTTCGTTTATGGTCATTTCCGTTCCGTTTCATTTGATTTCCAGCACCTTTTAAGTCCACCGTTTCCACATATTCCACGCAGGTCTGTGGCTGTTTGTGTGGTCATTCATCTCTACATCCTAATAAAAAGCAGTAATAGTTAAGTCACACCGTCACAAACCGCTATTTAGGACTGTGTGGCTTATCCAGCATAGTCAACCAAATGGCGACACTCTCCACTAACGGGCCAAGATAACACAAGCCAAGCAAAAAGTAAAGAAGAATCGCAAGGCATTTCTTAACTTTCTTTTAAATTCTCTTATGTTGTCCAAGAAACGCAAGAATCTCTCTTGCGTTTCTAAATGAACTTTAGTTTGTGTCGCTTCTCCAGATTTCACCGCTTGCGTATTTTACTTTTGTGAATTCCACATTTTGATACGCTGTTATCAAAGAGAAGTGGGCTCAATATCTGATTAGAGACATAGCACAACACTTTATATGTCATCCAAAAATTTCAAGCCTCTATTCCGACCCGAGTGCTGCCATCGGCATCATTCCGGATACTTTTGCAGCCGGGTACATTTCAAAGGCGATCCCAAGAACTACGGAAAACAAAAACGCTCCAACCATGAGTGGTGTAAGATACTTCGCCGGTGCAGGTGATTATTGAGTGTACTTACGCTTTTTCTATTATTCAGGATACATTAACAAGTTCTATTACAAACGAGAGACTCGCACGAACCGGATGCTATAATCTATCCAGCAGGTACGAGTCTCTGCACTATACGATTGAACTGCCGTATAGGGAGCCCTTCGTACAGCGGTGTGAGAGGACGGGGCTAACCGCCCTTATCTCGATTAGGAAGCCCTTTCGGGTTCCTATCCGCAATGTTAGGCACTATTTTGCAACGTGCCCTTTTGGGAATATTGCAAAGTTGCGAGATTATACAGGCAGAGAATTAGCGCACCATTTTTCCAGCGCAGAAGCCGCCATCAGACACCAGAGTAGGCGGAGAAGCCGCCGTCAATGGGCAGATTCACACCAGTAATAAAGGCAGATTCATCCTCAAAGAAGAAGCACACACCATGTGCAATTTCCTCCGGCATACCAAATCTGCCGATAGGCATGTTATTACTATATGACTTATACTCCTCTGCATGCGTATATTTGATGGACTGAACCAACTCCGTTTCAATGGCACCAGGAGAAATACTGTTCACAGTGATGCCGTCCCTGACCACGTCAAAGCATGCATTTTTTGTTACACCAACAACGCCTGCCTTGGATGCTGCCAAAACAGCCATGCCGGGAGCGCCAATATTTGCTGCACCGGAAGCAATATTGACGATGCGACCGAAGCTATGCTCCCGCATAATCTTGATTTCTTCAATCATGCAGTAAATCAGGCCCTTCAAATTGATATCGATCATCATATCAATCTGATCGTCTGTGGTATCGTCAATTTGGGTGGAGGGAATCCCCGTACCGGCAACATTGCCTGCAAAGTCAAGCTTTCCGTATCTTTCTCGAATATACCCGAAAACATCAATCACATTTTGATGCTTTGTAATATCGCAGTTCTTATATTCAGCCTCGCCGCCCAGTTCTTTGCATTTGTTGATAACTTCCTGAGCCTTGGCATCATCTCTGCCGACAAAAATGACCCGTGCGCCACGCTTGACCAATTCATATACGGTAGCCTTACCGAGGCCGCTGGTTCCGCCAGAAATAAATGCAACCTTACCTTCAAACTGTTTGTTCATCTGATTTACCTCGATCCATTTAATTTGTATAGTATTCGAATTTGCAATCTTTTCTCATGAAAATCTGGTGAAACAAAATGCTTTTATATGTTATTTGCTTTCAGTTCCTCGCCGACATTCCAATTCTTTCACAATTTCCGCATGCTTTTTGCTGTCCATATCATAAAAAATCAGAAAGTTTAATGCAACAAGGAGAAGCAAGACTGCAGGGATGAAAGAAATACCCATATTCAGCGCATTGAGTACACTGGCATTCTGAGCCTGATTAGCTACATAGCCCAGGGAATCCAGCCAAACCAGCAACACAGCAGGACCTACGGCACCGCCAGCCTTCAGCATCATAGAGATAAAGGCGGAAAGAAACCCATCCACACGGATACCGTACTTATACTCGGCATAGTCAGCGTTATCGCCGTCACAGCCATACCGCAGGCCAAATGCCGCAGTACCAAGTGCTGTGGAAACAGCGTAGAAGACCCAGAACAGGACACCTTTTGCAGAAAGCCAGAACATAGGGATGGAGAGAATACCGGAGAGGCCAAATGCGGTACCCACAGCTCTGCCCTTATGCTGAATGACTTTGTACAGCCAAGGGCCGAGTAGTCCAGAACCAGCAATGCCGGTAAACAAGCCGATGATGCCGGTTATGGAATACAGGTTAAAATCACCTTCATAATAGGTGAAGTAGTAAGCCATAATTGTGTATCGGCCGTAGGTATAAAAACCGGCTACAAACTGACCGAACATACACCCCAGTGCATATTTATTCCCCAACAAGCACTTCATCTGAAGTCCTAGAGAAATTTTGCTTTTCTTTTCCATTTGCTGAGGTGGCGGTTGCACGCGTTCCTTGGACTTGACCGCACTCCAGAGGATAAACGGAAGACTGATCACAACACTGCATACCGCAGCTCCAAAATAACCCTGAGCGGTATTGCTGGTCCGGTTTGTACCAGATAACAGAAGAATTAGCGTTGCAGCAATCAGGTTGGTAAAGTTTGAACCTAGGCTAGAACACACCATTCGGGTATTTGACAGTTTAACGCGCCCTGCGTCATTTGATGTGATGACACCACCAAGGGCATTAAAAGGCATAGCATAGCATGTAGCTGCTACAGTGACCATAATGTAAACAATCCACATCCAGGCAATTTTAACACCCATAGGCCAAGTCGGCTGCACGGCAAACATCAATGCAATCATAAGACACATGACTGTTCCGCCGACGGCAATCCACGGTCTATAACGTCCGTATTTCGACTTAGTACGGTCCGCAATGGAACCAATGATTGGATCATTGATTGCATCAAAAATGCGCACTACCAACAGCAACGCCGAAACAGACGCAGCCGGGACACCGACATAATCGGTAAAAAAGATGGTCATGAAAGAGCTGACCCACATATAAGCGGAAGCATATCCAAAATCTGCAACACCATAACTGATTCGTTCGCCCAAAGACGGCATTACATTTGAGGATTTATAAGTGTATTCTTGCTGTTTGTTTTCCATAAACTCCACCTTGTTTAAAAAGGTTTCTAGGAATAGAGAACAGAATTTTCAGTGTTCTGTTTTTTCCTGTCAGCATTCATCTTACAATGAGCAGATTTCATGAAGAACCTTCTGCAAAACATCTAGCTTCGGCGGGCAGGGCTGATAGGCCAGGTTTTGTCAACTTTCAGATTTTCAATGATTTCATCAGCGTAGGACTCATTTGCGTCTAATTCCTTGAGGTTCTCCATACCGCACAGTTTGCGTAGATTGTCGTAAGACTTCACGGCCTAAGTAGCAACTTCATCATAGCCTGCTAGATGTCAAGACACTCTGCGTTTAACTGCCTCCATTCGAGATTTCCTGTAAAATTGTAGTGTACGAAAACAGTCATGTCAATGCTGTACTCAACACCATAAGGGGTATGGAACATGTTGAAAATCTGCTTAGCGATCGGGCGTCCAAAAGAGATCATACGGATGTAAAGTGCAAAACCGCCCATATGAAACAAAGTCTTTGTGTCTACGCGGCATACCGTGCCATCAAACAGATGTGAACTAAGTATGCACTTGTCCCTCAACCGGTATGATATGCCACCAGCTTAAGTACCTTTAATCAGTTTTCTCCGTTATTGACCAGGAACTGAGAAATGATCAGTACGATGATTGCAGCGATCATGGCGATCACAAAAGCAACCTTCAAACCATCCACAATACCCTTGGCAGCAATCACCATGGAGTAAACTGCAGAGCCGATGGAGGAACCCAGTGCCATGGTTACTTGGATCATCGCATTGCCATAAGTGCGCTTGTCCGCTGCAAGCTGGATCTGCGGCGCAGTGGACATCGTACAAACATGGGCGCTCTGATAGAACCCGGCGATAATCATCAGCACATAGATCACCATCAGGTCGGTACTGGGACTGAGGATGAAGATGAATGCGGCATGAACCACAACGCGAAGAATCATGCCAATTGTCAGAACACCCCTTGCACTGCCCTTATTGGCAATCATTCTGGAGTAAATGGGCCCCATGAACAGGCCGGGAATAGAGAGCAGTGTAGTGGTCAGGCCGGACTGCGTAGCGGAACCATTCAGCACATAAAGGATGTAAGAAGGAATAAAGAAGAAAATGGCAATCAGAGAGAAATTCATCAAGAAACTATTGATCGTCAGAATCAGGGTATTCCGATCCTTCAACACCGGCACAGGGATGATGCAATTGTTACCCTTCTTACGAATGGTGAGAATCAGCCCAACCAGACCAACCAGGCTTACAACCAAAAGGATATTGCTGGTGGTGCTGCCAAAGGGAATCAGAGAGGACCCCAGTGCCAGGAAGATGCTGATCGCACCCAGGAAAACACTCAGAGAAATCGTACCGCTAAGGTCAAAGGAACCCGTTTCGACAGCCAATTCCGCAGCATTTTCCTTGGAGACTTTCACGCCGGCCATGCCAAGCAATGCGCTGATCAGAGCAATGATCCAGATAATATGGCAAACAATTCTCCAACCCAGCATATCAATCATAGCGCCGGAAACAATGGGACCGATCAAAGTGCCCAGGCTATTCAGGGTAACGACAAAGCCCAGATACTTTGCTGCAGTCTTCTGGTCATAAATATCTCGGATGATAGAATAACCAATGACATAGAGGCCGGAAGAAAACACACCGTGAAGAATGCCAGCTGCCACAATAATTGCCATATGCGTCGCAATTGCACGAAGGAAGATGCAAACCGCACCGGCTAAAGCAGACCAAATAAACAGGCTTCTCTTGCGAGAAGGATCCTTTGCGCCCAAATAGGCAAACATAGGCATCAGGACAGCCGCAGACACGGATGAAAAGGATTTTGCCAAAGCATAGTATTCGGTGCCACCGATCTCTGCGGCAGCCAGTGCCAGAATCACAGAGTCAGTACCAGACTGGATCACGGACGCAAACAGCATTACGAAGACAGCAATCAGGGTCAAGCGCTTCTTATTAGCGGGCGCGCTTTCAAAACAAGTCATAACCCATCTCCTTTGTTTATGAGTGTGAATTCGCTGTGGTTCATTTACTTTTCCTAATAGACACTCTACATAGTAGAATGCCTGCTGGTTGCTTGAAACTTGCAAGGATTACTTCATATAATCAGGAATCTCGAGACCACGCTGTTTCATGTACTTGGGATACAGCTCTTCATCCACCCACTTGCGGATCTTGGGGGCGTTTTCGAAGAGTTCCTCTGCTGCAGAACGAGAGCAATTCAGGAAGCCGAAGCTACCATCGTAGAGGATGACCTTATCGGATCCAGCAATCTCTGCTGCCTTCTTGATTGCGTCAGGCAAAGTGTCTTCCAGCATGGTATACTTCCAGTTTTCGATGCCTCTGTTGTTGGGGTCCTCAATCCACATGTCCAACTGATCCTTGCCTACAAAAATGGTAGGAAGGGTCATCGGCCAGGTAACATTGATACCAACCCAGGTCTGGTTATACACAATGGCCTTCAAGCCTTCATTGGTAGGCAGAGCTCTGAGATCTAGCGCGCTGAATCGCTTGTCAATATCGTAGTGATCCTGCCAGCCTGCAGTATTGACCCCGGCGATGATACCGGCAGCAGCGGTGTAGTAGGGCCACCGGGAGCCATCACAAACAATAGAGTAATCCTTGAGGGAGATCAACAGCTGATGCATGTAAGGATACCATTTCAGATTTTCGACCATCATGCGATCATCGATGGCATACAGGTCATTATTTGCATCAATGCCGGAAACACCAGCGGGAGTCGTCCGCAAAATAGTGCCAAACACCCACTTGCTCTGAACGTAGTCAGAGTCGTAGATAGCGGTGGGGACAATATTGGAAATAGGACCATGACCAATAGCTGTACCGAAAGCATGATGATACAAGTTACGGGTCTCAAAGCGTGCCATATCCATGGTAAATGCCTTGAATACGCGGCGGTAATACATGCTGCAGTAGACCTCACGCGGGTCATCGTAGGCCGCAAAAATCATCTTGTCGGCATCGTAGCACTTCTCCAGGCCATAAACCGTACCAACTCTGGTCTTGATGGGGACTGCCTTGTCATATGCAGCTACATACTCGACATTGCCCTCAAATTCCTCCATCAGGTTGTAGTATTCGACAACTTCTTTACCTTCCATAGGGGTGCGGTACATCACGCATCTGAGGCGAACATTGTAGTTGCCAGTCCGCTCTTCCACGACTTTCTTGATGGTCTTCAGCATCTGGATGTAGGGTCTGCCGCCAAAGATGTAGAAACCGTGCTCGCAGCCGATCAGGTTGACGGTGTCATCATGATGGATCTTGGACATGTCGACATTATCAAGAGCCTTACGAGTAGCCAATTCAACCAACTTGGGATTGCTGTCATCACCTTCGTAAATGGCATCAGGCATGTTGGGAAATAAGTCGCGCACATTGACAGAGACCATGCCCGGCAGTTCATATCCACGCATAGCAGGGGTGTTGCCATACACGGAAGGCATACACTTGGGCGTTACTCTGGCAGGGTACATTTTTGCATTAGCCATTTTTCTTCTCGCTCCTTTCCTTTACCACTTTTCTGTAGGCATCTGCAGCCGCATTAAACACTTCGTCGCTGTACAGAGTGGTCTGCATTTCTCTCATTTTGAAGATCGGGTCAAAGTCTAGCGCTTCATCGGAGAAGTCCCACAGAGTTTGGGTAATAGGATGGTAGTTATCATCTTCGCGGGATTCCAGAGGACGTCCACAGGCCTCAAAAAGTCGGCTGATCTGGCCAACGCAATACATCGTACAACCAGCTCTGGTACCGCTCTTGAGAGTCAGATCTGTCATGTCGCGTGCGCCATCCAGAATAGCATTGACGATTTCCTCCGTGTTGGTAGGGCCGCACTTGCAGATAATCTGCATGGGCAACAAGTGTGCCTTCCGGCAGATAGCGAGAATTTCTTCAGCGCGCTCCATGGTATCGGGCAGGGGATACTGCAACGTTCTGCCCTCATGCAGAGGCTCCATGGTAATGGCCCCCTGATCGCAATACTCCCAGCACATACCGCAGTCATAGCAGATGCTTTCGTCTACGGTTGCTTTACCCACACAGCGGTAACAACGCTGGCTCTCTGTCTTGACCTGCTCCTCCGTGAGGCCTAAAGCAACCTCTTCGTTGTTCTTAATTCGCTCTTCCCGGGGCAGATTGTGCATTCTGCTGACTAGCGCATTGCTCCAGCCAAATTCCTCTCTGGGAGGCAATTCAATCTCCGCACCCTGATTGATGCTGGTAGGCCCCTTAAGATAGTTATTGATGTTAATTGCAGCCTGCTTACCGTCTGCAATGGCTTCAATAGCAGTGGTAGAGCCACGGCTCACATCGCCGCCGGCAAATACGCCGGGCAGGGTGGTCATGCGCTCCTCATCCAGAACCAGCTTGCCAAACTCTGTGAGCTCAACTTCGTCCTTATCGATGAAGGGAAAATCGGCGTACTGACTGACTGCCATGATAACAGTGTCTGCTTCCAGTTCAAATTCGGATCCCTCGATTGCGTGGGCACTGAGTCGGCCGCGTTCATCGGTCTCACCGATCTTCATACGGGAACACTTGATCTTCTCGACCTTGCCGTCTCCAACGATTTCGACAGGAGACACCAGCGTCTGCAGCTGGACGCCTTCTTCCAAAGCTTCAATGACCTCGCGTCGCTCTGCGGGCATATCACCCTCACGGCGTCTGTAAACAATTGTCACATTTTCGGCGCCCATACGAACAGCAGTGCGAGAAACATCGATTGCGGTGTTGCCGCCACCAACGACCACCACGTTTTTTCCGATTTTGGGGACATTCCCGCGGCTGATCTCTTTCAGGAAGTCCAGGCCGTGGTAAACACCAACCTTATCCTCGCCGATGACACCTGCGGTTTTGCAGAACTGGGTGCCGGTAGCAATGTAGACAGCGTCATAATCACGGGTCAGATCATCAAAATTGACATCCTCGCCAACCTTTGTATTCAGATGAATCTTCACACCGGCCTCCTCAATGGCCGTGATATCCCGAGCCAGAACTTCCTTAGGCAGTCGATATTCCGGAATACCAAACAGTAACACACCACCTGCAGTGTTCTCAGACTCAAACACATCAACCTCATAGCCGGTAAGTGCCAGATAATAACCGCAGCTCAGTCCGCTGGGGCCGGCACCGATGATAGCGACACGCTTGCCGTTCTTGGGCCATACAGGCTCCTTTACAAACTCGCCGTCATATGCTTTATCCGCAACAAAGCGCTTCACATCGCGGATCGCCACCGAATCATCGTAACCGCCGCGGTTACAGGCAGACTCGCAAGGATGCGTACAAACTCTGCCGCAAACAGAAGGGAAAGGATTGTCTCTGCGGATGAGCCGATATGCACCTTCGTAGTCACCCTTCCCGGCAAGGGCTATGTAGCCAGGAATATTGATGCCAGCAGGGCAGGTGTTTTGGCAGGGAGCAACATACTTACAGTCACCCGCAGGCTTTACCTTGATGGCACCTGTGGGACAACGCCGCTCACATCGTTTGCAGCCGACACACTTGGACTTGTCCACTTTTGCTACTCTGTAGATATGGGTCAATTTAATTCCTCCTTTTTTCTTTGGAACATTTGCAATACAATATAAATTACGCATTATAATGATAATGCATCATAACCCCAATTTTTTCCTTCAGTCGGGTTCTCAGAATTCTTGCCAGTTCACCTGCAAGAATCTCTTTGCTCCAACCTTCGGAAATTCCCCGTACAACCGTGTCAATACAAACAGAAACCTCGTCATTGGGGCCAGGTAGGGCAATGAATGTTGTTAACCCTAACTGTCCGACCGCTATGCGAATTCCGTCTTTGCTGTGTCGGCCATGTCCAATCTGAAACTTTGCTATGTAAGGTGTGCAAGCCTGTGGATCCAGCCGCAGAACCGCTTCTACACTGTGGTCCTTGTTTTCAGCACCGACACCGCCAGTGGTGATTGAAACGCTATATCCCTTTTCTGCGGCACGCCACAGCTTCCGGGAAAACAACTCTACATCGTCTTTCAGAATTTCACCATTGTCAACCGAAAAGCCTGCCGCGGTAAATTTCCCTATGATTAGGGGGGTGTTGGTGTCTTCAATTTCTCCTCGTTCCACTTCGGTTCCGGTTGGGAACACGATCACACGGTTGGAAATGCTTTCTTTGATTTGAGCCACCAGGCTCTGTGACATTTCCATCGCCTGGAGGCCTTCTTCAATATCCGCATCATTGCCGACAATCCAACCCAACATGCCGTTGGAACTGATGTGGGCATCTTCAGAAAGCGTAATTCCCTTCAAATCGCGCAGGCGCCGAAATATTCTTTCTTCTTTGGCAATAAACTTGGATGGATCCAGACGCTTTTGCAGAATATCCAACGCAACTGTGCCATCGCGAACATCAATGACCAACACATCTTCGACATTGATTCCGATTTCTTCTGCAACAACAGCTGCCAGTTCCGTCAGGTTTGTCTGGTTCAAGAAAATACCTTCGATTTTTAATTCGCTTTTATCCAGCAAATCGTAGTCGCTATGGGCGTACAAAGAATCTTCTACCTTCGTTACTTCCAGATGCAGATCCATCAGAGGAGCATCTACGATGCTTCGTCCGACGCCAACAATATCCGCACCGGCCTCTTTCAGCGCGTCCAGATCATCGTAGCGAACGCCTCCGCCAAAAGCGAATTCGACTTTCCGGTAATCGGAGGTTGCTTCCATCTCCTGAAGGACGGGCTTGAGGCTCTGGGTAATGCGCCTTAAATCATCAATTCTTCCGGTGTCAACATAGACGATATCCGCACCAGCCGTAATTGCCGTCCATGCTTCACGAACAATATCTCCATTTTCAAACCGCCCTCTGACCTGAATGCACTCTTTGCGGTCGTGGAACTGGGCGGCAGCAGTGAGACTTGCTTGAATTCCGCCAAACATAGCCACATAATTCTTATCAAGATAGACCATTGGCTCATCTGATATACGCACATGCGCTCCACCGGTTTCTATGGCGGTGCGCAGTTCTTTTTTTATATTGGAGGGCATTTTTTTCCAGGAACCGCAAACGATCCGCATATGATGACCAGCCTTTTGAACAAAAGCCTTTGCTGCTGTTGCGACACCGGAAAACTTAGAAATGTGACCGATGATCATATCCTCTGCAATTGCAATTTGCTTTGGCGTGCCAGAGATCTGCATGAGCAGATCTCCGGCCAGCACATCGGTTCCCTCAGAGACAGAAAAATCCACAATGATGCCTATACGTTCTGCTTCGTTCAGAGCGCTGGAGATGCCAGAGACAACACCGTCCATGTCTGTGTACAGACATGCTGTTATTTTTTTGTGTTCGATTTTTTGAAATAGTTCATCTCTCAAATCTTTCATGTTCTTCACCTGATATACGCACTTGACGCCAATTACTCCTGAACCAAATGATATGCAACCTCAAACGCCTGACACACCGGGTTATAGAAATCATCAGAATTCCGAATGGAATTGACTTCGTACACCGCAATATCCTTGCCGTAGTCATCCGGAACATGAGGCTTGCTTTGCTTCGAATCAAAAGACATCACAACACTATCAGCGGGAATAAAATCTTTTTCCCCGGAATCGTCGCAGGGTGCAAGAATCACACCTTCATCTGTAATTTCGATTACCCTGCTGTTGGTGATGATCTCAATGTTCAGATACTCTATGAAATCACTTATCGCGGTTTTGTAATCCTGGGAGATAAAATTGTAGTCTAGGATCTTAGGGAGCGCTTCCAGGACCGTGACTTTCCGACCGGCCTGCGTCAGGCACACGGCAGTTTCAAGCCCCATGATGCTGCCACCAACAACAATCACTTTTTTGCCGATGTTTGAAATGTCTTTGATGGCACTTGCTGCGGGAATTGTCTTTTCAACACCTTTGATAGGATCAGACACCGCACTGCCCGCTCCGGTTGCAAGAATGACAGTATCAAATCCCGAAGATCGGATCTCCTCGACAGAAATATTTCGATTGAGATGGACGGAAATACCCTGTTTTTCGAGTCTGCACAGCATCCATTCCTGAAGTTTGCGAATTGCACTAGTCGGATCACATGCGCCGGATGGGATCATCTCACCCCCAAGAGAGCCTCGCCTTTCAAACAATTCAACCGCATGGCCGCCTTCCGCAGCAGTAGAAGCCGCCTCCATGCCAGCAATACCACCGCCAATCACTGCTATCTTCCTGGGGGAAGACGCTTTTAGAGGATAAGTGAGCGATGTAATAAAATGATTCTTCTTGTCACTCATATACAGCCTGCTAATCAATTTTTCGCCATTGCCTGCTTCCACTTCTCCTGAAGCTCATCGATCTGCTCAGGGGTATATCCCAATTTCCCGATGATCTCATGGTTCCATGCGCCAAAACCCTTGGTAGGAATATACTCAGGAGACATCTCAGAGAAGCCAAAGGGACTGCTTACGATCCTACGGGCCTTTAGATTGGTCATTTCTTCAGGCATAGGAATATCGGTAAACCAACCAGCCTCATGATAATGCGGATCCTTGTCCACATCTTCATAACTGTATACCCGCGAACAAGGAACTCCGCCCTCCAAAAGCGCCTTCTCGATGTTATCGATCGTACCCATTTTGTCGAACCACTCGTACATAATGGGTGCCAGGATCTTCTGGTGTTCAACGCGTTTTACGTTGGTTTCAAAGCGGGGGTCGGAGATTAAATCTTCTCGGCCAATGACCCGGAAGAACTGGAATGCCAAAGCGTTATTGGACGCGGCTATAATAATCCAATTGCCATCCGGGCACTTAAAGACACCGTAAGGGCACAGAAGTGGGGAACCCTGATTGCCCTGTTTCTCCGTCTTTTTGTGGAGGATACGCAGATCGTCTAGCTTTACAGACATAGATGCCAAGACTCTGACCAGCGAGATATCCACATGCTGCCCTAGGCCGGTTCTTTCGCGGTAGTACAGTGCGGCATTGACTGCAGCGAAGCCTGCCAAACCGCCACACTGATCGCCGATTTCTGTAAAAATCTTTACAGGACCAGTTTCGTCGTCACCGTTGTAATACATAATACTGGATGCACCCTGCGCAATGAGGTCATAACCAGGCCGGTGTGTATAGGGACCGGTCTGCCCCCATGCCGAGACAGAGCAGTAAATCAGTCTGGGATTCAACTCATGCATAGTTTCATACCCCAGTCCCAATCGATCCATGACGCCGGGACGGGTGCTTTCCAGCAAGATATCGGCATCCTTGCAGAGTTCGCAGGCAATTTTGTTTCCATCCGGGTCTTTTAAATCAAGGATAACGGACTTTTTCCCGTGGTTCAGAGTACAATACTTGATGCTGATGCCGTTGACCAATGGCGGATATGCTCTGCTGTCATCACCGATGACAGGCCTTTCGATATGAATGACCTCCGCGCCGTATTCGGCAAGCCACTGTCCCACAGTCGGACCAGCAATATTGGTAGTAAATTCGACTACCTTCAGTCCCTCATACAGTTTCATAGTCATACTCCGGTCAGTTTCCCATGTCGAACGGTTCGAAGCTGTCCCATCCCTCATTCCACCAAGGCTTGGGGTTTTTGAGTTCCACGGACACTCTGGTCTTATTCATCAGGTGATAATACTGCAGATTCTCAGAGGGGAAACCGCCGCCCCAGGTACCGCAGCCAATGGTAATCGTCTTGCTGACACCATTGTTGTAGCCAGCAGTGGGCTGGTTGATGTGGAAGCGTCCCACCGGAATTCGTTTGGCAGTATACTCGATATGCTCCTGGTCGTGGCTCCAGATGCAGCTGCTATGACCTTTTCCCTCGACTTCCAGATTCTCGATTGCTCTGTCGACAGCGTCTTCGAACTTCTGATAAGTGGTATAGCGAATGATAGGGAACAGAATCTCACGGCAGAGAACGTCCCGAGTGCCCCAGGCCTGGTTCTTCACAAGCAGAATTTTTGTGTCTTCTGGAACCTCAATGCCCGCCATTACGCCAACTTCATGGGGCTGCTTACCGACAATCTTTCTGTTGATGCTGGTGCCTCCGCCGGGGAAAATCGCATCGCGCAGCTTGGCAATATCATCGTCATTGTCGACCAGGAAGCAGCCGTTCTTCTGCATGAAGCCGAGATACTTATCCAGAAGTTCTTCAGGAACATGAGCAGTCTGTTCACCGCCGCAGGGAACGCCATTGTCGACGGTTCTGTTCATAATAGCCAGTTTAACCAGGCGCTCATATTCTTCGTCTGTCATGCCGCGGTCGATGATCTCCTGGCAGTTACCCTGGCCGACGCCAAAAGCGGGCTTGCCGACAGAATAAACGGATTTCACCATTGCGGCACCGCCAGTTGCGACATTGCAGTCACACATGGACAAAGTTTGCATCGTCGCTTCAATACTTGCGTATTCACCGTCGATACACTGAACCAGGTCAGCTGGGGCACCGATTTCCTCCAGTGCCGCTCTCATAATGTCTACTGTCCTCATAGAGACCTTCACAGAAGCGGGGTGAGGCAAAATGATAATAGAGTTTCGGCACTTCAGAGCCATCATGGCATTGCCGATGATAGTAGCAATCGGATTTGTGCTGGGCATTACGGCACCAATTACACCCATGGGCTTGGGCAGATACTTGACGCCGGGTTCGCCGGGACAATCCTCGTACTCCACTGAATTTTTCCCGCGCATCTGGACCCACTGGAGCAGGGCCACATTCGTCAGCTTGGCAATCTTGCTTTCCACATTGCCCATACCGGTTTCGGCAAATGCCTCTTCACCTAAGGTTTTGCCATTGTCACACACAGCTTTGCCGATTGCTCTAACGACCTCATCGATCGGCCGCTGCTTGGTATAATCGCGTTCGAACTGTTTTTGTGCAACCTTGCTCTTTTCTACGAGCGTTTTCAGATATGCCTGTAGTTCCTCATTGGACACTTTTTCGCGAACTTCCATTATTTTTACCTCCTTGCATTTTGAAGCCGGATATACGGTTTTATCCAATTTACTTACATTTTCACTCTATCACACTGCTTCTTTTATGTGAAATGCCAGTTAATTATCAAAGTGCGTGCCTTATCATTCGCTTTCGACATAGGGTGTCTGTCGTTTACAGGTAAAAAAACTCGCCATCCAAATTGGACAGCGAGCATGAATACCTATTATTTATTTCTGCTTTTCAGAATTCTCTGCCATACAGTTCACAAAGCGTTCCGCGTTTCCGTTGGATGGATGATACACCGCGCAATAATCAGCAAAGTTAAAATCTATATCCGCGCAAGGGATCGCACGAATGCAATCCGCATAATAATCGAAATACTTGGATGAATATATTCCGTCCATTCCGATATATCTTCCAGTTGCGATTTGAAAGATTCTGACGTTTGCAGATTCGCATTGTAGGGCGTTTTCTAAAGATACTCCTTTGGCTTGAAAGCTCTCACGTATAGAATCCGAAACCCGACTTTTGGTTTTTGATATTGCAAACTGTTCTCCCACCAGATCAGAGCATGTTACACATTTCCTGTCCCATAGTTTGTGGCCTTTGGGAATCAAAATGACAGGCTGGGCCTTTGCAATTACCTCAATAACAGAATCGTTTGTTTGAGGAATATCACCCCTGCAAAGATAAGCGATATCTATTTGCCCATGTAAATAGCTGTAAATCGCATATCGGGGAGACATAGACTGGAAGTCTGGCTCAATGTTGGGATAGGTTTCTCTCAACATATGCGCAGCAAACATGAGAGGTTCCATAAAACAATAAGAACTATATCCAATACGTACCTCGCCGTAAAAGCCATCACGGTGCTTTTCCATTTTCCGCTTTAAAGCTACTTCTACATTTATGAGCTTTCTGGCATCCGAATAAAACAGCTTACCGCCTTCTGTGAGCTGCAAGCCACCGTTTGCGCGATCCAATAGTTTTACGCCCAGTTCATCTTCTAATGCGAGGATGCGCCGGCTCAGCGCCGGTTGAGAAATATACAAGTCTTCTGCAGCTCTGGTAAAGCTGTGCAGTTCGCAAACGCGCAAAAAGCAGACAATGCTTTTATAGTCCATAAAAGCCCTCCCACACAATGATTGGCAATTTAATCAGGTTTTATGCTGTTAATTTCAGGTTATTACAAAAAACTTTGCTTGGCAAGAGGTAATTTGAAAACCAGCCCCTTGTTAATACTCCACAACGTCATAAGGTGTATGCCGTATCTCTATGCAAAAAGAGAATAAAAACCCCCTCAAAGCAATCAGAAACCGGTATTTCACAACATTTCTTACGAAAGATATAATTGAAATAACCAATCACGTAATAAACGTAGCGCAACTGAGTGTCCTTTCATTACAAAAGACATTTTACTGGGAGGCGGAAAAATGTACGAAAATCATCATCCTAATACACCGGAAGTGACACAGGAAGACATGAACCAACTGTTTACCCCATTCAACATTGGCAAGGTTCAAATCAAAAATCGCTTCTGCATGGGGCCAATGGGCATTTCCGGTATTCAAGGATCCTTGCAAGATTGGAATGATGTTGTCCAAGAGTATTTTTTGGAGCGGGCCAAAGGCGGCTTTGGTCTCATTACTACTGGCGTTCTCTTTACGGATACGGAGATCGATTATTTTGACCCCAAAAGCATGAAGAGTCCCCTGCATAATCCGACTGTTTTCCGCAGAGGTGCGGAGCGGTTGGTAGAGCGTCTGGGGGCGTATGATACAAAACTGTTCTGCCAGGCATCGATGGGTGTAGGAAGAACAGCACCAGGATTTAAAACTCCCTCTTCGCTACCCATTTACAGCATCCCATCTATGACTTCTACTGCACTTACAACAGATGAAGTCAAGCGGAAAATTGAACTGATGGTCAAGACTGCTGAACTTTATAAAAAGTCAGGTGTTCACGGCATTGAGTTGCATGCTGTGCACTGGGGCTATCTGCTGGATCAGTTTGTTATGGCCATGACCAATCGGCGCACAGATGAATATGGCGGCACATTGGAAAACCGTATGCGTGTTGTCAAAGAAATCATCGAGGGAATTCATCAAACCTGTGGTGATGATTATCCGATTTCCGTTCGCCTAGGTTTGAAGAGCTACGTTAAGGCGTTCAACAAGGCTTCTCTGACGGGAGAAAACGAGGCAGGGCGCACATTGGAAGAGGGCGTCGAAATCTGCAAGATGTTGGAGTCCTATGGAGTTAAAGCGCTGAGTGTGGATGTTGGTACATATGATTCCTTTTATTATGCATGCCCTCCAGCCTATATGCCGAAGGGGCATGGATTGAAACTGTATGCTAAGGCAAAAGAAGCTGTCAATATCCCCATTTTGGCTGGTTCTCGTATGGGTGATCCCTGGATTTGTGCCAAAGCACTGAGAGACGGACAAGCGGATGCCTTTGTCCTTTCCCGCCCTTCTTTGGCTGATCCTGAGTTCCCCAAGAAGACAGAGTTGGGCATGCCCGAAAAGATTCGCCCATGTATCGGCTGTAACTTTGGTTGTATTGGCCGCGTTGAGGATCAGGGTCTTCCTCCCGCATGCGCTGTGAATCCCAGAGCAATGAGAGAATCATTCTATCCGCCCCGGAAGGCAACGACTCCTAAGGACATTATGGTTATAGGTGGAGGCGTGGCAGGCATGGAAGCAACTCGTGCGGCGATTCAAGCGGGACATACAGTCACGCTGTATGAGAAGTCTGACCACCTCGGCGGCGAACTGCTGGCGGCAGGCAATCGTCCCTTAAAAGATGAGGTCACAGATTTGAATCTGTGGTATCAGCGCGAACTTAAGGAACTGAATGCGAATATTGTTCTGAATAAGGAAATTACCCATGAGGATATTATTTCCGCGCATCCCAATGTAGTTATCTTGACTGTTGGTGCATCTTCTGTTATGCCGCGTAGCATTCCCGGAATCGATCATTCCAAGAGCGTTTCCGCTATCGATGCGTTGGAAGGGCTTAAACCTGTTGGTGAAACGGTGGTTGTTATTGGTGGCGGTGAGATTGGCTGCGAGACTGCTATGCACTTTGCATTGCAGGGCAAAAAGGTTTCGGTTGTAGAAGCCATGCCCAATCTCATGAGTCTGGAATTTGTCCCCAACCAGTGCAAGTCTATGCTTGAAGACCTGATGGAGCACTACCATGTTCCCGTCTATACTGGAAATCGGCTATTGGAGATCAATGATGCGGGAGCAGTGATTCAGTCTGTCCATGGAGAGAGTAAAACACTTGAGGCAGATACGGTCGTGATGTCCATTGGCATGCGTTCTAATCCGTCCATGAAAGAAGCTCTGATTGGCACCGGCATCGAGGTATACGAGATTGGTTCTTGCAAGAAACCTGCAAATATTTTTAAGGCTGTACATGATGCCTTTGAACTTATTTATAACATGTAAAAGAATTTTATTTTGCTGGCTAAGAAGCCCATGGGCTCTGGTGGAACTAACTTGTGGAGATGAAAATGCAAGGAATAAATATAGATGATGAAAAAAAAGGCATTTCTTCTTTTCAATTATATTCGAGTTGATTACTGTATGTGTATTGGAGGTTGCCTCCCTGCGATTTCTATAAATTCTATAAAAAAGAGAATTTCGTAAATGGCTACCCATACTACATATTCAATCTGTGTAGGAACGTAATCCCATGAACCACATGCATCTATATTACTAGGGGCTCTGACATTCCTGATTCAGTGAGAAAGCAAAATGGATAAAAAGAAGATGTATATATCTGCTGAATAGAAACAGAAAGGGATGAATAAAAGCTTGTGAGCAGACTAGAAGTCAAAATGCCCGATCAGGCACAGGCCATGGTGGAGCAGTTGTACCGCAATATGGAGCGGCGGATCGCTGCCAGCCCTCCGGGGCTGTGCCCGGTGGACATGGCCCTGAACTTCCTGAATCTGTGCCAGGCCCAGACCTGCGGCAAGTGTGTACCCTGCCGCATCGGCCTCGCCCAGCTTTCCAACATGATTCGTGAAGTATTGGAAGGTGAGCCGCAGATCAGCATTCTCCGCCGCATCGAAAACACCGCCCAGGTCATCGTGGACACGGCGGACTGCGCCATCGGCATCGATGCCGCCAATCTAGTGCTGATGGGCCTGAAGGGCTTCCGGGACGACTATGAGGAGCACATTCTCCACCACCGCTGCCTGGGGACTCTGAAAAACCCGGTGCCCTGTGTGGCCCTGTGTCCCGCTGGCGTGGACATTCCCGGCTACATTTCCCTGGTGAGCGAAGGCCGCTGCGCCGACGCTGTGCGGCTCATCCGCAAGGACAACCCCTTCCCCATTGCCTGCGCCTACATCTGCGAGCATCCTTGCGAGGCCCGCTGCCGCCGGAACATGGTGGACGACGCTCTGAACATCCGCGGACTCAAGCGCTACGCCGTGGACCACGCCGGGGACGTGCCCCAGCCCAAAAAGGCGCCTGCCACCGGCAAGTCCGTCGCCATCGTGGGCGGCGGCCCCGGTGGCCTCTCCGCCGCCTACTACCTGGCCCTCATGGGCCACAAGGTCACCGTCTACGAGAAGCAGAGCAAGCTGGGTGGCATGATGCGCTACGGCATCCCCAGCTACCGTTTCCCCCGGGAGAAGCTGGACTCCGAGATCGACTCCATCCTGTCCCTGGGCATCGAGGTACATACCGGGGTCAAGGTGGGCCAGGATGTCACCTTCGACCAACTCAAGAAGGAACACGACTGCGTATATATCTCCATCGGCGCCCACACCGACAAGAAGACCGGCATCAAGGGTGAGGACAGTGCGGGCGTCATGTCCGCCGTGGAGCTGTTGCGCCGCATCGGCGACGACGAGATGCCGGACTTCACCGGCCAGAACGTGGCGGTCATCGGCGGCGGCAACGTGGCCATGGATGTGACCCGCAGCGCCATCCGGCTGGGCGCCGCCAAGGTCACCTGTGTCTACCGTCGCCGCCAGGAGGACATGACCGCCCAGCAGGAGGAAGTGGAGGGCGCCATTGCCGAAGGCGCCGAGGTCCTGACGTTGCAGGCGCCTCTGAAGATTGAGGCGGACGAAAGCGGCCATGTGACAGCCCTGTGGACTCAGCCTCAGATCATCGACGAGATCGACAAGGCGGGCCGTCCCCGGCCCAACACAGCCTCTGTGGAGCCGCTGCGCATCCCGGTGGATACCGTTATCGTCGCTATCGGCCAGGGCATTGAGTCCCGTGGCCTGGAGGAAAGCGGCATCAAGATCCAGCGGGGCGGAAATGTGGCGGCCAACACCAGCACCCAGATCCCCGATATGGAGGGCGTGTTCGCCGGCGGCGACTGCGTCACCGGCCCCGCCACCGTCATCCGGGCCATTGCCGCCGGCAAGGCGGCGGCCGCCAACATCGACGAGTATATGGGTTTCAACCACGAGATCAAGGTGGACGTCACAGTGCCCACACCCCGCTGCACGGACCTGCGGCCCCGGGGCCGCGTCAACGCCACTGAGCGGGATGCCAGTGAGCGGAAGTGCGACTTCCAATGCATCGAGTGCGGCATGACGGACGAGGAGGCCACTCAGGAATCCTCCCGCTGCCTGCGGTGCGACCACTTTGGCTATGGGATCTTCAAGGGGGGACGTGTGGAAAAATGGTAAACTTCAAGATCAACGGCCGGGAGCTGTTCGCAGCCAAGGGCACCACCATCCTGGCGGCTGCTGAAAAGGCCGGTATCCCCATCCCCCACTTGTGCTTTTTGAAAGACATCAACGAGATTGCCGCCTGCCGGATGTGCGTGGTGGAGATTGAAGGCACTGACCGGCTAGTCCCCGCCTGCAACACCGAGGTGCTGAAGGGCATGATCATCCAGACCAACTCCCCCCGAGTACGGCAGGCCCGAAAGACCAATCTGCGGCTGATCCTCAGCCAGCACAACTCCAACTGCACCGTCTGCGTCCGCAGCGGAAACTGCACACTGCAGCAGCTGTCTCATGACCTGAACATCCATTACCAGCCCTATGACGTGCAGCCGGAGCGCTCCCGGGTGAATCTGAGCGTTCCCATCGTCCGGGAGGCCAGCAAGTGCATCAAGTGTATGCGCTGCGTCCAGGTGTGCGACAAAATTCAGGGTATGCACATCTGGGATGTGGCGGGCACCGGCTCCCGCACCACGGTGGACGTCAGCTACAACCGCCTGCTGAAGAACACCGACTGCGTGTTCTGTGGTCAGTGTGTTACCCACTGCCCCACTGGCGCTCTGACGGTCCGGGATGACACCAACCAGGTGCTGCGGGCCCTGGCAGACCCCGAGATCACTACGGTGATCCAGGTGGCTCCGGCGGTTCGGGTGGCCTGGGCGGAGGAGTTCGGCCTGAACGCGCGGCTGGGGACCACTGGCCGCATGGTGGCAGCCCTGAAGCGTATCGGCTTCGACTATGTATTCGATACCAATTTCTCCGCCGACCTGACCATCATGGAGGAAGGCAGCGAGTTCGTGGAGCGGTTCACCCACCGGGGCAAGTACCGCTGGCCCATGTTTACTTCCTGCTGCCCCGGCTGGGTGAAGTTCCTCAAAACTCAGTACCCCAGCTACAAGGAAAACCTTTCTACCGCCAAGTCTCCCCAGCAGATGTTCGGTGCGGTGGCCAAAAGCTACTTTGCGGAGAAGAAGGGGATTGACCCCCACAAGCTGTTCGTAGTTTCCATCATGCCCTGCTCCGCCAAGAAGGCGGAGAGCGAGCTGCCCACCATGAAGGACGCCTGCGGCGACCGGGACGTGGACGTGGTGCTGACCACCCGGGAGATGGTGCGTCTGTTCCGCAGCGACTGCATCGTGCCCGCTGAGATGGATGAGGTGGAGTTCGACAGCCCCCTGGGCAGTGGCACCGGTGCAGCGGTGGTCTTCGGTGCTACCGGCGGCGTCATGGACGCAGCCCTGCGCAGCGCCTACTATCTGGTGACAGGCAAGAACCCTGACCCAGACGCCTTTGAGCAGGTGCGGGGCAGTAAGCCCTGGAAGGAAGCCGTCTTTGACATTCCCTGTGCTGGAAAGGTGCGGGTAGCGGTGGTCAGCGGCCTTGCCAACACCCGCAAGCTGATGGAGGCTGTGGACAACGGCGAGGTGGACTATGATTTCGTGGAAGTCATGGCCTGCCCCGGTGGCTGCGCCGGCGGCGGCGGCCAGCCCATCCACGAGGGCGTGGAGATGGCATCGTCCCGGGGCAGCCAGCTGTGGAAGCTGGACGCCAAGTCCGATATCCGCTTCTCCCACGAGAACCCGGATATTCAGGAGCTGTACCGGGCGTATCTGAAAAAGCCTCTGGCCGAGAAGGCCCATCACTTGCTACACACAGACTACCAAATTTAGCATATTAGGAAAACTGCGTTAGGCCCTGTTTTTACTTATCATTTTTAGCGCAAAAGTCGCATAAGTCTTATTGTTGCTTTCCCGTCTTTTTTCTGTAGTACTTGATAAGAAAACAAACAGGAATCCGAGAATGCAGGTAGGCAGTAAAATTGAGCAGGAATTGGAACAAATGACATTCTTATGCGGAATTAAAAACTGTGAAAGCCATGCAAAATTAGCATTTTGTTTTTGCTTTATCCCATGCTATACTTAACATATCAAGAAATTTTGACGATATTGCGCAAAACAGGAAGCATGGTGAAACTGCATGAAAATACTTGTCATTGATGGACAGGGAGGTGGACTTGGGCGTCAGCTGGTGTCTACATTAAAGGTTGCTCTCCCGGAGTCTGAGATTATTGCGGTTGGCACGAATGCATTGGCAACGAGTGCTATGCTCAAAGCCGGTGCAGAACATGCCGCCACTGGTGAAAATGCTGTTGTTGTGAATTGTCGCAAAGCGGATATTATTGTCGGCGCATCTGGCATCGCCATTGCGGATTCCATGTATGGAGAGATTACGCCAACGATGGCAGTTGCTATTGGACAAAGTTCCGCAAAGCGCGTTTTTGTTCCCGTGAATCTTTGCGACAACTATATTGTTGGCGTTCCTGCACAGTCGATGTCCAAATTGGTGGAAAGCACTGTGTTAGTGGTGCGATCCATTGTTCAGTTACATCCTTACAGACTTAGAATCCGGCAGAAGACGGATGAATCGGCAGAAGCTGTGTAAGTCTTATCGTTCCGTTATCAGATAAAAGAACTAACGAAAAAAATACCAGGAAGGTATTTGCCCTCTCGAAAGGGGCAAATACCTTCCTATTGTCTTTTTAGGAGTGCAATATGCAGTTATCAGATTTTTTCGAGCAAAATTCCTCCGGAGCGCTGGCCTTTTCCGGCGGAACGGATTCCTCCCTGCTGGTTTGGGCCGCCGCGAAATACGGAAAAGATTGGCACGCCTACTATCTTCACTCTGCCTTCCAGCCCGCCTTTGAGCTGGCGGACGCTCGGAAAATCGCATACCAGTGCCAGATTCCGCTGACCATCATCGAAGCAGACATCCTGCGCTATCCAGAAGTCACCGCCAATCCTGCGGACCGCTGTTATCACTGCAAGCGCCGGGTATTTTCCGCCATTCTCCATCAGGCTGCAACGGACGGCTACTCTCTCGTCATCGACGGCACCAACGCCTCCGACGACGCAGGTGACCGCCCCGGCATGAAGGCCTTGCAGGAATTGGAGATTCGCTCTCCCCTGCGAGAGTGCGGACTGACCAAGGGTGATGTCCGCACCCTGTGTCGAGAAGCCGACCTGTTTGTTTGGAACAAGCCCTCCTACGCCTGCCTGGCTACCCGCATCCCCGCCGGGACCCCTATCACGGCGGAAGCCCTCCAAAAGGTGGAAAAAAGCGAGAACATGATTGCCTCCCTGGGCTTCCATGATTTCCGCGTCCGGCTCCGGGGCGATACCGCGGTGTTGCAGTTCACGGAAGACCAGTTTCCCTACGCTTGGGAATGCCGGGAAACGCTGCGCACCCGTCTGGCTCCCATGTTCGCACAGGTTACCCTGGACCTGACCACCCGGGCTGCTTCATGCTGAGAAAGGAGAAGACACAATGGCATCCAGACACGACATTCTCTCTGTACTGCAGGACGTGCAGTCCGGCGCGCTGACACCGGAAGACGCCCTTCTGCGCCTAAAGCTGGCCCCCTTTGAGGACTTGGGCTATGTCAAGGTGGATTACCACCGAGCTGTTCGCCAGGGTGTACCGGAGGTGATCTACGGCCAATCTAAGACCAAGGAACAGATCAGCGGCATTCTCTCCGCCATGGAAAAGCGGGGCTGCGTCAACATCTTGGTGACCCGTATCCAACAGGAGACGGCGAACTATCTGGCACAGGCCTTTCCCCTTCGGTATGAGCCACTGGCGAAGCTGGCGGTGGTACTGCCCCAGGAGGTCCCCGGCCAGGGCTCCATCGTGGTGGCCACCGGCGGCACCAGTGACATGGGCGTGGCCGAGGAGGCCGCCATCACCGCCGAGACCCTGGGCAACCGGGTCACCCGGCTCTACGACGTGGGCGTGGCGGGGCTGCACAGGCTGCTGGGCAATCTAGAGCCGCCGATGAGCGCCCGGGGGGGTATCGCCGGGGCCGGTATGGGGGGGG
>ENA-OROK01001375-OROK01001375.1-human-gut-metagenome-genome-assembly--contig:-NODE-1375-length-23913-cov-3.217328_pt1 | contig 23913 bp, 18 predicted proteins | sample MGYA00242127_ERZ509046 | MGnify/ENA primary metagenome ERZ509046 (study PRJEB26280, sample SAMEA2338728) | human gut metagenome | biome: human gut; feature: human-associated habitat; material: faeces... | reverse complement strand
ACGATGATGACAACCCCTGTGACGGCGTTTGAAATAGTGCTGTCGAAATTTTTGGCGGCGTATTTCTTTTACGCGCTTTTATGGGCGGCGACTCTCGTATTCCCGCTTATAACGAGCTTTTATCTCCCGCACGCTTCGGCAGACTCGCGGCTGCTGTTTTCCGAGCAGGCTGTGACCGGATATATTTTTATACTCATAAGCGGGGCGATGTATGTTTCCATAGGCATATTTGCGAGCTCCCTTACGCGTACTACTTTTGTGGCCGGAATGCTGTCGTTTGGAATGTTGTTTTTGGCGATAGTCGGGGCGGGATTGGTTTCCAGGTTCCCGGCGGAGTCCACGGGCGCGCTCTCGTGGCTGGGGCCGGCGGTGTCGTACGTGGACACGTTTAAACATCTTGACGAATTTACAGGGGCCTTGCTTGATACGCGCCCGTTCTTTTTCTATTTGAGCACTGCCGCGGTTTTTGTGGCGTTCACATCGCTGATTACGGAGTCAAAAAACGCATGAGCAAAAATATCAGCAGATTCGACGACTTTAAATACACTACGCGCATTCGCGCCCTGAACTTGTTCGCGCAGATATTTCTGGGTACGCTTCTTTTTGTGGGGCTGAATTTTTAGGCGGCGCGCCACTACGCTAATTTTGACTTTTCAAAGAGCGGCGCGCACTCGCTTTCCCCCGAAAGCGTCGCGTACGTTGAGAATCTAAAAGCGCCGGTTGAGATATTTGCGGTGTTCGGCTCGAAGTCGGCGGAGGATCCTGAAATAAGGCTTGCCCGAAGGGATTTGAGGTCTCTGTTTTCGCAGTACGAATACATATCGGGCAAGGCGGCTCCGGTGAAGTACAGCTTTGTGCAAGCCCACATTGAGAACTCGCGCGCGGAGGAGCTTGCGCGCAGGTTCGGAAACGACATTGAGGATATGGTAATAGTCGCGTGCGGGCAGAAATTCAAAAAGATTCCGTTTACCGATTTTTATGCGGTAGAGGAGGGCAAGCCCCCGAAATTCGACGGAGAGAGGCTCGTGACCTCCGCCATTTTAAACGTATCAAAAGGCGATCAGCAAAAGATATATTTCCTCAAAGGGCACGGGGAAATGAGCTTTAAGGATGCGTCCTCAACATACGGGCTCTCCGAATTTGCCGCGGCTCTTAAGTCGCGCAACTACGCTGTCGAGGAGCTCGATCTCAACGAGGCAAAGCAGGTTCCGCAAGACGCCGGGCTCGTGGTGATAGCCGGCGCACAGGCGGCTTTCCTGCCGCGCGAGATAGACGAGCTGCGCAAATACCTGATGAAATCTAACGGAAGGGTGTTGATACTATTGTCTCTCGGGCCTCTCGGAGGGCTTGAAGACATACTCTTTGAATGGGGGCTTATGAGCGACGACAAGCTTGTCCTCGACACCAGCGGAGACTATGAAAGCTCCGCGGGAGACCTAATCGCAAGGAGCTTCCCCAAGACTCCGCACCCGATTGCAAAATACCTTGTTGACATCGATATGCCGGTCCAGTTCGGATCCGTGCGCCCCGTGCGCCCCGATATGGGCGCTCCGCTCGACGACTCGCTTAAAGTGGATCCCATAATTTTGAGCGGCCCGACGAGCTGGGCGGAAATGTCGTACCGCAGGGCGGGAATGCAGCGATACGACGACTCCGTCGATTTGCCGGGGCCGCTTCCGCTGGCAATGGCGGCCTCGCGCGTGGGCGGCGACGAGCTCGGGCTCACGATTCCCGGGGGGAGGCTCGTTGTTTACGGTGATGAAAATTTTGCGGCAAACCGCTGGTTTAACAGGCTCGGAAACGCAAAGCTTGCAGTAAACACTGTAAATTGGATGTTCGACGAAAACTCGATGCTCAATATTCCCGCGCGGCAGCTTGAATCGTTCTCGCTTACGTTGTCGCTCAACGAGATTGCGGGGCTAGGGTGGCGCTTTATGATACTGCCGGCGGTGGTATTGGCGATGTCGCTATTCGTGTGGCTGGCAAGGAGGAACTGAAAATTATGAGGTTTAGATTTACAATTTTTCTTTTGGTGGCAAACCTTGCGCTCTTTGCGGCGATATGGGGCTTGGAGAGGGAAAAATCTTCCGATTCGACAGAGCGCCGCGATATGGCGCCGATTACCCTGCTTGAAATCGAGGGCAAGTCGGTCGAAAAGCCGCGCATATTAAAGCTCGAAAACAACAGGTGGCGCATAGTATCCCCGATAGAATGGCCCGCCAATCTCTTTGCCGTAAACCGCATAATAAACCAGCTTGAATTTCTCGAAAAAGAGACGGGCTTCTCGGTTGAGGAGGCTCTCAAACGCGGGCACGGGCTTGCTGAGTACGGGCTCGACGACCCGGCTTACATTTTCAAGTACGGCAACGGCGAGAAAATGTACACTTTGAAAGTCGGCAAGGGCGCTCCGATAGGCAACCGCATATACCTGTTGGACTCGTTTTCCGACAGGGTTGTGGTTGTTGACAAGGAGTTCGTTGACGGGCTTGTCGTGGATATGGAACGCCTGAGAAACCAGTCGGTTTTCGACATACCGCGGTTTGAGGTTTCGGCGTTTTCGGTGCGCCTGCCGATAGTGGTGTCTCCGGCGGATCCGCGGACAAACTTTTTAAGGATAGGCGTAGTTAGCGACGCCGGTAAATGGAAGATTGAAACGCCGATAGCCGCCGCGGCCGATCCGCGGGAAGTTGACGCGTTCCTCGACGAGATATGCCGAATATGCGCGCTTGGTTTCCCGCAGAATGTGACTTTGTCGGAGGCGGGGTTTGACGGCGGCACGCTGCCTGCGAGCATAACACTGCAAGGCACAAACAGGAGGCAGGTACTCCTGATTGGCTCCAAAACAAAGGACGGCTCGCAAGTGTACGCGCGCCTCGAAGACAATCCAACCCTGTTTACGCTCGACTCAACATTCCTAAAAAGCCTTGAAAATCTCCAAACCACCTTGCGCGACAAATCGTTTTTCAGGTTTGACGCCGACCGCGCTACTGCTCTTGAAATATCGAAGGGCGGGAAAACCGTGTCTTTGCACAAGCTTGCGGGCGGATTGTGGGACGTGGTCGGAAGCGACGCCGACGGTAAGAAAGTCGGCATGAGCGCAGACTTGGCTGCTGTAAGCGACGTATTAAACAAGCTCTCAAAAGTAAAGGCGCGAAGCTTTATAAGCGATTCCGCCACCGATGTTTCAAAATATGGCATTGGCCAAAATTCACTAAGAATATCGGTCAAGCGCGACGACGGCGCAATGGATACCCTTCAAATAGGTTCCGAGTACGACAACGCGGGAGAGCCCTTGATGTACGCCAAGACCGGCTCCGGAAGCGCCGTTTACGGCATAAGCAAGGAGCTTGCCGAGGCCGCGAGCACCGACATTTTAAAGTACCGCTCGAAAGTGCTGTGGACTCTTCCCGAAAAGGCGTCTGTTGCGTCCGTCAAAATAGCGAGGGTGTCGGATTCGTCCACAATTTTTGAAGTTGGCGCAACGGCCGGCCGCAGCTTTGCGGATTCGGTCAAAGCCTTGCCTGCGCGCGAGGCGGCGGCAGTCGGAGAAATCGCGTCTTGCGCAAAGTTGTTTGCGGTGTCGAGGTATCTGCCGTTAAAGTTTTCGCAAAATGGTGTGGAGGTTGAAGGCAAGAAGTTCCCGTGGGCGTATTCTGTCACTGTGGCTGTCGATTTGCCGGGAGCCGGAACCACCGCGCTAAAAACCCGCGAAATACTGCTTACGGAGCGCTTAGGCGGCACGACCCAATACGGCGGAATAAAAGCCGACGACGCGGTTTTTGTCCCCGGACAGGAATTTATCGACGCGGTTTTTGAAATAATATCCAACGCTTCGGAGCCTGCCGAGCTGAAAAAAACTCCCCCGCTCCCACCGAAAAAATAGCCTTGGAAAACCAGCAAAAAGAAATGTCTTTTAGGACGCATGCGCTGAATGCGTTTTGGAGGGCGCTGTATCCGCTGAATTTCCTTTTGATTCTAATATTTTGCGCGCAGGCGGTTTTTTTTTACGCCCTCAATAAAAGAGAGTTTCCGTTGCCGGAATTTGTCAATGAGGCCGTAGCCCGCGCAGCTTCGAAATACGGCTTCGACTTGCGCTACTCTTCCGCGAGCATTTCCGTTGACGGAAGAATCAAAATAAACGACGTGACTCTGCGCGCCGAAGGGACGCCTTCGGCGTTTTTTTCCGCAGAAAAAATAGATCTTTCCCTATGGCTCACGCGCCTCTTTAACGGGGAGGCCGTGCCGAGAAACATACGCGTGTACAACGGTTCGCTCGGCGACACTATACGCGGCGTGGGCGAGGCGGCGGTTTCGCATTTGTATTTGAGCGTTTCAAAGTCTGGGCAATGGTGGAGTGTCGATTCGTCGCATTTTAAAATCGGAAAGCTTACGGCGTCAGCTACGGTCGATATTTCAGAAAAGTTTTCTGTCGCAGAGTTTTTGGGAAAAAACGGGCTCGACCTGCCAGAGGCCAAAGGCAAGGAGCCGCCTTTGTCGTCGAGAATAAATGCAGCGTTTGCCGCGCTCGAAAAATATTCGGGGTATTTGGATATTTTCGAGTCTCCCGTTTGCTCGGCGAGAATTTTTTTGTCGGACGCGGAGTCGAGCAGGGGGCGGTTTAGGTTTTATTCGGGGGAGGCGGTGTTCCCGATAAAAAATCTCGAAGCGCGCGTGGAAAACCTGAGGTTCGGAATAAGGTACGACGGCGGTAAAATATCGGACGGCCTATTTTTCGGAGCGCGCGCGGAACGATTTTTTTGCGAGGGAATGCCGCACTGCAAAAATCTCTCGACTTCCGCAAACCTTTACGGGGCGGGAGAATCCATAGTGCTCTCGAATGTCGGGGTGTCCGTGGGAAATATGGAGTACGAGGGTCTAAAAATCGACAATGTTTCGCTAAAAAAAGACTATCTCGACTCGGAAACGCTTGGCGACGACTGGTACGCTTTTGCGGCCTTTGACGACTATCGCTTTGGGGCGAGATTTTCGCTCGACAAGTATATGAAGCTTTCCGCGGAGTTTTCCGGCTCTATCGATCCAAAAATATTTACGGGGCATAAGTTTTTTTCCGACATTGCGGAATTGAAAAAATTTTCGTTCGACAGGGGTATTTCCCTAAAAGGTAATTTGAATTGCGACTTTGTCGAAAAAGATCTCGATGCGAGCGTAGATTTTGAGGCCTCGGATTGCGTGATAATGGATATTCCAGTAAGGCGCGCCGCAGGGAAGGTGGAATACGATTCGGCTACTGGAATAATAGACGCTTCAAAACTTGAAGTGCAGGCGGTAGAGGGGTGGAAGGCCTCCGGGAGATTTGTCCAAAACATAAGGGACTTTGTGTATAAAATATATGTGGACGGCTCCGTGCGCCCAATGGCAATATCGCATTTTATGGCGCCGTGGTGGAGAAGGGTGTTTAAGTCTTTTGAATTTGCGGACGGAAGATTCCCGAAGGCGGATTTTTACGTCGAGGGAAAGTGGGGGAGCCCCGACTTTATATGGTGCTATGGGAGCGCGAATGGTACGGACGCCCTATACAACGGCTCTAAGTTCGACGAATTTTCCCTAAACGTATGGGTTAATCCGTCGAGAATTTCTCTGTACGATATACGCCTTAGATGCCAGAACCGCAACGCGCACGGCAATGTGCAATGGCTTTACGGGCCAAAGGGACTAACGAGATTTGACCGCCAGACACTCTTTATAGTGTCGGGGTTGTCGCCTTCGGAGCTTGTGTCTCTCGGAGGAAAGGACGTGTCCGATATTTTTGAAGTTGTAAAATTTTCGGAGGCTCCGGAAATTACCGTGAGCGGGCTTATGCGCAATCCGTCGAACAACCCAGACAAGCTTCCCGACATATTCAATGTGTCCGGTTTTGCGCCCAAACAGACTATGATTGAAACGGCCGTATTGCAAAATCTGAGGTTTTCGGCCAAGAGCGACAAGATTCTCACAAGCGTTGACGAAGCCTCCTTTGAATTTTGCGGAGGGCATGCCGACGGGAAAATCACGCTTGAAAAGAAAGACGGCAAGATGCTTTTTGACGCCTCCGCTAAGGCGTCAAAAATGAACCAGGCAGAGTTTACAAAATTTTTGATAACGCTCGATCCGTCGAAAGATTTGGAGGGCTCCGAGGAACCTTCCGGGCAGGTAGGTGCGGCGGCGCAGGGCGGCGCGGAAAACTTGCAGGCGTCTGGTGGCGGGGATAGACAAGGCGGGTCCGGCTCAAAGAAAGAGGGAGTTGACGAAAAGGGATTCCTCGACGGCGGCGAGAGCGGATTGGTGGATATGAATTTGAGCTTAAAGGGCGACGTTGCCGACATCGCCCATTCTGTCGGGAGCGGGCATGCGACTCTTAATAACCCGGATCTTATGAAGCTGAATATGTTCGGGGTGTTGTCGAGGGCGTTTGCGGCGCTTAGGCTTCCGCTTGGAACATTCGAGATAACTTACGCAAACAGCGCAGTGCAAATACACGGCGGCGTTGTGGAATTTCCCGACCTTGAAATGGGCGGAGACGCAATGCGCATAAAGGGCGCTGCTTCATACGACTTTGTAAACGACGATATAGACGCGGCTATGGTAATGTACCCGTTTGACGGTGCAAAGGGCATGATTATGACGGGAATTGCAACCATCGTAAGCCCGATATCAAGCGTCATTCAGGTGACTGTCGACGGAAAAATTTCCGATCCGTCGGTCGGAATGCAGGTAAAGCCGCTCAACCTTATCCAGAGCGGGGACAAGATTCTCGAAAACATAAGGGAATCATTGTGACGGAAATTGCGCGCGCAGTTCGATACAGACTTTTGATTTTAAGCAGCGCACAAGCCTGCCATATGCCTTCCGACCTCTCATGAAGGCGGATTCGCCGACGCGAAAATGTTGTGCCAAGCGTCTATTTAGCGAATTTACAAGCCGAGTATTTGCTTGTAATCGGCGGCAGGCGCGCTACTGTGGCTTTCTATGAATAACGGAGAAAAATTGAAGTGCGGGGTTGTCGGCGTAGGGTACCTCGGACAGCACCATGCCCGCATATATTCCGAACTTGAAACAACCGAGCTCGTCGGCGTATGCGACGCCAATGTGGACAGAGCCAGGGAAATAGCCGATAAATTCGGCTGCAAGGTATTTAATTCAGTAGCCGAACTAGGCGAGGCTTGCCACGCAGTGAGCGTCGTAGTCCCGACCGACAGGCACACGGAGGTCGCGATGCAGCTTTTCGACAAAAATTGCGATCTGCTAATCGAAAAACCGATATGCACTTCAATCGCCGACGCCGAAAAAATCGTCGATATTGCAAAGAGCAAAAAGCTCATAGTGCAGGTTGGGCACATAGAGCACTTCAATCCCGTAATGAAATTTATGGAGGAGCGCGTCCACAGCCCGAAATTTATTACCGCGGACAGGCTTGCGCCGTTTAATCCGCGCGGCACGGAAGTCGGGGTTGTGCTGGATCTCATGATTCACGACATAGGAGTCGTATTGAAGCTCGCAAATTCTCACGTTTCGCGCATTGAGGCGGTGGGGGTAGGCGTGCTGAGCCGCAACGAGGACATCGCAAATGCGAGGATAGTTTTTGAAAACGGGTGTGTGGCAAACCTGAATGTAAGCCGCGTAAGCCTTAAAAAACTCCGCGACATCAGAATTTTCCAAGAGGGCATGTATATGTCGCTCGACTTCCTAAACCAGAAGGGGCATGTAATCCGCGTCAAGGACCGCACAGAGATTATACCCGAGGAAGTTCCGATTGAAAAGAGCGAGCCCCTTAAGATAGAGCTTGCGAGCTTTGCGGATTGCGTGATAAACAAGCGCCGCCCGAAAGTTGACGCGGTTCTCGGCATGAGCGCGCTTGAAGTTGCGCTTGAAATCACCCGCCAGATAAAGGCTCTCCAAAAGTAGTTTCCCGTTTTGCCGGAAAGCCGCGTATGAATCCAGACGTGCTAAAAATGCGCTCATTCCGTTTTGCGGCTCCCGCCGAAGGAAGGTGCGACTTGCTTGTAATTGCCGGAGAGCATTCGGGCGACGAGCAGTCGGCGCGCATGGTATCCGACGCCTTAAAGATCAATCCCGACCTCAAAATATGCGCATTCGGGGGCGAAAAGCTCTCCGAGTGCGGGGCGCAGCTTCTCTTCGACATGACGAGTTTTTCTGTTGTGGGTCTCGTTGAGGTATTGAAGAACTACGGCTTTTTCAAAAAGCTTTCCGAGGCGGTTGTGGATTGGATTGGCAAATACCGGCCCAAGGCGGTTTGTTTTGTCGATTACCCGGGGTTCAATCTCCACATAGCGTCCATATTGAAGCGGCGCGGAATAAGCCAAAAAGGCGGTGGAGACGTGAGACTCTTATATTATATCAGCCCGCAAATATGGGCTTGGAAAGCTTCGCGCAGATTTAAAATGGCGGAATTGCTGGATTCTCTCGCGGTAATCTTTCCTTTCGAAACTAAATGCTACGCCGATACGAATCTCGACACGCATTTTGTCGGGCATCCGTTTCTGTCGGACTCATACCAGCCGCCGGTAGTGTACGATACAGACGGGGAAATACTTCTTTTGTCGGGGAGCAGGGAAATTGCAGTTTCGAGAATTTTTCCCGTAATGTGCGGGGCTCTTGAAAGAATTGACGGGGCAAAAGCCGTGGCGGTCTATCCCACCGAAAGGATAAAGAATATTTTGCAGAAGGAGATTTCCCGCAGGCCCGCCCTAAAAGACAGGGTTCGCATAGTTCCCAACGGAGGCTCTTCCGCGCTTGCCGCAAAGGCGGTAATGATGAGTTCCGGGACAATGTCGCTTGCGTGTTCCCTGCAAGGGATTCCTGGGGCGATAGTTTACAAGGCCAACCCCTTTACATATTTTGTCGGCAGGGCATTGGTAAAAATAAAGTATTTAAGCATTGCCAATATATTGCTCGATAAGCCTGCATGGCGGGAGTTCATCCAGTTCGACGCTTCCGCCCAGCCTTTGGCAGAATATATGAAAGAGTGCCTAAAACCTTCCGCGCGAAAAAATTTCGCGGAATACGCAAAAATCCTAAGGGGATTGCTGCATTCCCCTCCGAGTCTTTCAGCTGCCCAATGGCTTTGCTTGAAGGGCGGTTTTTAAAGTTTTTTAGGGTATCTTTTAGATGCGGTGAGGGTTGAGCGGAAAAATTTTTTTACGCGAATCCCGCAAAATTTATATTGCATAAATTGAGGCGCACTTACCACATCGGTAATTTTTATGAATGCCTGCAATTTTATGCGCCCAGCGAGTTTTTCCCCTTTGCCTTTGGGTTAACAAATTTGCGGCATGCGGAGTTTTTTTGTTTAGACAAAATTTAGACAAAAAAACCGCCTTTTTTTAAGCGGTTTAAAAATCCAACTGTGCGAGAATATCCCCTATAAAACAACAAAATTATTCTTCGTCGAATTTGCGGTTAAATAGAGCCTCTATTTCATCGAGCATAATCTGGGCGTCGTCGCCCTGTGCTATGAATTTAAGCTCCGACCCCTTGCCTGCCGCGAGCATCATTAGGCTCATTATGCTCTTGCCGTTGACTTCCTCTCCGTCTTTCTCAACCCATAATTCGGTTGACGGATATTTATTGGAAATGCGCACAATCATAGCTGCGGGACGGGCGTGTATGCCCATCTTGTTCTGGACTGATAAAACTCTGACTGTTTCGATTTCCGGCATGGTATCGCCTCGCTGTTAAAATGATTAAAAAAAAGCATTTTGTGCGCTTGTCGCTATCCGTCAAGGATTTTTTTACGGGGAATTTTCAAGCTAAAAATGAATCCCGCCAAAATTCGGCGGATTGGCGGAGGAAATTCCAAATAATATAGAAAACCTTCGCCCGTATTTCCCAGACGATGCAACTGCATTTGCCTTTTGGTATTATGACACAAAAAAACCGCGCCCGTTCAAAATTTCCAGACGCGGTTTTTTTTTAAACTTATTAGAATGATATGCCCGCCTGAATTGAGACAACTTGCGCGTGGCCCGTATATTTGCCGATAGTTTGATACGCGCCATTTGAAGTGGTATGGTCTATTCCAGAATCGTTGTAGAAAAATATGTACATGTAGGATATGTTAAATGTCATATTCTTATAAGAATAACCCAATCCTCCGGCGAGCCAAGCCCTGTCGGCGCAGGGAATTCTCGCGGTTCTGTTTTTGGGGCCAACTACCGGAGATTCGTCCCAAGTGGCGCCTATTCTCAATACGAGATTTTCGTCAAATTCCGGGTAATAGTGCAGACCTACCGAAACGCGGGATACATTTTTCCAATTTTCATGGACGGCTTCGCCGCCTACGGTTTGGCCGGTGTCGGAATTTTTGATGTCCAGCTCATTAAAGGAATTCCAGCAAGTGAAGGAGTAGTCCGCCATCACGGCAAATCTGTCGAGCGCACCCCATAGGCGCTGGTATATGCCTACGTTGAAAGTTTGGGGCAGGACGATATTTGTGTCTATGGGGTTCATAATGATATCGGTCATTCCCATTTCGAGGTGCTGGTTGCCTTTGATGTCTTGCGATACTTCACTGCGCCAGTTGAAGCCGATTCGTCCGCCTTCAGCGTACTTTATTGTGAATCCTACATTGCCGCCGACTCCCCAGCTTTGACCGCGAAGGCTTACGGTTGCGTCCCTTCCTGGAGCGATGGGGGTCGCCTGCGTGAGCTCTGCGTGCAGGTATTGGAGGGAGACGCCGCCGCCGATTGTAAGCCAGTCGGTCACTTTATATGCTATGCTCGGGTTTATATCGACAGTTACGAGGTCGCTATTCAGTGCTTGGTAGCGCCCAACCCAGTCGTTCTCATAATCTGTTTCAAGCCCGTAGGGGGAAGTGACCGCAAACGTTCCGAGAAGGTTCTCGGTAAATTGGTGCACGAGGTAAAAGTTTGGAACGTACGAAGTGACGCCTGCGTTGCCGCCGTCCGAGCCGGATACCTCCTGGCCCATTGCGTATCCTTTCCCGCTAAAAGAGAACGACGGAACAACAAAATTCATTCCGCTGTCCATCACAGTGTCGCCCGGCCTCAGGTCCATGGCGAACGAGGCGGACGGATTCCAGAACGCGGACGACGCGTCCGCATTCGCGTTTACGGTTGAACCGGCGAGTGCCGAGCCGAGATTTGATGCGCCTTGTTCCAAAACCTGGAAACCTGCACCAAAAGTCGCGCATGCGCCAAACAGTGCGCACAATGCGTAAGCTTTCTTTATCATGGCAATAATATGATTGTTAAAAAAATGTCTCTATAAAAAAAGAAACACAGCCGCGCATTATGCTCTTTTTATATTTGTTTGTGAAGCATAAAATTGTATGGTAAATTTTTTTGTATGTTTTGCGCATATTTTATTTTTTCCCGCTTGGGATAGAGCTTAAAGTAGGCGGACGTTGTATGCTGCGCGCATGCATATACATTCAGTCCGGCGTCGGCGGATAAACATTTTGTGAAGGTGCTTTATTTTTTACGTCTAACCTCAGCTTAACGCTGCTTTAAAAAAAGCTTTACAAAAATATCGAATGAGTTTCTACTTTAACATAATTCCAAATTTCGAGACTAACATCCAACAAGAGACGACATGTCAGATATCGAACAAAGAGTTAAAGAGATAATCGTAAACCAGCTCAATGTAAACGAAGAGCAAATCACCCCCGAGGCCAGCTTTATAGACGACCTCGGCGCCGATTCGCTTGACACCGTTGAGCTCATTATGGCTTTCGAAGAGGAGTTTAAGGACCAGATGGGCGGAGAGGAAATCCCCGAATCTGACGCTGAACAACTCACGACAGTCGGCAAGGTTATCGATTATATAAAATCGAAGTCCAAGGCCTAATAACGACCGGCGACTTTTTTCGACGGCCCGCCGTGTTTCGACATCGTGCGGGTTGTTTTTTTTGATAAAAATACAATATCAGATGCACGCCGCCAATTCCGAAGGTGTACGCGCAAATTACGGCGATATGTTGCCAAGCGCCTCGTCGACGACGGAGCGGTTGATAGCAGATTGTAAGGGAAATAATTTCTGCGTAAAATCCAACGGTATTTGCATTTGGCGCATAAAAAGATAAGTTCTTTGAAGGCGCATGCGGCAAAGATTAAAACAAACAATCAGGAAAACATCATGCCAAAACAACGCATTGTAATTACCGGGCTCGGCGTCATATCCCCTTTCGGAGACGGAATAAATCCGTTTTGGGACGCCGTTTCAACAGGCAAAAGCGGCATAGGCCCCGTGACCTTGTTCGACGCCACAGAGCTTAATTGCCGCGTGGCCGCCGAATGCAAGGAATTTGACGCCACAAAATATATGGATCCCAAAGAGGCAAAACGCAGCGACCGCTACACTCATTTTGCCGTCGCCGCCGCAAAACTTGCCCTAAAAGACGCCAATATCAAAGAGGGCGACGTCGATCCCGAAAGATTCGGAGTTCTAATCGGCTCGGGCGTAGGCGGAATGGACACCATTGAAAAACAGTCGCGCGCGTTTATTGAGCGCGGGCCGAGGCGCGTATCGCCGTTTATGATACCGAACCTTCTGGCAAATATGTCCTCTGGGGTTGTCGCGATTGACGTTGGCGCAAAAGGCGTAAATTTCAGCGTCGTAAGCGCGTGCGCTACCGGTACCCACGCGATAGGAGAGGCTCTCTTGCATTTGCAAATGGGGCGCGAAGACGTTATTTTGGCGGGGGGCAGCGAGGCGGCAGTCACTCCGTTGAGCTTTGCGGGCTTTTGCGCGATGAAGGCTATGGCCACCAATTTTAACGACGAACCCCAGCGTGCGTCGCGCCCGTTTGACGCAGACAGATGCGGATTTGTCATGGGTGAAGGCGCGGGAGTTATAGTTCTGGAGCGCTACGACCACGCTGTCGCGCGCGGAGCGAAAATATACTGCGAGGTTTCCGGATACGGAGCAACCTGCGATGCCTACCATATCACAAGCCCGGATATTGAAGGGCGCGGATTGGGGCAATGCCTGCGCCGCACAATGGAGGACGCCGGCGTCAAGCCCGAGGAAGTCGATTACATAAACGCCCATGGAACATCAACGCCGTACAATGATAAATTTGAAACTGCGGCGATAAGAAAAGTTTTTGGGGCGGCGGCCGATAAGCTTATGGTCAGCTCTACAAAGAGCATGACTGGGCATATGCTGGGCGCGGCAGGCGCGATAGAAGCTGCGGTGTGCGCAAAAACTATCGAAACGGGAATTGTTCCGCCGACTATAAATTACGAGCATAAGGATCCGGATTGCGATTTGGATTATGTGCCGAATGTTGCGAGAAAAGCCGATGTGAATGTGGCGATTAGCACAAACCTCGGTTTCGGCGGCCACAACGGAGCTTTGTTATTCCGCAAGTTCAAAACCGCATAAAAAACGCGTGAAAACGGGGGTTATGCTCCGTTAGAAAAGGCGTCAAGACCGCTTACGTATGTCAAATACGCAGCGCGCCCTTGACGCCTTTTTCTATACTCGCCTTCCCCCCGTTTTTTTTAAGCATAAGCTATAATTGCACGTTAGATTATTTGTTAATAGCGCACCGCGCTGTTCTAAGTATTTTTATGTTTTTAGGAAATTAAAGCTATAAAACATTCTTTTTTGTCGCTGATTTGGCCGCTGTATTGCCTAAAAGTTTTTGTAAAAAAACGCGCAGCACATCGTGCCGCGCGCCTTATGTATAAAAATAGATAAAACCTACTTTCTTCTGCGTATTATTGCAATTGCAAGAACAAGAGCGCCAAGTAAGGCAGATATTTCTGCTGGTTCGGGAACTGTGAAAGTCACCGATAGAGCAGTGTCACCAAATACAGCCTCCCATTCAAAACCGTTTGTATTTCCTTCAAAAACGGTTCCTTTCATGGTGCTGCCGGTTTCATATGTTATTACGTCGGACAACGTAAATTCCCCGCCATTGGCATTTATGAATTCCTTCATAGAATAGCTGTCGAATACAAATTCAAGCGCTATGTCATTTATATTAGCAGTCTTATTAAATTTCCCTTCAAATGCTATCTTATCGTATGCGACTTCGCCTTCAATATCGATAACGATTTTGCCGGCATACCATTCGCCGGAATCGAACGTCACTGTGCCTGCGTTTCCGCTGCTGTTTGATGTCGCGCTGAATATTGCGTCATGGCCTGAAAGCGATAGATACGCGCCTTTCATGCCTGAATGCATCCCAATATCGAGTCGTCCCGTATCTATAATAACGTCTCCGAGATTGGCATCGGTGGCGTCCAGAGCCCCGCTTCTATATCTTATAATTTGGTAGCCGTTTTTTGAGTCGGTGGCACGCATTGTGATGTCTAATGCCGTCGGCTGGTCGACGTATCCGAGCGTTGTGACAGCTTCCTGTTTTGAGGCGTTTGTAAGGGTAAGGGTAGTAGGAGCTTTCATATTGTTTAACCTCATAATGGAAGTTGGTCCGCCGATAGTATTCATGCCTCCCACAGATATTGTCCCGTTTGAGCTGCTTGCGTTGCCGATTGTCCAGACTAAATCTGCAATATTTGCAACCCCCTCCACTGTGAAAGTATTTATATTTGTATTTAGGCGGATTCGCGCGTCTTGCTGGCGAGATATAGTATTGAGGTTACCTTTTACAGTAAATGAGCTTATTTGGCTTACTGACGGATCGTTCATAATATTTATTCCAATGTATCCGCCGCTTTTATTTCTATTGTAATCAATATTAAAGTCTCCGCCAATATTGAATTGATTGCTTCCGTACATTCTTATTGTCTGGGCAACTTCCCCTGCGGCATAAGGGTTCATTACAACATTAAGGTTAAAGTCTTCCGCGAGGTTTACTATACCGCCGTATCCGAAAGAGACAAGATAGTTGTTGCTTGTGGAGCTTGAAGCGATGTTGTAAGTTAGGGAGTTTAATGCCAATGTATTCAGAACCGTTGCGCAAGCGACATTTTCGGCATTGAATATGCCGTTATAGTTGTTCCCGAGAGTTCCGGTAAACTGCTGTGTTCTTTCTTCATCAATATACCAGTTGTTGCTTTGGTTTAAGTAGCGGGTCGGTTCTGTTGTGCTTTTGCTCTCATTAAAATATATGTTTTCCGCTGCGTAGATGTAGCAGTTGGCAAATATGAATCCGCCTAACATCGTTGTTTTTAGAATTGAGCTTTTCATGATATTTTCATCTTTTGTTTTTTTTAAATTTTATATTCAAAGGTGCATATGGGCGTTAGCTTCTTCGCTTGCGCAGATATGAAAAAATTTTAAGCGCCCTCGGGATATATTTTATTGGAGGATAAAATACATACGCCAAGAATATTATCGCAAAACTGCACTCCCTAAGCCATATTATTAGTATTATGCAAATTATTAGAGCCACGAATGAGCGGAATCTCATGCTGGTTGTCCAATTAATATGCTTGAAGGACGGATAGGGAAAATTGCTTATCATAAGCCATGCAATAAGCAGCATAAGCGGAATCAAAAGCGGCGTAAACAGCTGCAAATCGAAACTAAGTATGGTCAGCGCTATTGACGCGACAGTCCCGGCGGCGGCGGGCGCAGGCAGGCCGCTAAAATCGCCCTTTTCATATTTCTCGTGCCCGTTTATGTACGGGTTTGTCAAAACGTTGAACCGCGCAAGCCGTATTGCCGCGCACAACATAAATATAAATCCGATTAGCCAACCGGTATTTCTAAGGAGGCGCGCCCATGTTTCCGACAGAATGTCGGAGGGCTGCAATATGAGAAAATACATTAGGAGGCATGGCGCGATTCCGAAAGACACGCTGTCGGCGAGAGAGTCGAATTCTTTCCCAAAAAGCGAAGTTTTGCCGCTTGCGCGCGCGACGCGCCCGTCGAGAGCGTCGCACATGAACGACGCCAATATGCAGATTATTGCCAATACATAATATCCCGTGCTTGGGGCGTCTGCGCCGGCAGTGTAGTTAGGCGTTATTAGGGCTGCAATGTGGTCGATTGTCCTGTCGGTGGATTCGGCGTTGAATTTGCCCTGCACGCACAATATTATAGAGAGAAACCCGAAAAACAGATTTCCCGCGGTAAAGCTGTTTGGCAAAATGAATATTTTGCTTGCCTGGTGCACATTTTCCCAAAGGGACTGTTCTGACTTTTGGTTGTCGCTCATTTTTTCAGGGATTCGAGGTATTTCCAGAAGTTGTCCTCCTGCTCAAACATAGTTTCTTCTTTGAATGGCAGCTTGAATCTAAATACGAAGTCGGCGATTGTGCTTCGGTGCAGAATGTAGTGTGCGTGAAGGGTTTGGGTTTCTTCAATTAGTTCAAAATATATGCGGTAGTCGCCGGTGCGCAGGCGGTAATAGACTTTGCCTTCGCGGTGTATTCTCCCGATATCTTTCAATCCGCCCTCCAGCTGCTCCGAGGTCAAGGAGCCGAATGCGTCGATAATTTCGAGCTGGGCGAGCTTTCCGAGCTTATTGAGTTCGGCCATTGCCTGTTTGCTGAAAGTCACCTGGTACATTTTTTCCTTTTTTTGTTTATTTTTTGGGATACGCTAAACGCAAAAAAAAAATCTTCAAACAAAAATGAGATGAAACTTTTTATGAAAATTTGCGTTTTTCATACAGCAAAGGAATTTAAGAATATGAAAAAGACGATGCTTATAATGGTTGCAGCGCTTGCGGGGGCGGCTTTGTTCGCGCAGGAGGCGAGAGGCTTGAAAGGCAGGCCAGGTGGAGGTGCTGCCAAGTTCGACATGCCGGGCCTGGATTTGAAAACCCGCATTCAGCTGATGAAGCAGTTTGACAAGGACGGCGACGGAAGGCTCAACGACGAAGAGCGCGCGGAAGCTATGAAGGCGTTGAAGGACAAAACCGCCGATTTGGAACAAATGCGCAAGAAGTTCGCGCAGGAGATAATTGCCAAGTTCGACAAGGACGGCGACGCCAAACTCGGCGTGGAAGAGCTTATGGAATTTCTGGAAGAGCAGCGCAGGGTGTTTGACGCCGGCAGGCGCAATTTCAGGCGCGGACGCGACTTCGTACCCCCGAAGGAGATTCTTGCCAAGTTCGACAAGGACGGCGACGGCAAGCTCAGCCGCGAGGAGCGCCGCGCCATGTTCGACGAAGCCCGAAAAAAACGCGAGGCTCTCATAAAGAAGTACGACGCCGACGGCGACGGCAAGTTAAACGATGCCGAAAAGACGAAATTGATTCAGGATCCCGAGGTGCAGGAGATGATGAAGCGCATGATTGGCAATCCGCCACCACCTCCGCCGCCGCCCGGAGCGTAGTGAAGTTAATCTTGGGCGTGATGCGCTCCATATTTAGCCCGGTGACTGCCGGACTGGAAATGGGGTGCGCGCCTATTTATAAAAATGAATTTTTAGAAATCCCGGATATATTGTCCGGGTTTTTTTGTGTTTCGGCGTGCGAATTTTAAACTTGCGCGTGAATTTTGAATAAATCGGCTGGATATATAAATAATGAATCGCGGGTGCGAGGAGAGATTATCGCATTGCATAATTTGCGGAGCGTGAGGGTTTATAAAATTTTTCGGTTTGGATAAATACGGATAGAGGAAAATTTTTGCGCTTACGAAGTGCTGGGGGCGGCATAAGTTCCCGACTTTTGCCTAAGAGATGCGGTGGCGGAAAGGCTAAATTTCTGCATTTTTTCGCCTATGCGATGCGGCGGCGGAAAGGCTAAATTTAGGCGTTTCATTTTTGCAGCTCGCGCGCCGCAGAAATATAAAATTGAGAGCCCCGCGGGATATGCTGCGGACGAAGAAAAATCATGGCGTGCCTTGAGATGATACAAGCCCTGTTTTTTAGAAAAAAGAGCAACCGCTCATTTTTATGTTGACAAAAAAAGAGCAACTGCTCTTTTTTTATTTATGAAAAACGATTCCGACACACATATTAAAAGCGCCGTAAAATGGCTTCTTTCAAAACAGTGCGATGGCGGCTACTGGAATGCTGAGCTCGAGACAAACTGCTGCATGGAGGCCCAATGGCTCATGGCCTCAAAATTTTGCGGCATAAAAAGCGGACAGGAGGAGTCGATTATAAAATATATAATAAATTCGCAGAGGGAGGACGGCAGTTGGGACGTTTACAGAAATGCCGAAAACGGCGACGTAAATACGACTCTCGAATGTTATTTTGCGCTTAGGATATCTGGATTTAATAAAAACCTGTCCTTTATGAAATACGCGCGCCTATGGCTGTTGGAAAACAACTGGATAAACAATATAAGGGTTTTTACAAAATATTGGCTCGCGCTCTTCGGCGAATGGGATTGGAAAAAAACTCCGGCCCTAATGCCTGAAATTATATGCTTTCCTAAATGGTTTCCGTTTAACATATACAATTTTTCTTCGTGGGCGCGCGCGACAATTATGCCGCTTGCGGTTGTCGCATCAATGCGCCCCGTAAAAAGGCTTCCGGACGAATTGCGCGCCGACGAGCTCTTCCCAAACGGTCGAATCTATCCCAAAATAGAAACCAGCACACCGTCAAAATTTTCGCTCTCCGACATATTTTTGCTGACCGATAAAATAATCCACTTCTACAACGAGAAAATGGCGGACACTTCGTTTAGGCGCAAAAGCATGAATTCCGCCATGAATTGGATTCTGAAACACCAGGACGACGACGGTTTCTGGGGCGGTATCCAGCCTCCGTGGATTTACGCGATTATTGCAATGCACATACTTGGATTTTCCCCAAAACAGAAAAATATGGCCGCCGCAATAAACGCACTAAACCTACACTGGACTGAAAAAACCGAAAAGGGGACGCGCGTAAAGGCAACCGAAAGCCCCGTTTGGGATACAATGCTCGCCCTAAACTCACTCCTCGACGCGGGCGTAGGCGCGGACGACGAAAGAATTTTAAAGGCTGTGGATTACCTGCTTGAAAACGAAAATAAGACCTACGGAGATTGGTCGGAAAAATTGGGGCGCAACGTGGAGCCTACCGGATGGTCGTTCCAGCGTGCGAACAAGTTTTATCCGGATATCGACGACACCGCTGTCGCCATGATAGCCCTCGAAAAATTTAGAAAGCTGCTTCCTGAGGGCGACGCGCGCGGTAGGCGCGTTGACGGGGCGATAAAGCGCTCGATATCGTGGCTTGAGGCGATGCAGTCCAGAAACGGGGGCTGGGGCGCATTCGATAAAAATAACGACAAGTCTCTCATTACAAAAATTCCTTTCTGCGACTTCGGCGAAGTGCTCGACCCTCCAAGCGTTGATGTCACTGCCCACGTGGTCGAGGCGCTCGTCGCCTGCGGCGTTCCGAAAGACAGCGCGGGTATAAAAGCGGCCGTTAAATTTATTTTGAGCGAACAGGAAAGCGACGGCTCATGGTTTGGCAGATGGGGAATAAATTATATCTACGGGACATGGTGCGCACTTAGTGCTTTGAAGGCCGTCGGCTTCGATTCGTCCTCTCCTGTGGTTAAAAAGGCGCTGGACTGGCTTGCCGGAATCCAAAACAAAGACGGAGGTTGGGGGGAAAGCGCCTCGACGTACATGACGCCAGGGAGCGCATCAAAATCTACTGCGTCGCAGACGGCTTGGGCGCTGATAGGCTTGATGTCGTTCGATTCTGGCTACTCAAAAGAAATAGGCATGGGATTGAAATTTTTAAGGGATACCCAGACAAAGGACGGCACGTGGATTGAAGAGGAGTACACCGGCACAGGGTTCCCAGGGTACGGACTTGGCGCAAAGCTTGACATAAAAAACGGCAAGCCGCTTCCGCAAGGAAAAGAATTGTCGCGCGGGTTTATGCTAAGGTACGGAAACTATTGCCATTATTTCCCGATGGCCGCGCTTGCCAAAGGGGCTATATCGGCGTAAATAAGGTTGCGCAGTAAATAGAAAGGCGGCGCGCATTTGGGAGAAAGTCGAGGAGCGCGAATCGTGATTTTGTGCAAGCGCTCGGGATTGCGGCATGAAACGCGGAATTGCGGCATTCTGCACTTGAAAGCTTCAATTAACGCTGTCTGCGCGCGGAAGTTTTTGCGTCGGCGAGCTCGTAGCTTGCGTCAATCAGCCTGTAAATTTCCCTCGTAGATACGGATCCGTCGAGAATTACGGTTATCCACCTTGTCTTGTTCATGTGGTATGCCGGCATGTATTTTTTTTCTTTGGCGGCGGGCGAAGAAGGGTCGATTCTAAGGTCAATTATCTCAACTTTCCCGCAAGAGCCGGGAATGAGTTTGTCTTTTCCTACCGTAAGGAGGACTCCATACCACTTTCCGCTGCTCTTTCTGCGGAAAACTGCGCAGTCTGAATATTTTTCCCACAGAAATTGCGGTTCGTCGCCGTATTTTTTAGATATGTGGGAGATTATTTTCTTCGTCTGCTCGCATTTAAACGCGTTTCTTTCAAAACATTCTTCGGCTATTTCCGATAGTATTTTTTTGTAGGCGTCCCTTATTTTCCCGACAAAATCCCCGGTGGCATTGGGGACGAGATGAAGGGTGTATTCGTCTCCAAATTCTTCTTCGGTGAGTTTTGTAGATACGTCTGTCGATATTTTTACGGAAAGGACAAATTGCCCGCCGAGAATCTCGTATTCGCGTACAAACGCGCCACCTTTGCGCTTGAATCCGTGCAATAGCAAGGCTTTTGAGTCGGGCGTTTTGTCCTTAAAAATTTCTTCTGCTATGTAGTCCATGAAAAGATTCGGGGCTATTCGATTTCCGAACGCCCCGAATTTGCCTAACGCTTTAAAAGCTTTGAAATTTCAGCGATTTTCGCGCGGCAGTCTTCCAGCTGTTTTTTTGCGCCCTCGATGACCTTCGGCGGCGCCTTTGAAACAAACGCCTCGTTCGCCAAGCGCGCGACTGTCGCCTTCTCGACGCCGGTTAATTTTTCCAGCTCTTTCTCCAATCTCTTGATGTCCTCCGGGCTTGCGTCGGCGCCGCTTACGTCTATATAGACTGTGCCGAGCTCCGTTATCTGGGCGGGGCCGTCGAAAGATTCAACAACGCTTATCTCCGAGGCGCCCACGAGCTTCATGAGGTTCTCAATATTGTCGGTTAGGAGTTTTTTAGAACTGTCGGAGTCGCAGACAACCCTAAGTTTTGAATCCTTGCGGGAAGCCTGTTTCGCCTGCGCTTTTAGCGCGCGCGCCTTTGTGGCAAAGTCTTTGAGCTTCTCTACTGATTCCGCCGCGGATTCGTCGAGCATAAATCCGAGGCTTTCTTCGTCAAACTCGGGCGACTGGTTTTGAATGAAATCTCCGTCTTTTCCAAAGCCCATGCTGTGCCAAAGCTCCTCCGTAATAAACGGCGTAAAGGGGTGCAGCAGCAGCAATGTTTGGCGCAGGCACAAGTCTTGGACGGCCAGAACGGTATCTTTTGCCGATTCGTCCGCCATTCTCGCCTTTGAAACTTCGAGGTACCAGCCGCAGAAGTCGTTCCAGAAAAATGCGTAGATTTCCTGGGTGATGGAGTTGAATTGGTACGCTTGGTAGTCGCGCGCGACATTTTCCGCGCACTTGCGCAGATTTACGAGAATAGAGTGGTCGTTCGCGTCGAGCTTCGCGGGATTTATGCGCTTTGCTATCGCCTTTATCGACGAGTTGTCCGCCGTCGCCCCCGCCATCTGCCTGAAGCGGCATGCATTCCAGAGCTTGTTGCAGAAGTTCCTTCCGAGCTCGACTCTTTCCTCGCTGAAAAGTATGTCTTGGCCTTGCGGCGCGCAGTTCATGACGCCGAAGCGCAAGCCGTCGGCGCCGTAGCGGGAAATGATGTCGAGCGGGTCGGGGGAATTGCCGAGGCTCTTGGACATCTTGCGCCCCTGCATGTCGCGGATAATTCCCGTGAAATACACGTTTTTGAACGGAATGCGCGAGCTCATCGTGCCCGGCAGAAATTCCAGCCCCGCCATAATCATTCGCGCGACCCAGAAGAATATGATGTCGGGCCCCGTGACGAGGTCGGTTGTCGGGTAGAATTTATCCATTTGAAGTTCGCGCATTTTTTCTTTGTCAGGCCAGCCCATTGTTGCGAAGGGCCAGAGCCACGAGCTCGCCCAAGTGTCGAGGGAGTCCTCGTCCTGCACCCAGTTTTCGGGATCCGACGGCCCTTCGACCGAAACGTGCACTTCGTCCGGATTGTTGATGTCGGGGTTTTCTACTCCCTTCTTATACCACACGGGAATCCTGTGCCCCCACCAGATTTGGCGAGAGATGCACCAGTCGCGGATATTGTCGAGCCAGTGCGTGTAGGTTTTTTCCCAGCGCTGGGGCCAGAATTTTATTGCTCCCGATTCGACCGCCGCCTTTGCCTCCTTGACTTTCGGATAGCGCATGAACCATTGGTCGGACAGGCGCGGCTCAATCGGAACGTTTCCGCGCTCGGAGTATCCGATGTTGTTTTCGTAGTCCTCCACGGCGACGAGCTGCCCGAGTTCGTCGAGCTTTTTTACGGCGAGCTCGCGCGCCTTGAACCTGTCGAGCCCCTCGAAATCTTTTCCCGCAAGCGCGTTCATTGTGCCGTCGGGGTTCATTACGTCGATTACTTCGAGGTTGTGGCGCTGGCCTATTTCAAAGTCGGCTGGGTCGTGAGCGGGGGTGACTTTCAATACGCCCGTTCCGAATGTCATATCTACGTATTCGTCGCCGATAATCGGGATTTCCGCGCGCGGGAAGGGGCGGATTGCGTGCTTGCCGATGAGGTGGGCGTAGCGTTCGTCCTTCGGGTTTACGGCGACGGCCGTGTCGCCCATAATGGTTTCCGGGCGGGTTGTGGAAATTTGCAGAAAAACTCCCGGCTGTTCGGCGAGCTCGTACTTCATTTTGTAGAGCTTGCTTTTGCAGTGGGTCATTATGACTTCTTCGTCGGAAAGGGCTGTGAGGTTTACGGGGCACCAGTTTACCATTCGCTTGCCGCGGTAGATGTAGCCTTCTTTAAAGAGCTTTACGAACGCTGTGAGGACGGCTTTTGAGTAGTCGTCGTCGAGAGTGTGGACGAGCCTGTCCCAGTCGCACGAGGCTCCGAGTTTTTTCAGCTGCTCAATGATTATGCCGCCGTGCTTGTCGCGCCACTGTTTGGCGATTTCTATAAATTTTTCGCGGCCGAGCTCTCTTGCGGAGGTTTTCTTTTCCTTGCGCAGATACGCCTCGACTTTTGTCTGCGTTGCGACGCCCGCGTGGTCGGTGCCGGGTATCCATACGGCGTTTTTCCCAAGCTGGCGGGCGCGACGTACGAGAATGTCCTGAATTGTGTTGTTTAGGACATGGCCCATCGTAAGCACGCCCGTGACGTTCGGCGGGGGAATGACTATTGAAAACGGCTCGGCGTTGGAATCTTTTTTAGCCTTGAAGCAGCCGGATTCCACCCAGACTTTATACCATTTGTCCTCCACTTCCGAAGGGTTGTATGCTTTTGAAATTTCGCTCATTATTATATTACAGTAAACTGTACAAGGATTTAAAAAGAAGGCGGCGTGTCAAGACTATTGCTTTTGCTTCGGGTCGTTGGCATTGCGGATTTTGCTAATTTTTGCGCGGGAAAAAAGAGCAGGCGGGGAGAATTTTTTATAGATTAGCCGCGTATTTTTCTTCTTTGCGGCCTTCCGGGAAACAGGGGCAATTTACGGTGTACACCGTTTTTGATTCTTGCCGCGCAGTGGAGTTTAATGTGTGGACTTTATTGCTTTTTTTGAGCCATGCCGGGCAATGTGTGAAGTATGCGTGCATATATAGCTTTGCGCGCAGAATAGGCAATTTTTATTGTAAATTTGGGCGTACTGGATAAAGTTATTTTATGTTTTTCATTCTGTGCCATAAAATATGAACGGAAAAACAAATAGGATTTTAAAATGCGCGCTTTGCGCATTATTAATTATACCGCTTTTGGGGTGCGTAGAAAACCGCCTTGCGGCGATAGACGCCCAAACGGGAGAACCTATCGCAAACGCAATGGTTTTATCCTCAAAAAATCCAAAACTC